>Ga0325403_1005226_pt1 | contig 12217 bp, 5 predicted proteins | sample PopdelMetagenome_19_FD_205665 | JGI IMG/M metagenome (GOLD analysis project Ga0325403, IMG submission 205665) | Populus deltoides microbial communities from Bellville, Georgia, United States - Xylem-PdKOR-R4 | ecosystem: Host-associated > Plants > Phyllosphere > Stem > Wood/Secondary xylem...
GAACCCAAGTAGAGGAGACCGGCGTTTTCTTGGCGACGTAGGCGTGGCAGACACGTGCCGAAGAGAACGGGAGAAATAACAAAAGGAGTAGCTGAGGTTAGGAGTCGAGCTCGGTGCAGCGAAGAATGGTTGTGATTTTTAAAGTATTTTTTATTTAAAAATATATTAAAATAATATTTTTTTATTTTTTAAAATATTTTTATAAAATTAGTGTATTAAAATGATTTAAAAATATTAATTTAAAATAAAAAATAAAATAAAAAATTTAAAATTTTTTAAAAATATTTTTGAAATGTAAAAATGAATAGGATATAAGAGGATGTTTGGCCGAGTTTTTAAAAATTTTAATTTTTTTATTTTAAATTGATTTTTTATATATTTTTGAATTATTTTATATGATAATGTCAAAAATATACTATTATTATTCTTTTTGCTTTATAAACATTTGTTACAATTGTTTTTATGTAATTAAAGAAAAGATCGTGGTTAAGATCAGAGAAGTTTTATTTTTATTTTTTTAAATAAAAGAAATAAAGTTTTTAGAAACTTTGTTTAAAAAAAAAGAGAGAAAAAGAATCTTTGAAGTGTAAACTACCGCGCTACTGGTTGTATTAAAATTATTTCAAACATAACAAAAAAAACATGTTTGTGTTTCTAACATGTTTTCTAGCATAAAAAAAACTTGATTGAAATTAAAAAATAACTAAGATAATTTGGATTGAAAAAAAATGAAGGACCAGAAAAAGGAATTACTATTAAAATCTAAAATTATTTTACATGCGCTTAGTTATGAGTCAGATTAAAAGTTAATTTTGATCGCAAAAAAATATTTGCGGATGCTGTTAATGTTTTAATTAATTTCAAATAAAATTGAAGATTTTTTGGGCTGGGCCATTTCCTGACCTGAGTTTTAAACTAAACCAAGTCAGAGTTAAAATGCGACGTGATTGACCTAGTAAAAACCCGATTTTAAATTTTTAAAAAAGTCAAGGTGATTGTATTTTAACAATATATTTTTTAAATATTCAGACAATAACATCTTAGATCAACTTAGATTAACCCACCAAATATATAACTCAATTGGTTCTAACAATTTTACTTTTTGAAATTATTTTTTTTATTTAATTACATAATAATAAAAATATGCATGCGCATGAAAGCTATCAGGTTTACATGCCTATACATATGTATTAATAATTATTGATAAAATAACAAGCAATTTTTATATATACTATTGTGTTTTTTTTTAATCTTAAATTCAATGCAATATATTGCGATGTTATATTTTCTTTTTAATAAAAAAAAAGAAAAAAGAGAGGAGAGAAGAGATATTATTAGATTATACAATATATGAAAAGATATCAGTTTTTTTCGGTTATTATTCACTCTTCCACATAACACTGTGGATTAAAACAATGTTTTTTTTTAATTTTCAATTTAGTTATCAAATTTTTATTTTTTGTGATTTAGCTCTTTTGAACCAAAATTAACCTCCGATTATATATTTTTTAAAGAGAAAAAGTTGAATTGAAAGATAGGAGACTAAAATGAAAAAGACGGGTAGAATAGAGGGTGTGTTTGAAATTTTTTAAGGAAGTTCTTTTTTGTCCCTCATCCTTTTGAGATATTATGTTATTAGTCCCTGTAATTTTTAAAAATTCAATTTTGATATTGAACTTTATTTTTGTTATTTTTAAATCCTTATTTGGTTGAAGGAAAGAGAGTCGTCAGATTCCAATGTAGAGAGAGAAAGTTATCCTTGATGACGATTTTAACTATCAAAATGGTCCTTCTTTGTGTCAGATGGTTCTATATAACGAGGAGAGTTACACTTAAGTGTTTTTTTTATTTTGAAAAATACTTAAAAAACAGATTTGGAATTGAGAAGATTTTTAAGTTTAGGGTTGATTTCAGGTCTTGGATTATTTTTTATGTTTTTAGAGGCCATGAATTAGTTTAACAAGGTTCTTAAGTTGTTTCCAAAATGTTTTGGGTAAAAAATAAATTGAAAATGAATTTTTAAGTAAAAAAAAGTTTTTCCAGCCACATCAATGGCTGAATTCTAAGCTTAGCGAACAATGCATGGAAATGGCTGGGTAATATAATTATATTTTTCCATTGATACAAGGAAGGTTTTGTAACAATCAACACTTGAATTTATAAAATTTCTTCTGCATTTAAAATTTTTTTTATATAAAAAAGAGGTTAGAACTGGAGATTGATTTTTTTAATAGAAGATAGGATGTTAACGCTAGTTTAGCTGGAGCTCATTGGTTGCATTTTACAGTTAGATGAGCATTATTATGATGAGATTATATTAACCACACATATTCATAATTAGAAATTTTAATTTTATTATGTTTAATGGTTGATTTAAGTGTTTATGATATATTGGTAAGATATATCCATAACGATACATTAGTGTCACGACAAATATTTTGATAAAAAAAAGTCATTATAAGAATTAATATGCAATTCTGTCTTGAGCTATTACATAATTTACCAAACTTACTTCATTAATTACATTTCCGGCCACCCTTGAAGTTTTACAAGGTAAAAAAAAAAAAAAATCACTTTAGTGTTTTATTTTTCTTTACAAATTTATTACACAAAGCAAAAAAAATAAAAAAAAATTCAATGCTTTTGCACCATAAATATTGCAAAAAAAAGACAATTATCATAACCTAATTTTAAGTTCCCTAAAATTTTTTATTTTTCATGTAGAAAATATTTTTCTTTCAAAAAATAGAGAGAGATAAAGAAAAAAAAGAAACAAAAAAAGAAAAAGAAAAAGTAACAATATTAAAAAAATAACACTTTGAATCGTAATCAGACATGCATTTGATTCACAACTAGTCAAAATGTTATATGGATGGATGATTTAGGGTCTTGCTGAAGAAATTTTAGAAAATGAACTGAAAATGTGGTCAAGGCTATATAAATTAGAGGTTTGAGAACTAACATGGATAAGGTTGCAAGGTTTCACAGTCGAATTTTGATAAATGAAGGCTTAATTAAGAAGAAAGTTAAAGATGAAGGCAAAATTGCAAAAATTAACAAAAGACCTAATTGAACTTTGGAAAGGCTTAATTGGCTTAATCAAGGGCTAAAATGAAAGATAAATAAAGTTTGGAAGTTAATTTAATCAAATTTAGAAGAATGAACAAGTATAAAGACTTAATTGAACTTTGGACTAATCTAATTAAAGCAATCAAGGATTTGATTGAAGAAATATCAAAGTTTAGAAGTTAATTTAGGGCAAATTTAAAGAACTTCAAGACTAAGAACCATAATATAAAAAGAAGTAAAGTCTGAGGGCTCAATTAAAGAAGGCCAAAGGCATAATTGGAAAGATTTCCAAATATTAGAACCAATTAGAGTTGTGATTGTGAGATTACAAGAAAATAAGGACCAAAATTAACTTGGAAAAGGTTAAAACCCTAATCAACATAGGTTAAAGAAACGACATTGATGAAACGGTGTGTTTTAGAGCAAAGTTGTGTGTATTGAAGAGAAACAATATCGTTTCAATATGTTTTAAAATAAAAAGAGATCGGATGACTTGTTATCTAATATTGTTTATTGTTTTCCTCATTGATTTATCATGTTTTTAACCAATAAAACAACTACCCGAGTAGCCATGTTAGTCGCTTTGGTTCGACTCAATTTTCCAACCAAGATGCACTAAATCTTTCCCAAATCATAGCCTAGATTAACTCTTTCAAATCTCATAGATGTGATATGTTTTCTTTGCCCTTGAAATGCTCCATTGACACAACAAATACCCATCCTCTATAGTAAAAAATTGGCAGGACTTCTAGTATCCTCTGCATTAAAATCTTTGTTATTATCTTCAATTAAAGGCTTTTATCCCTCAGACAATGTCAAAAGGTTTAAATTTAAGAGCATGTTTGTTTTTGTATTTCAAAAACGTTTTTGAAAAAAATTGAAAATTTTTAAATTTTTTGATTTGTTTCAAATTAATATTTTTTGGTATTTTCAGATCATTTTGATGTGTTGATGTTAAAAATAATTTTTTTAAAAAAAATATATTATTTTCATACATTTCAGAACAAAAAATATTTTTAAAAATAATTATTGTCACAATTTCAAACATCAACTGAACCATCTTATAAGCGATAGAGAGGCCGTTTGGCACTGCGGCTGCGGCTGCGTTTTACAATAAACACAGGACTTTGATGTTTGGTAATCTCAAACCACACTTTTATTTGGTATGGGCCCCACACAAAAACTGAGGTTGGACCTCAGCTTGTGAAAAGCAACTCCCACCTGCTTTTCACTCCGTGTTCTCCTTTCACCGACGCTTTTTTTATTGTAATAAAAAACTTTCCTTACTCGAGCTAACAACTCTGTTCTCCTCTCCTCTGTTAAACTTGATCTGAACGAAGATTGACGAACAGACACTCAAGCACTCAAGATTTACAATGGCTGTTGGACCAAGTTGTCTGATGTGTTGAGGGCCATCATGCTGAAAATCCTTCTACGGTGGGTTCTACACCTTAGTGTCTCTCTTGATCCTTGAGGAACTAGGATCGGTCTGTCATAACAAATAGAAGAGAAAGAGAGTTTGTTGCCTGTTGAGATGATGTTGTTTTTTGTGTAAGCATGGAGGCAATAATTCTCAAAGGGGTCGTCCTTTCTCTTTATGCTAGTTGACCAAAAGTTGTATACACTGTTTCTGTGCACCTAATTTTTTTTTTAATTCACGTATAATTTCATTTAAACTTTAATTTTGTAAAAACTAGAACATGTTTATAGACCTGTTTTTATTTATTTATTTTATATATAAAAATTTATTGTATAATATTTTTAATCAAATACATATTTTTAAAATTTATTTTTTAAAAAACCATAACTAAATTGTAGTTGCATTAATGACACTATATAACTATATTAGAAGGCGATCGCAAGATGATGGGGTTTTTTCCGAGTATCATCGTAATTTCAATTTCATTTCAGATGATTTTTTATCTGATATTATACCTCGCTTAGCTATTCAAGAATCACAGTGGCCTTTACGTATAGATTTTATACGAGATGAAATTGCAAATAGTTTGATGGGACAATGAAAAACTTTTATTAATGTACAAGGATTATTCATTTTGTTATGTAATCATACTTCTAAAATAACAATATTTTGCCAATATATATATATATATATATATATATATATATATATATATATATATAAAACCATTAATATTAATATATATTTTTTAAAATTATTTTATAACTTCAATTTCAAAAGCATTTTTAACCAAACACATTAAACTACTTTTTTTTTAACCTCAATTTCAACCACAGTTTTAACCAAACACCTATTTTTTCAAACCAACCTCAACTAAAAGTACTTTTTATAAAACAATTTTTTTTAAACCACAACCACAACAGCTACCACAATACCAAACACGCTCAGAGTCTTCCATCACTTCCAAATAAAACCACACGAAAACGTTTACTAAAAAAACAAAAAAAAGCATTTGATCATAGCAATACATGCCTCATCTCTCCACTGTAAAAAAAAAAACAACAGCCAGCACCACTGCCAACCTCCACCCCCCCGAACCATCCCTCAAGAATCCAAGAAAACTTTCGAGGAGGAGACGCTGCTAGCTGGGCCAATCCTTCTAACTTCAAGACTGCAAGCCTCTCCCGTTTGCTCACTTGCTCTAACACTGGTTAATTTCACAATGGAATGTACATCGTGGACCTTATTTTCTCATCTGAACAGAAAAAGAAACTACCTTGACAGGTAAAGTTTCTACCTTTCCTTTTCATGTTAAGTTTATTCACTGCTCCAAAGTTCAATCTTTATGTTATCAACCTTTGATCATGTTTTTTTTGGGACCATGTTTAGACTTTTATGCTGAGACCATGAAGTGTGTACAGTAAAATAATATATATTATTAATATTGGGTCTGAAAAAGATTATTATAAGCGCAAGGAGTTTTGTGAAAGAGAGCATGAACGGGTAGGTTTTGATGCATAACCATGTTGGTGTAAGGGTCCACTGTTTTGTTTTGTATGGGGAGAAAGCTTTAAACTTTCCGGTAATAAGAAGAATCTTGGATCAAAAGGGATGAATAGCTGTTAGGTGCATGACTTTGCTTGTAAAGTAAAAGTAATTCTTTCCTTTTCTTTTTCTTACATGGAGTTGGTTTGTTTTTGTATTTTAAAAAAATATTGTTTTAATTTTTTTAAAATTAATATTTTCACATCGTTTGATATATTGGTATCAAAAATAATTTTTAAAAAACTAAAAAAAATTATTTTAATATATTTTCGAATAAAAATCACTTTAAAAAATAACTACTGTCATACTCGCATACATCCTAAAGTGCTTGAGTTGTTTTTTTTTTTTTTGTTTTTTTGAGTTGCTGTGTGCTGATTTTCAAGACCTGGTAAACGCCATTTAACAATGTTAGGGCAGGAATGTGGTCCCATCTGAGTGATGGTGATTTTCGTTTCTTTTGTTTTTTATTTTAAATAATATTTTTTAATATTTTCAGCTCATATTGATATCAACAATAATTTTTTAAAAGTAAAAAAATCATTTTAATATATTTTTAAATAAAAAAACTTTAAAAAACAATTATTATCATACACCCTACAGCCTAAAATGCTCAAGTATGCTGATTTTCAAGACCCGGTAAACGCCATTTAACGATGTTAGGGCAGGGCAGGAACAGGTAGGTGGTGTGGTCCTATCTGAGTGATGGTGCTTTTTGTTCTTTTGTTTTTGATTCTTGTCATGTGAAAATACAGCCTCAATTATTTTCACTGTCTCATTAATTTGCTGAGTGCTTCATGATGCTGTCATAATTTTCGTTCTTTGCATGGTATGCTTCAATCCACGTTTTATCTGTTTATTTGAGCAGAGGGCGGGCCAATCCTTGAGGTTTGTGCAGATGGTCGTCTTTCAATCGTTGCAATTAATTTATTTGTGGGTCGGCAAAATTCCTTTTCCTTCAAAATAAAATTAGTGTTCATCAAGGTTTTTTTTTTAATAAAATTAATGCATGGCCAAGTCCTAAAAAAAATCACCAAAATAATGCATTTGCATCTATTTATGCCTTTTTCTAGCCGTTTTACAAAGTAACAAAGTAAAAAAGAAGAAGTATTTTGTTTTAGCATTTTCACACACAAAAAAAAAATGAATGAAGAAAATACAAAAATTCTTTATATGCATATTTGGATTTAATAACAAGTTTGTTAAGACCATTCGACCGATATATCTAGATTTTCAAAATAATAAAACCATTAACCTTGTTTTTTAAAAATAAAAGATATTTGTTACTCATGTTTAAGGTAAATAGAATCATAACAAGCCACATTGAACAATAAAAAATAATAACAATTTTCATGAAAAAAATATTTTTAATTTTTTTTTATTTTCTTGCGCTAGAGCCAGGAATATCTACTTAGATTGATATCCACCAATGCTAAAATTGAGAATATCATCTTAATATTTATTTATGTCAGAATTAGGAATATTTATATTTACCAATGCAAAAATTAGAAATACTCTTTGTAAGCCCCTAGATTGAAATTTTAAGAAATTATTGAAAAGCTTTTAAACCAATTCAAATATGTATTAATCGGACAAAATAAATACAAACTCTTCGATACAAAATAAAAATGTGTGAGTTCTATCAATTAGTGGTAAACTTTTATTATAAGAAATAAATAAAAATAAAATAAAGATGCTATTAGTTGAAATGGAGTTTTTATGAGGGATAAATAGGGATGAAAGTCTCTAATGAATTAGTTTGAAAATCTTGATGATTTAAATAAATAAAAAAATATGCAAATTTGGATTTTTGAGTAAAATTTTTTTTATTGTCTAATTTTACAATATCAGACATAACTTTTAATTCAATTGTTGGATCAGGCCGAAAGTTTTTAAGTAGTCTCCCGACATATTGTTCTACTTTAGATTAAACTTTAGAAAAACTAGAGTTCAGAAAGGTTGTACGAAATTATCAATAGCTGAGAGGAAATACATAAAAAATATATATTTATGGACTCGTTAATGGAAAAATTGTAAATAAATTGAAAGGTTCATCCCCCCATTTTATAACCAACTGCCAAACATAAGGAAGAAAAAGATGGATCCATCATTTTTTCTTGCATTTTCTACTCTAATTTTTCCAAAATTAAAGGTCTTGGGTTGGTTGAGGATATATTAAAAAAACACTAAAAATCTAAAGATTAAAAGGATTTAAAGAGAGAACAAGTTAACAAATGATTATAGAGGATAAAGGAGAATTAGAAGTGGAAGTTGTAAAGAAAGTGATTTTGGGTTCAAAAACACTAAAAATCTAAAGATTAAAAGGATTTAAAGAGAGAATAAGTTGAGTTTTAGTGAGAGAAACAAATGATTATGGAGGATAAAGGAGAATTAGAAGTGGAAGTTGTAAAGAAAGTGATTTTGGGTTCAAAACCTTTGGGTAAGGTGTCTTAAACTATATAACTCATGTTATCTGAAGTTTGATTATGAGATGAGGAGAAATCCTTAAGTTGTCTTTTAGGGTTTTTAAGAAGAATTGGAGAAAATATGAAATTGTTTGTGATTTTGTTTAAATAGTGTATGATGATTGTTTATTAGTGTAAACCAAGTAAATCATAGGTAGATGAACTGATGAAGGGCTCTTAGGGCCAGCCATAGGAGAAAATTTTAAGGGATGGTTTATTTGATTAAAGTGATGTGAGATTATTGATAAATTGATAAAATTGCATGGGAAAATTGTGTTTAGTAAGGGTTATGTGCTGGGAGTTTGTATGTGTTACTAAAAATAAATGTTTTAGAGTTAAGTAGAAGTTGTAAACTTTTGAATTTGGAAAGATTTAGATTTTAAGATAAATATTTGTGATGTTATATGAAATTAGATAAATAAAAAAGTTTTAAATGTAATAGTAATCTTATGATTGAACTCATGTTGGTTTAATGTAAGATTTAATGAAAGTAATGTATGTAAATACTAAGGAATTAAATGTGGGTATGAATTGCTATTTTATTGTGATATGATGTTAATGTTTGTATATGGAAAGCTTGGAGTTTTATTAGTGTTGTTCATACTAATCAAATTGTTAATATGTAAAATGATGAAACTTAAAAATGGATCAAAATATTAAATAACATAAATGGTTCAAATATCTTCTATAAGATTCAATAAATGAAAGTTAGGTTAAAGTTGAAAAGAACATGAAATTTTTGTATACAATTGAAAAGATTTCTACTTAAATGGTGAAATTAGTTAGTATTATTAAATTATAAATCAACAAGGATTTAAAGAAATTGTGTAAAATATTTGAATTAATAAGAAATGAGTTACTTAGAGATTTTGGTGAGGTTTGATAATATGGAATTGTATTAACATGGATATTGATTCATGTGGTGAATTGTTAAAATTACTAATAAGGATCCCTCCTTTTAAAAATTAAAAGAGGCACCAAGAGTTAAATTTTCAGCTAGAGGAACATGTAGGTGCTTAACACCTTATCTCTTTATTTTATTGTTATAAGTTTCTTTAATTTATATTGTTTTATTATGGTATTCAAAAAGGGAAATAAAGAGGATTTATGAGAAATGAAGGTAGCTTATAAAAATGGAAATGGTTAAAAAAATGTGAAATAAAAGACAAGCTTGTCATCTTTGATGGAAACCAATGAAAGACAAGTTTGCCATCTTTGATGGAAGCCAATAAGTGTTAAACTTGCTTCCTTGTATGGAAGTCATTGAATGTTAAGTTTGTTGTCATGGACGGAGGTAATTGAATGGTAAAGTTGAAAAATATTGACAATATCTAATGATAGTAGAATGTTAATAGATGATCATTAGTAAGGACAATCAAAAAGAAAAATATGAATGAATTTAAAAGGAAAATTTATGAAGTTAGTAATAAGGTTTGGAATGAAAAAGTTAGAATGTAGCTATGGATGTAAAAAGTTATTGATCTTGCCTATTATTATCAAATTCATTTCATGAAATTAAGTACTAAATCTGTTTATTATTTTGTGATTATATGTGTTGCATGATGATCACATATTGTAGGACAACCTGTAATTTAAAATTGACCAGTACCCTAAGTGGTACTAGAGGTGTTAGTGTTGCTGATGATCTAGAATTTAAATTGACTAGTAACCTGAGTGGTACTAGAGGCATCAATATGATTGACGATCAAGAATTTAAATTGACTAGTACCCTTAGAGATACTAGAGGTGTTAGTTTATCAGACGATCGAGATTTTATGTGACTGATTTGTCTTAAAGGGATTAGAGGCATTGGAGTGATATATGTCCATAATGACGTGTTGGGCTAATTTATTTGAATGATATTAGAGAAATTAATAGTATTGTTAGATATTTATGGATTAATCAAATTATTTAAGTGTTAGTTAATGATGTTTGTAATTTAATAAATATTGTTCCAATTAGATATATTAATTGTTAGATAATGTTTCTTACAATGTAAGTTAATTTGACTACAATGTTCTCACAAGTTTGAGCTAAGCAATAGACTATTTTATTTTTAGTTAGGATGGTAGTCTTTAATGTTATATCTAGGAATATCATAAACTTCTTATGTAATGTAATTTTGATAAAGCCTTTTGATATGTAGGTAAATTTAATATTAAAAATGTTTGTATAAACTTAAATTCTCTAGTTTCGTTGAAATATTAGTGTAAAATCTTACTCTTTTATATTATAGATAGAAATATATGGAATTTAATTTACTACTCTTCTATACCTTGTTTATGTTAAATTTTTGTAAGATAAATATGTAGTGATTAGTATGTAGAATATGAAATGGAAAGTTGAAAGAATAGATATAATTTATTTTATACCTTGAATATGTTAAATCATGTTTTAAATGTTGAGGTCGTTACAAGATCTTTCATGTTTAACATTTCCTTGTCAAAATCTCTAGAGATATATTTTGATGCTTTTATCTTTTTATTGGGTGATAGAAAAGACTCTAAGCATGCTCTTTTTAATTGAAATACTAGTGATGAGATAAAAGATGAGCCTTAACATAAAAATCATGAAGGCCGATGATAGAGTTAGACTTAAGGTTGTGATACTAGACCTGAGCATATCTACAAAATATCATTAGTAGATTTTGCACATAACATTACTTTTTTGCATTACAAGCTTTATGATGCTTCTTATATTTTGTATGTGCTCTATGGGATCTATAAGACCATTGTAGTTGTCTAGGTTAGTCTTTGTAGAGACACTGTCATAAGAGAAATAAGTGTGTAACACTCGATGACACGATGAAAAGTCGTATACTTGGTGGTGATGATGTTCATTCTTAATAACTCCTGTATTTGTTGATCTTATTTGTGTTTGTGTTTTGTTTATTAAGAGCATGTGATTGAGATTTTAAAAAATCTTTGATGGTGATAGCCATGGTTATAGTTATTATCTATTAAAGAGTGCCTTTTATATCGAGAATGCCTTATTTATGGAGATGAAATATCATCCAAGCTTGGCATATTGTTTTATGCTCTTTTTTTTTATGAAGTTTGAGTTATCTTTATGCATTTAGTGTACATGAAGGAGTCGTGTGTTGTATTTTCTATTGATGGAATAGTAAAGTGAGAAGTTATTCTTATATGACTAGAGCAATATTTTTTAACACTTGCACTGATGTAGTAGATGGAGATATGAGGGAGTTATTATAATGGTGAGATAAATTATTCTCTTATATCCTAGAGTTTCGCCATTGAAATAGCTTTTGGTGAAAGAGAATGAACTAGTTTTTGTTTAGTTTCCAATAGGCGGTGCCACTATGAAATCGAGAAAAACTTTATATAAGAATTGATTTTTCCAAGGTTTGTAATCTTGGGCTGGTCCGCAAGCTTTCATGCAAAACAAGTCCCATGTGGGCATAGGGGACACTCCGATGCTTAAGTTAGTAAAATATATGGTAAATAGAAAAATAACAGAAAAATATAAGAGAAGTTATATGTTATTTAAATTAGTGAGTGGTTGTTTGTGGTCCTAGAAATTGTTTGCTAGTTGTTTATGACTATAGTACTTGTGAATAGTTATTGTTGGTTCTTGAGATTGTTGGGTGGTTGATGGTCATGAATAAGATTGCATGGCCAGAACTTTAATGGTTGTGTGTAAAGACAAAGAAGTAGGACTTGTTTATTCTAAGGTATCCGGTTCTTAAATTTACTTCATG
>Ga0325403_1005227_pt1 | contig 12212 bp, 13 predicted proteins | sample PopdelMetagenome_19_FD_205665 | JGI IMG/M metagenome (GOLD analysis project Ga0325403, IMG submission 205665) | Populus deltoides microbial communities from Bellville, Georgia, United States - Xylem-PdKOR-R4 | ecosystem: Host-associated > Plants > Phyllosphere > Stem > Wood/Secondary xylem...
AATAATAATAATAATAATAAAAGAAAACTCCTCTGTTTCTCAAGTCTCTCTCATCTCTCTCTCTTATTTAAATAGGGATGATGAACTTGGCGGATCCATCAATGGCGTTACTGGCGGCGAGTGGTGGCGACACCGTGAAGCTTTTCGATGTATCAGTGGAACCAGGAGATCCATGCACTTTGAGTTACACACCAACTCCGGGTTGCCTTGTTAACGCAGTCAAGTGGAATCACACTAGTGAGTCTTTCACTCACTCTCTATTCTCTTTATTTTCGTTTACCTCTTAATTTGCAAGAGCTTTTTTTTTCCTCCACGGTTGAATCTTCATTTCCTGGTTTTTGGATTAATTAGGGTTTTTTTGGCTGTTCGAGAAAAGAGAGAGAACATAAGTTTGATTTTCTTCTTCTTACATTTCACCTTTTCTTATTTATTAAATTAACAAATTAACTCTAGTCGAGGGAGGTTGTTTAATTATTGCGTAATTAAATAATATTCATGGTTTAGCACTGCAGTTTTTTGGAAGCAGGGATTGATCTGAATTTGTGGGTTCTGTTTTTGCAGATTTAGTGGTGGCTAGTGCTGGAGAAGATAAGAAGATTTCATTGTGGAGGAAAAATGGGCAGAGCATGGGCACAATTCCAGTTTCTGGGACAGATAGTGGGGACAGCATTGAGGTAATTCTTGTCGAAATCCACTGCTTCATTAGTTTAGAAAGAAAAAATTGTTTGTGGTAGATTGGATGGATGGTGCTTAAAAACCATTTCTTGGGATACGAAAGTTGTTGGTTGAATTTGAATGTGTGAGTTACCAGAGGTGAGGTGTGGTATCAATATGCATTTGTGCTCTAGCTAAACGTGAGTTGCCACTCCATGCTACACAATGTTTAGTGCGTTCCTCCCCCAAATCATGCATTAGATACTTTGAAGGAAGTAAACTCTTGAATTGATGGAACAAAAATCTGAGAAAGTACCTTAATGTGTTTCTTTCTCTTAAAAAGTAATGAAGATACAAAAAAAGCTGTTCATTTCATAAGATAACTGTTGCGTGCTTCAAGCAACAAAGGTGTCAACCTGTTTAGGACTTAAATGGAGAAAAGGCATGCTCAGATCAACCAGAGAGGCAGGGTTTCCTTAAATTCCTTGATCTGTTGGATGCTGTAAAAAACAATCCTCCACAGGCTCCCTGCATCACATCATATGCGTGCGCTTTTGTGGTAAAGCCTCTTTTTATAGAATTCCTCTAGTGGAAAAATCATCATTACATTTTGAAACACCATGCATCCATTGTATCTAGTTTACTTGTTTACAAGGTTTGATCCACTGCAAGAAGTCATTGTTGGTTTTTTTTTTAAAATCTTTTTTGTAGGAATCAATATTGGCTATTAGCTTTAGTAATAAGGGATCTAGATATATATGCTCTGGAGGAAGTGGTCAAGTCGTAAGAATATGGGATCTGCAGAGGAAGCGCTGCATTAAATGGTTGAGGGGTCATACCAGTCCAATAACAGGTGCTATGTACAATTGCAAAGATGAGCACCTGGCTTCCATAAGTTTGAGCGGGGACCTTATTCTGCACAACCTTGCATCTGGTGCAAGGGCGACAGAACTCAAGGACCCAAATAAACAGGTTGTTTGCTCTTTCGCTCTCGATGCTCTCCTTCTGGTGTTTGTTATGTTTAATCTTTTTCCCTGCTAATTGTTCGTCTGGCGGAACTTAAGACCAGGTACTAAGGGTGCTTGATTATTCACGAGTTAGCCGACACCTTTTGGTGACCGCTGGCGATGATGGTTCTGTGCATTTGTGGGATACAACTGGTCGCAGCCCAAAGGTTTGTATGTATGAATATTGGTAGTTTAGGTTTTATAAATACCCTTGTGGTTGAATAAGTTTACGCTGCAGTGAAATTTTCATATCTAATGAAGTCACAGCATGTTTATGCTCCTTTTCTCATTTACCAAGTTCTAACTAATTGCTTTTCTTTGATGATCTTAGCACATTGTGAAAGTTTTTTGGATAACCAATTTTTTTTTTCACCATTTTTTTTAATTTTCTATTAATTGTTGCCCACATGCTTGTTTCCTGCAGTACTATGCTCTACTTTTTCAACATTTTGAATGATGTTTTTCACATGTAACTGATTGCATTTCTTTCTTTACAGGTTTCGTGGTCGAAGCAACATTCTGCACCAACTGCTGGTATTAGCTTCTCGCCATCAAATGACAAGGTCTTATATTTATTTTATTTTGTTGGATTGCTCATCCCCTTTCCCTTTTTCCCTACATAAAAGAAAGAAGACTAAATATTTTATATGCTTTTGAAAGTTATTTAAGGTCTGAAGTTTTGGTAAAATTAGCTAAGTATTCTTCAGTCTCAACTACCTTTTTCCTATTGCAGATAATAGCTAGTGTTGGACTGGATAAAAAGCTATACACTTATGACTCGGGGTCTAGAAGGCACACATCTCTCATTTCTTACGAGGCACCTTTTTCTTCACTGTCTTTTAGAGATGATGGTTGGGTTCTGGCTGCTGGAACCAGCAGTGGTAGGGTAGTGTTCTATGATGTTCGAGGAAAACCACAGCCTTTCACTGTACTTCGTGCTTATGGCAGTTCAGAGGTGGATTTTTGTTCCTGATACCCATGTTTAAATACTTACTACAGTCTCTCTGCAGTTTCTTATTAGTCTATAAACTGTTTTGTGTGAACACAATAGATATAGTGACACATTTTATTTGGGATCTCCTGTTTGAACTTGAAAACTTCCTTACCTTCTAAAATGCAGAAACTCATATCCCATAGCACAACATTGTATAGGAAGTTAACAGAGTAATGAATATTAGGCAGAAAGAGATGTAAACGGGATCCTATAACATTATTAGAGTTACATATATCAGAAGTTCACCCATGCCTGCACACATTCTTGACTTTAGTAACTGAACTTATTAAGATTGGACCTTTGCATTGGTCTTGATAATCTGTGAATCTGTTGTTCTTTGTGTGCCTATCTCCTCTTTCATGTTAGGATGACTTAATTAATGTGCCACTTAATGGATGACGTTTTTGAGAGAAATCAACTAGAATAGCATTACAACAGTGTGTGCGAGATTTAATTTGTCTGTTGGATAAAACAGTTAGGCTAAAAATGTGAATCGACAATAAAAAAATAGTTTCTGTTCAATATGGACTGTCGTAGATGTCTGCCTTTGGTATGCCATCTGAGAGCTTTGCCTAAACAGCGGTCCAGGTATTTGCAATCTCATCACTAATGTGAGCTCACAAATTAAGAAGTATAAATACCTTATTTCTGTAGTCTTACTTGATGTTAATTAAATTATATTTTTCATCAGGCTGTTACTGGTTTATGCTGGCAAAGATCAAAACCAGTTATTGTAAATGAGAGCAACTGCACTGCTGAGATAGCTCTTTTGGGAGGTGCTGTTGATGATTCCATTCTTATGCCAGATCCACTTCCTTCTGTAACATCATCTAGTGTTGCTCTATCCTCAGTGTCTGGCTCTGGTAATTCTGGTCGTTCAGGTCCTGCATTAGAATCGTCATCTCTTACAGCAACTGTTGGTGGACCTGCATCAACTATACCCAATCTGTCTTTAGCAGAGGAAACGCCACATCGAAGCCATCTTTGGCCTGGAACATTGACCAGATTAAATCCATCTCGTTCTAGTTACAATTTCAAGGATGAAATGGAGGTGTTCTCCCCACTAGTGGATGTTCAGCCTATCACGCCCTCACTTGATAAGTTTTGGACTGATCACGAGGGATTGAAAAAGGATAATCTGCCTGTTGATAAGAAGCCTTCATCATTGTTGTTTCCTTCATCTAGTAGGAGATTTCCTTTTGCAGAGGATGGGACCAATGATCATCCAATATTTGATTGGAAATCTAGTTCAACTTCAAGACAGGTCTGATAGTTGTTTATCCCAGATGATATTCGCAATATGCATATCTAATTCACACATAAAAATGGGAAAGAGAAGATGTATGCAATGCATAAAAAAGTTATTATTTTGGGCATTGCTTGTATTTTACCTAATTTTGATGACCTTTTAATCTGATACGATTAGACTAGTCAGCCCATACTTCCATTATTTCACATATACTGGAAAATTTCATCATTTGTTCCTTCCATTATGCTGTATGTTGGAGCATCAATGAATTATTTCACCAAAATCAACTGCTCAACTATATTTTCCCCACTCAATGATGCTAAAGTAACTCAAGTCCCAGTATTAATAGAGATTTTTTGTGTTAAAGTCTTTTTGACTGTTGAACTTGGCTTTCCGTGTTCTCTCTCAGTCAAAATTGTTGTAACATGATTGTCAGTTGTTTTGTCAAAGTCATTTTCTGCATTTCCTGTATATGGTTGAACATAGTTGTGGTTTCCTAGTGAACTTGATTTTAGGTATTCAATATCTTCATAGATGTGCCATGATGTTTCTTGTCATTTTTGAGCAGGATGACACCCAGTCTTTCACATCACTAGGGGGTTCTACTCCTACTCCATCTTCCAAGAGTGAAGATTCCTCCATCACTCCTCCAGAAGCTTGGGGTGGTGAGAGGTTATCTGATAAAATTGCTCACCTACGCCAGCCACTCAATTTGCCACCACGTTTTGGGATGACTTCTGGGAGTTCAACATCAGGATCAATGTTCTCTAGTTTGCAAGATCTGCCCTCTTCAACGAGTCAGTCAAGTATGAGCTCATTGACTAGTTCCAGCCGTGGCTTTTCAAATCTGCGCGCCAGAGATGTATCTTTGACTCAGGAGACGTCAGTGGGGTTTCCAGAACACATTTCCTCTAGTTCCATGTTTCTGTCTTTAGGTGCAAAAGGCATCACAGGACCAGCTAACCTTGAAACATCAGGACCAGCATCATTAAACTTACCTCGCAGGTTTTCAACATATGCTGAGAGAATAAGCACTACTTCTTCCTTTAGTGATGGAACATCCCTCTCTGTGGGTTCACCAAAAACAAAGAAAACCGGAGTTGAAACTAGGGAAGAACTGTTGAATAGCCTGTTGTTGAGGTCTGATGCATTGGTTGTCACAGAACCAGGAATTGTTCCAGCAATGAATGTAAGAACACTAGATGGCTTTAATAAATGTTTGCCCGTGTTTGCTTCCAAGTATCTAGCTGTTTACTTTTGGAATCCCTAGGTAGCTTATCAGCATAGATGCCTTGAATATTGTCTTTTGAATTACAAGAATGGGCCACATGTTATGTCTGATGCAAATTTTTATACTTGAATGCAAAACAGTGAAGCACTGGTGATGCCGGAACATCATTGACATGTAATAGCTTTGTTTTCTTTTATCTGATTATCAAGGCTCATTAATTTGGCAATATTATGGCAGGGAGGAGCCACACAGCCGCACAAAGCTCTTCAGCCAGATACACAGCAGGGGAGTTCCTTCACTCTTCAACTCTTCCAGCGCACTCTTGAAGAAACTCTTGATTCATTTCAGAAATCCATACATGAAGATATGAGGAACCTTCATATAGAAATTCTTAGACAATTTCATATGCAGGAGGTACATTTGTAGTATTTATATTGTTTCTTTTCCCCTTTTGTTGTTATTTATTTGTGGAATTAATTTTGTGTAATCATTGAACAGATGGAATTTTCTGGTGTGATGAGCTCCATCCTGGAAAACCAAGCTGAGCTGATGAAAGAAATCAAGACCCTTAGGAAAGAAAACCAAGAACTCCGCCAATTGCTTTGAACTCTGGTGAAGATGAGATTGCGATTCATGACTGTTTGTTGAAGGGTTCTGGGACCTGTTTGTATTTCCACACTTTGCACTTCATTTGTGGCTTGTTTTATACGGAACTACGATTGCTTCCCTCAGCAATAGCGGCGATTAAAAGAAGGGAAAAGGAGTAAAGAAACAGAGAAAAATGCGAGCGCGTCATTACAGGTAGGGTTCTTGCCTCCAAAACATGTACATAAAATATTCTTTCAGCTAATGAAGTGAAGCTTTTTAGTGGATTTCCGCAACCTGGTTTACTCGGCTTTGAGTCTTACTGTTACCACGGAAAGAAAACGAATCTCTTATTACTCTTATGCCTAAGAGCACCGCCAAATGTCTATTACTCTGATAAAAGAGAAGGATCCCCCACCATTTCATTATTGCTTCTGCTTCATGGTTGATGAAATGAAATGGAGGGAAAGTGCCAAAAATCTTGCGCACCTATACCCCGTCTATAACTCAAATTCTGTTTCTGTAAAAACAAGAGTTTTAGTTCTTGGAGAGATGCGATAGATTTCAGCCCTTCAGAATCATCTTCAATTTCCACAAACTACATCTGTTTCAAGTCGTGATACAAGGCATTGCACCATTCTCTGCTCGCTGTAATTCCAGTTGCCATGGCCATTCAAGGTGGCGACTTCAAGTTGACGAAACCCATGGGTAGTGCATGCCATTTCAAATCCGTTGCATGAGCCCAAGTCAATCGTCGGAAAACCTCAACTTTGGCAGTTTCCGTGGAATAGACATTGGATCTTGATCTAATCGGAATGTGTCAAACTTAACCTGGCAGGGCTTGTTGGTTTCTATAGCGGTAGCAAAATGTAATTTTTAAGTTTTTTTTTTAAATAATTTTTAAATAATTTTTTTATCCTTATATTTTCATTATTTTACGCTTGATTGATTTATCATCATTTCTTTTTCTATCTTCATTTTTTTAATGTTTTTTTTTTATTTTATATCTATATTTTTTCAAAAAAATATATTAGTTTTTACTTTGAATATTTATCACTTTACTATTTATATTATTTTTTTTTATTCTTATTGTTATTCTTTTATAATTTTTTTTTTAAAATTTCTTTCTTTACACTAATTTTTTTGAAAAATATTATACAACAAGAAGGAAAATGGTGTTTCATTATAACAATTTTTTTATGTTAAAAATTAGTTTAAGATTTTACATTTTCTTATTAGCACATGATTTTTATTATAGTTTATTATATGTAATTATTGACTTTTTAATTCATGGTTAAATTTTTTACTTAAAAGTTAAAAAACACGTTAATAACACATGCATATTAATTCTTTTATGTTAAAAAAAAATTAGTTGACTTGTAATAAGACGAGTTGAATAAACGTGTTAACACTTTATTTTTGTATTTATTAACATAAATAATTCTTGGTGTATTTAATTAAATGCATGCATAGATTTTCTGGTTTATAATTATATTTTTAAAAAAACATATTTAAAAAATTTATATATTTTTTTTTATAAAAAAAAATTATCCGACCCACAAGAAAACATGTTTCAAATAACCATAATCTCTAATTTGGATAGGAAATGACAACGAGAAAGTGGTTAATTCCAAATTTGGAAATGAATTTATCTTTGCGCATGCATCTTCAAGGAATGCAGACGGCCTAATCCAAAAATAGGAGACTTCAAAACCAGTTAAGCTAAATATTAAAAATAAAATAAAAAATACACGAGTCATTAGATTTATTAAAACTACCTGTATGCTTTGCGTTGCCGAAATGCATTTTGGTTATTCAATTATTTATATAAATTAATTATTTAGTAATTTGACTATATTATCATTTGTCGCTATAATTATGTATATTTGAGTAGAAATATTAATTGTACCTATAAAAAAGTTAAACCTGCAATATGATTATACACTTTCTTGGCAGGGCACGTAGTAGCTAAATACCAACTGAGCTATCAGATCCCTTGTAAAATTCTCCAAGCTGATAATATGCTCTTCTTCATCATGTGGATATAACCTTCTCAACCACATGTCTGCAAACTAGCAGGGTGATCATGGAGGTAGACCTGTTGACAGATCTGAGTTCGAACGAGTTCGATCTGGTTCCCAATTTCATGCAGATGAGGAGACTTAGTGTCACGGAGGTAAATCTTTTGACAAGTCCACATTCGCAACTTGATGAACGAACATGTGTGCATCATCAAAAGCAACAGCCCCAGCCATTCCTCTTCAGCTGCGAGTGAGAAGCAGCAGCACGTGTAAAATTATCTCTGGAAAAACATTTTTAGCTTTTCAAAACCCCCCCCCCCCCAAAAAAAAAATAAAAAAATCTAGTCTGATTTTCAGAATGTCATGAAAAGTACATTGATTTTCCTAGAGAGTAGCTGGTAATCATTTCTAGCAATATCTGAAGTTTCTTTGACTGCAATAACAACGAAATTCCTGATGATTCATTTGCAAACTTTCAATAACAACGCATGATGTATCCCCAAATTCCAAGCAAGCTGCATTGAATTGCCAACATCTTCAACGGAGCTGTTCAAATTAATCCTAGAGAAGTTGATGGGATGGTAGTATCTAACTCGTTCATCCAGCATCAGTACCAGCACCTTTAAGCGTAAATTCTTGCAACTAGGGACCTTCAGCTTCGTCTCGTGCCTCACTTTTTGACTAATCTCAACACATCACCCACAAGATGCAATGAACCGGTTACAAGGACCTGATGCATTGCAGAAGAAAAGTTTAAATGACAGTTCAAATGCTATATGAGCAAATATATGCATCATACATATGAATCTTTTATTAGAATTGCATGGCTACAAATGAAACACTGTCGCTGTCTAAAATTTCAGGAAAGTTTGAGTTGATGCTTTCCTGTTGACAAGTGGCAACGTCATTTACATAAAGCTATTACTTGTAATGTCTGATTATGGTTTTCCAGCAAGTCATGCTGTGAATCTGAGCTTTTTGCAATAAGAAATGTGTATATCTCTATTGTTCTCCTATGCTAGTTGGAAAAACTTGTACAAAACAAACTTTCCAAGGCAAAAGAAATAGTGGAGTATTGATTATCCATCAGAATTTTGTGGCAAAAAATACAGTCAATGGAACAAAATTCTTATAAGATACATTTATTCTTATTGCATCTGAATAATTTTAAAGTAACAGAAAGCTATGGAATCGCAACCCACAACAGAAATGAAATGATAAATTTCACGATTTCATTTTGCAATGTCAGCATCCTGCCTGGGCCATATTATTAAGTAGAATAAACACACATGCAGTTTGTAAATTATTGAACAAAATATATTTTTCAAATCAGTATTACCTGGTAGTGAACAGATCGATTCCGTTGGACGCTTTCCCTAAGCCATTTAATAGCCAATGGGAGAGAAGGAAAGACTGCACTATTTTCACAAGTCCTACCACACATTTTGGCATCCTCTTTACCTTCTTCACAAGCAGCAACCGCATGCTTAACCTCCCCTCCTGATAAGTCAAAAGGCCATTCACATAAAACCCAACGTCAACAGAAGAGCTGTGTTAGATGACCTCACAGTTTCTAGTATGTATAACAAAGGCAAACGTTATTTTTAAACATTTATTTAATGGTACAACAACAGAAAATTTAGAAAGAGTACAAAACAAAGAAAAAAAAGAAGGGAACTGTGAAAAATAAGTTCGTCCAATGAAATTTACGTTTATTTTTCTAAATACAAAAGCTAAAGCAAATACAACAATCAACTCAATATTTCTCTGATATAAGAAATATATATATGCATGTAACTGGTACCTTTATCGCTCTGTATGAGATTCTCCCATACTCTTTGAAGAGAAAACTGCCATGATAAATTAACTTGAGAATCAGTTGGTGGTAATGCATGAGATCCAACCTTGCAATACACGGATGTGTTTGGAACAAAGAGCGCCTTCTTGAAGTAGACACCTAAAATACCGAACTAATGTTGGTAAGCAAAAGTTTCTTGACAAGACCATTAACATCAAATGAACAATATATTCCCTCATAACTCCTGATTTTTAGTCTTTCATTTCTCAAAAATATGGATGGCGTAATGAATTTAATATAATCAAGGAAAATTCACAAACAGTTTGAGTTTAATGTCATTCACCTCTCTCGTATACTTTATTAAGTGGTAGCTATGTTTTAGAAAAGGTGGTGAGGTTCTATCTAAATATGTTCCTGCTAAATCATTTACCATGACTCGCACATGCTTTCATGAGAGGAGGAAGAAGCAGCTGAGGATCTCGCACTGACATGCAATTGAACAGCAATATCTGTAAGATGCACACAAAACTTTTAGCTCAACATTGCCCTATTGTAACTCACGTGTCTCTCAAGTACTGATACCAAAATTTTATCCATAGGCACACATGTAAGCTCATGACAGTTTTGTTAAACACTTCTTCAATGAATTGGGTTATCATGATACTCTAATTGTAATGGACTTCTGAATCCCCTTTTCAAAAGTTTGACATAAAAATAAAATGATAGAAGCAATCTTGCACCGGACAACAGATGTATTATAATGGAAAGGAGCGAGCTTCAACTCATCCAGAATATTATTAGCCACATCTTTTCCATGTGAGCAGCCAGCCTATGGTCCTTTGAAAACCAAGCACATCATTGCAGCGAAACAACTCACTTATACAGCTCTTATATTGATTCTTCCTTTTGGAGGCACTTTGCCTCGGTATGCAACTGGAATTTGTTGCAAGAATGACCATGATTTGTGCTTTGCATACCATTTCAGCAATTGCTGAAACTTCTTACTTTCCAGATTGTACTAACAGCGTATATTTTGCAGTTACTTTACCCATTTGACAACACCAATTCTAGGAAGCAGACTTGACCTCAAACAAAACCCTTTCTAAGTTGGCTTCTTATGAACCTATCTAATTGTAACTTCCAGCTTTGCATCTTAATTTTTTGTAAATCTAAAAAATAATGACAAGTTTTTAAGCTCTATTCTTACCTGCATGGAACTCTTTCCATATCTCCCATCATGATGCTCCTGTACCAATTCAATAGTGGATTCAGAATTGTTCTGTGGGGGATAATTAAAGGTTCTTTTCTGGCTGTCTTCTTTTATGGCAAGAGAAAACCATCTTGCACACATCTCCATGCTTTCAGGACTATGGGCTCCATCCAAATAAAACACAAGATCTCCATAACTCTCGGTATTAATGTATTGATCAGTGACAATTTGAGCCCTCCCTTGCAAACTGGCTGTTGTTAGCCCCTTAATAAACTGCTCGGGAAGTGAGCTCTGTTCCATGTAAATAAATTCAGAAAATAGCAGTGAAGACCTAAAAGAGGTTGCACAGGAAAACTCTCATGTATCAAACTTACAGCCTGTTCCATGTGGGTAAATTCGTGATGCCCAGTCCTTTGAAGCCAAGTAAAAGACAATGCAATGGCAAGACCAGCATTTAAATACTGGTGCTCACCTTCAAGCCTAAGTTTTAAACCATTCAGCAATTTGGCATCCAATGGCTCCGCCACTTGAAGGTGTACCTGCAATTAGAATACTTATATCAGCCATTAGTTCTTCAATTAGGGAACAACAAGATTTGATACGATACAATGGATTTCCTCAATATGCTATATCCCAGAACAAGTGCTTGTCAAATCAAATGAAAGGGAAATCTGCTGTTGCAAACCTAGCCTCAAATTCTCATCCATGAATTGTAAATTTAGCAACTCCTAACTAACTTAGCCAAAGAACTTATGGTTGCGCAATTATTAAATCTATGGTTTGAGCTGGAAAGCTGGCTGGCCGGTATAGGTTTAGCACTTCAATAGGATTGCTTAAAAAATACGGGAACCACATCTAAGCACCAATATCATCTTATATAGCATGCACCTGCTTCACACAAGACTCGATTTAGGATGGGTAGAGCATCGAGTTGACTTCCACATCACCACTCAGTATCCTATAATTTGGAGCCAGCATCCGACGCAAGCATTTTCCAGTAAAGTGGAAAATAGAACTCCCTAGTTCTTGAACTATATGCAACTTACATTTAACTCAGAAGCCTTCTCTTCAAGAACATGCATTGCTTCATCAGGTTGAGGCACAGTGAAGGCTGGAATTCCATCCTGTATTGGAAAAGGAAAACTTGATCATGAAAAAATAAAATAAAATTGAGACTCCTATTGGGTTAAAGTTCAGAAGCAAATGCACAAGCAAGCGTCTGATGGGAATAGTTCAGAAGGACACCTTAAAGATACCAGCCTTCTCCCCAGCAATTTGTGCTAGAGTATTTCCTAATCAAAGCATCCAGCAAAGAGAATAGATGAACTTAGCAAATGAAAATATGGTGGAACACTTCCAAGACTTAAAACATCACATGTTTTCCTTTGTGCAGGCAATAGCAGATGCCAGTATGAGGTCTAGTCTCAAAAAATTCAGTTGTTATGTAGATATGAACTATAATG
>Ga0325403_1005228_pt1 | contig 12212 bp, 3 predicted proteins | sample PopdelMetagenome_19_FD_205665 | JGI IMG/M metagenome (GOLD analysis project Ga0325403, IMG submission 205665) | Populus deltoides microbial communities from Bellville, Georgia, United States - Xylem-PdKOR-R4 | ecosystem: Host-associated > Plants > Phyllosphere > Stem > Wood/Secondary xylem...
ATGGGTACGGGATCTATTACTATCCATGTTTAATCACAATAAAAATAAACATAATTACAACAACTGCAACAACACTAAAAATAATTATATGTAAATGATGAGCATTTAAAATTATTAATCGGGAGCACTGGACTGGTCATTATAACTAATTATTATTGCTAAACAAGAGTGAAAGCTCACTTTAAAGTGCGGTAATTATGGGCTTTAGTTAGGTTTTGATTCTTCTGAAGTAGGGGCCCACGTATCTAGTGTCCCCTCTCCTCTTTCTTCACCTTTCCCAAGATTACTTCATGAAGTGGACCCCTCTCTTATCTTTCCGAAGATTGTTTCATAAGCATTCATCCCTTCTTCATGGATCAAGCAATTATTCCATTGAGGTGCCTTTTCCAATGTTTTCTTGGGCCCTTCCTTGCTGTCTCCTCATCATGCTCTACGCTACGGGCATTCTTACGATATTTTTGCAGAAGATGAAACCTTCTGCTAAGCTAAGCTTTTAAGTGAAATTTTAAAATATAATTTATGTTAATTTGAATCAAATTAACACTTACTACCATTTAATCTGGTTAAGGCTCTGTACAATTCCGTCAAGAGAAGCAGTCACTTATTCCATGGAATCTGACATTGCATGGATGTAATTTCAGAAATTCAGCCTTTGCCTCCTCTTTTTTTTTTCTATAAAAGTAGAAAGGAATTTCAAATTTCTCACCTTTTTTCTTTTACAGCTGGTATTTTCTGTCATAAGCCTTCAAGAGCAATACATGGACTGAACGATTCCAAAAGAATTTTGCTACGTACACGATCTATCCACCAGTTGCCATTGAATGCATGGCAGGCACCCACCAAGCAATCACACAGCACTGTGCATTCAACTTCATAAAATGCTTGAGGGCCAAAAATCTAAACCCCCGCACTGGTGGTTATTTATGTACAATCTAATATTGTGGATGTAATATGATCAAGAAATCATAATACATGCTAATTTACATCAATTTGAACATGAAGAATAAGAAATCCCCTATCCACTCACACATAATGCCAATCTTATCAAATATTCTTTCCAAATTTCACTTCCCGAAAGATTTCAAGCATCCAATGAGAGTTCATGCAAGTCCATCGCACTAGTGAATCACATAAATCAGATGGTTGAAATTTTTTGGGAAGTCAATTTGGGAAAAAGCTTTTGCTAAGATAGCATTACTCTCTCTCTCTCTCTCTCTCTCTCTCTATATATATATATATATGATTGGATTGGTGGAATTTACTGCAGTTATTGTGTGCTTTCAATCAAATTGTCTCCTTCGAATTCTCTTCTTGGTTGAAGGGACTGGAGCTTCTCCATTGCCAGGAAACTCCCATTTTACGACATCTCCGTCCCAAGAAGAGCTGACGAGCATGGGATAATATGGGTGCCAACTACAATCTCTTACAGGTGATTTATGATGTTGTAGTAATGAAACTAGTTCTCCAGTCACCTGCAAGAAATTTCCAAGTTAATAATCAATGGAAGAGTGGACTCATAAACGATAAAGTAAAAGCATTCAGGAGTCTGGATAGCGTGAAGTCAGCATTGGTCCAGCCAGCATAACCCCAGTTAAACAGGTAGCTGAATATTACTGCGGCTCGACATCCGATGGCTGAATAAATCATATCCATAGATAGTATTTTCAAGCAACAAAAACTCGTGCAAAGTAAATTCACATTTCCAAAAAATAAAAGTGTCTTCCCATTCGAGGCATAGATATTTCAGGAGCACCCCATTCTATGCTTCACCTAACAATATCATAATGCAGCATCTACATTTTGCAATTACTTGCAAAGCGTAAACCATGCATATAGAGAATAAAAGCAGCAGAAGATTTGCTTACTTACCAAGTCATAAATATAAACACAAGAATCGTGAGATCCAGTGTAAATGTACTTCTGGCCAGTACTGCAAAAGGTGATTCAAAAAATGAAAGCATGTCAATTCTAAGTATTAGGGCTTCTAGCACATTCAAATCAGTAAAATAACATCATGCCAGGTGAAAACAAGACACAAACATGGGTTAAGCCTGATGAATGACTATAAATGCAGGTGGCAGCATATCAAATGAAGTAGCTCTCAATGAACTCTTGGACTAGCATCAGAAAAGAGCCTCTGAACTTTCATTATGACAAAAGTACAGAGATTATACGTTAAAACTCACCTATATACAGGAGAAAAGTAGCAGCGGATAAGAGTGCGCAGAACCGAATGACCTTTATATGTGGCTACTGATTGATCGCAGGGGTGTTTCAAATCTCTTGCCTCGTATGGGTAGTCCATCCACCTGTAGTCCCATTCATAATTCCTAAGCCCTGAGTAGCTACAGTAGAAAAGAATGGTATTATTAGAGTGGTCTAATAATTGTCAAAGTGAACAACAGCAGAACCCCTTTCTTTCTTTTTTTTTTTTATCATTTGACTCGATATAACAACAATGCTAGCCCATGATCATTCTCAAAAGTTGAATGGTTAAAAGTTATGGTTTGGTGCAAATATCAAAGATGATAAACGTCAATGTACATTACAATGCCAGGTCATATTTTTATAAATAAAAGACAGAATTCAAGGGCAGAACAGCAGGTGAAGTATACCTAGTAGCATTAGGGGCCATTTTCCGAATATCCCAAAGCTTGATAGTCTGATCTTTACCATTTGAAATAAAATACCGACCATCTCCATGGCTGTCAATAAATGTTATGCCTTCTAAGTGTCCTGTTAGGACTCCAGCCGGCTTCCCTTTTGCAATAAAGCAGCGTCTATCCCACACCTACACTAAATTAATGACATTTGGTATCTTTTGCCTAGTAACACACATTACAAGGTAAACATGCCAACCATTTCTTTTCAGCATGGTATTTAAGGTTTTTTTTTGTCTTCTTATATTGGCATGCATTATACAGCGGAATTTTATGAGAAAACTGAAATCCCACATTGATCAATAATTTGCCATGTTAATGACATAAAACTACTTTATAAAATGTCAAAAAGAATTGTGTCAACGCTTGTAAGCAACATAATTTTAGGAGTGTAGGGTAGAATACCCATTTATGTCCACAGTAAGTGACTACTATTACCTCTTTAGAGTAAGTGACTGCTATTACAACTCTACAGCTACAGATCCAACCAAAGCTTTAACAGCAAAGAAACTATTTATATCATAACATTAACACCAAGTACAAGCATTCTTTTCCAAATCGCTGATGAATTCAGCTTCTTTAATCAGCACTGGCAATCTGTTATCATGAGATTTGGTACTAATAGCTTTTCTTCAGGAAAACTGAACCATTAAACCATTGGCCAGAGTGCTCCTAACCGCAAAGGTATTGGAAAGCCATGAAAAAATCTTTTTCATGCCAAGCAGCTACAGTACTGAGGCCAATGTCATGTAATCTTGGTATTGGTATCTTAAAGATACAAGATTAAGACACGAGGAACACTGAATAAACGGTAATGATACCAAGAATTATGATTTCCAAGACAGAAATCTTAACAGCAACTTATTTCAACTCAATAAAGCCTTATTATCCAAAACACTGCGTCAACTAAATAAAAATTTCAACAATCAGAAAATCCATCATAGGAAATAGAATTTCACAAAATATAATATTTTTTTTGAAGTAGCATGATGAGATGAAATATAATGTATTTGAAGGTGCTAGATAGATTCGAATGAATACCTAATAATACAGGACACAGAATGATAACTTTCCTAGAGCTTTCAATATTCAATACAAGAAATTAATATAACTTACCTTGCAAAGATTATCATCACTCCCAGAAAAGATAAGGTGGCCACTTTCATCAGCAAAACATACAGTGTTAACATCAGACTGCAACATTAAACAAAACACAGAAACTCTGAAAAGTCTACAAGTCTATATTACAATCCCAGTTGAAGAGAGGTCAACACATTATCAACTTCCACCATCACACATAGAAAAAAAGGGAGGGTGGTTGCATACTCCCCAATTTTCTGCCAAGATATCTTTTGTTGTCTGATTTCTCCAGACAAATTTTGTTCACGTATGCTAACAACAAGCTTGGTCTATGCATTGTATTTTTACACGTGATCAAAATCACAATTATCAAGTACAAGGGCAAGGGAAAGGGCAAGAACAAGATTACTAATAAGTGACACGTGAATTTCAGACATGGAAACTAGTTGATAAAAGATGACAAAAATGGTATTGTATTTCTTTTTCATCAATGAATTCATCTCAATGCCTTCAACTTGTGAGTTTATATATGATGATGAAAATGCCATTGCATTTCTGTAATCAACGCATTCATCTCAATATCTTCAACTTGTGAGTACATAAACTCAACTTTGTGACAACCATGTGGTTGTTACAGGCCATTTCTATAATAGAAGACTTCAATGCCTACCCTAAAGGACCAAGGGCTGATGATCCAATTGGCTGGTTGAGATTATACATGAATACCCTGTATGCTAATACTCCCACCATTTACCATGTATTAACACTCTGAGCAGCTTATGGATAGTAAGATGGACATCCACACAATTTGCAGGAATTAATGTATGCTCAATCTTAAAAACCATTATGCACCAAGAAAAGAAAAATGCAGCCATTAGCCAATTGTGGTTATACTGAAGTTATCACAATATTTTACCTACCGTGTGTGCCAAAATTCTGAGGGAGAGCTTATTTTGTTCAAGGTCGTAGACATATATGGAGTCATCATTACTTCCTGCAACAAGTTCTCGCCCATCAGTGGAAAATTTCACAGAGAAGATTCCAAAAGAATAGCCCCCATCACCAGAAGAAAAGTCCAATCCGTCATGAAACTCCTACAAAACATATGGACTCAAAAGTGAATATTGTTTTTTACATGAAAACAAATAAGACTAATGAAAACCAGGATATCCTCTCCACATGATGACTAGAGAGGTCAATAACCATTTTTTGTTACAACTTATGAGCTGCATTCCATGGCACAAACAAATCTATATTGCCATTGCATCCTCTTGAGAATAGAGAATCTCAATAAAGCAAGCAGGAACTGTAACCAAGATTTTGGTACTGAGAAGTACATGTACAGTGACAAATTAAAAAGTTTTCAGCATACAACTGTATGCCAAAATCACAGTGTAGCGAAAAAATAAATTATTCTATGTCCCACAGTTTTTTTCCAAATAGCGAACTCCTCTTAGATGGAAGCCAATCAAGCAGGTTGTTATTGATTTTCCTAACCTTGTAGATTCCAATCCATAAACATGCATGCATCAACATGTATCAAATATGGGATATTTTATTTGTTTATTTATAACTAGAAGTACTCCGTGTCTATGAAATCCATTATAGGCCCAGTCTGCGTGTATTGTCACTTTTAATGGTAAATCAGCAACCAACTTAACGAATTTCTAGTTATATCAGCACAGTAACAATCAGATTGTGACTTGCATTGAAAATACAACAGACAATTGGGTTGTGCTAGCTGGCATCAAATACTCATTATTATTCTGCCATTTTCTTTATCTAAATGTTACATGTTTCAATAATAAGATAAAAATACTGCATACCGTAACGTTTGCAAGCGACTCTGTTTCGGCAGACCCAGCATCAACAATATGGACAATAGGTGACATGCTTGCATAAACCTGCAACAGCAAAATAAATGCTGATTAGTATATATGGGAGGAGAGATGTTCAGCCTACCCAATATAGGGAAAAGCAACTTCCAGTGACCAACTACAAATCTAAAAGAAACCAAAGAGGATGATCTATAACAAGAACCTTCAAGTGTGCATGCTTGTACAACCTTAAGATTCTGGTGGTTAGTAAATGTATTAGTAAATGTAGAGCGATCATTAGGGATGTTATCAAGCTATATCAGAGCATTCACTTAAGTCAAGAAACTTCAAAGATGTAAAGAGAAAGCACTGGATGTGAAAACAGGAAGTAACAGCAGATAAATCATGGCATTTCTCTCCAACACTAAATATGACGCAAATCTATATGAATGCATGTTACTTGCATTCTGCTAATACCAAAACAAAAAGAAGCTGCGATCACGCCATCTGGGCAGCCAAACAGCTTGACACCTTTCACATTGTTTGGGTCAGGCCCAAATGATGTGAGACCCACGGTGTTCCACCTGTACCGATGCCTACTGGTTTTCTTTTACCAACAAAACTGGTTATATGGCCACGGCACGCAAAACAAGATCACACATTCCAGCAACCAGAGCCTCCCCTTTTTTAGAAGTAATTTTTACCCATGTATGTTTCTGTTGCTCTATGTCTCAGTAAAAGAAACTTACCGTGTCTCAAGTATTTTCATTGGTTTCCTGCTCGGTCTAAGATATTTCTATTAATCAGGATAACAGACAAATGACGGTGTTGTAATTCTATACCATCATCACCTGGGCTACCACCCCTATCCTGTCAGGTAAGCTACCATCTTCATAGTCAAGTAAGCATGTGTTCTCTCAATATATAAATACTTAGTTACCCACACCAAAAGGGGCAGAACATAATCTCCATCACTAAAGATCACAGGAACATATTCCTGACCAAAAAAACACTATTCTCTATATTTTCTTGTTTATCCTCCTCTTCCTGCACACCATCAGAGGTCCCCCACAAACACACAGGGGAGTTGTTTTTGCGGGTATCCCAAGCTCATCTTGTCCATCTTGTTCATTCAATCCATTTCACTGTTAAGATATGAAGGCCTAAAATCTATTTGAAGTTCTCATTGACTTCATCGGCCACGCTACCAAAGCCCGCTACTTTATAACTTAAAAGAAGTTTGTTTTATATGATGACTTGAAGTGCTACGAACAATATCAGAATATTAATAGGGATGGCATTTGTTGATTTATTGCTTGAAAATGCAATTTTTGTAGTTGTAATCGTTTATGACACCTTTTTTCCATCTTTCAATGCCCACTTAGGATCTAACTCTCAGAAGTTTACGTATGAAAAAAAACATTTCTCACTTGCAAATTTAATTAGCTAGAAATTCAAACTCACGAGATGGCGCTGATCTGGGGAAAGAGATGTATCGGTAACAGTCCAACGCAAACTTTTGGCAAGAATGTTCTTCTGAACTTTCCACCCCTTCTCCACATTGTATATTCTAATATAGCTTCCCTGAAACAAATATTTGTGGAAAACGAGCATTAAATTAATTGCAAGTATGATAACCAACCTTTGCAGTTTGTTCCCCTTTCAATTTATCGATTCCCCAAACCCAATTTCAAAACAAAGCAATATACACAATACCTGAAACCCAGCAACAAATAGAGAGCCGTCAGCTGAAAACTGTGAGACATAGGCTCGGGTACTCATCTGGTCAACAAGCCAAGGTCCATTGACAGGCAAATATCTGCTAAGCATGTGACAACGATCAGCTGCAGAGAATCTTCCCCTTGCTGAATAATTAGCTTCTCGACCAACCAACATCTTAACAGTGGAAACAGATGACTTATGCATGCCGGGAACAAGTTCGGCCAGCTGTTTATGCGGACTAGATTTCAACTTCGTAACCTGAGCAATTTCATGGTCTAAGTTATTCAACCAATTGCTGGCTCTCTTGCTGCTACCAGCCTCAGGAATGGTCTTGCCACCATCACAGAGTTCAGATTCAGTCTCCAGTCTGCTCATAGCGTAACCCATTTCGTCTACCGAAGTTGTTCTAGCAAAAAAATACATTTTACATTAAAACCAACCACAATATTTATACTTGAGGAGCATTTACAAAACTGGGGAGCCTTCATATCCTGCAAAAAGAAGATGGTGATAGTCCTTTTTAGCTCCCTAATTCAAAGGGTTTCTTTGTTTTGTTTTTTTAGAACTGTAGAATGGAATAACAATCCAATAACCCGATAATCTAAGTCGAGCTAGATAATAAGCTATCCACAAAATTTCAAAGAGATTGAGTTGGCACATGCCTGCCTTAAAAGATTATATGATGACAGGTATCAAGATTTCTGAACCACAACAGTATCCTTTGATCAAGAAAGTTGAAAACAAGAATCAAACCGAACAGAATTCGAGAAATAAATAATGAAAAGAAACAGTCAAGTGAAGCTACTGACCTTCTTCTTCTTCTTCTTCGGTTGCTGGGCTTCACCGACGCAGTTGATAATGTTTGGATGAACGGACGTGAATGGATAGTATGTACAGGTACGGATATTTTCGTTGTTTTTTTTTTTTTTTTTGAGCAGTGGCCCAATCACATACGCGCAAACACTACACGTGCTCAGCTAAGGGTTGATTTCGATATTTCATTTTCTATGAATCGAACGTAAGATGGTTTGGTTTGGTTTGGTTTCGATCCGAAGTCTGGACAGCTACAAACTAGGTTTGTTAGGACTTGGGACTTGAGAAGTTATAGTTTTTACAAGATTACATGCTCGTGTGCTGTCACAAGTTTACAAAATAAATATACTTAATAGTGTTATACTTACGAACTAATGCTAGATAAATAATAAAAATTAAAGGTATTATAGAGCAAATATTTCATGACGTAAAAAAATTGTGTTGGCGATCAAAAACTTAAAGACTGAACAAAATGATTTGTAGCAATTTACAGTGTTTTGTGAGGAAAAATACAGTATTTTTGCCACATGATTTAGCTTTTCAGTTAATAAAAAGCAAACAAAATTACAAAGCTAAATTCTCTACCAACTTAATATTTAAAAAAAACCAACAAAGATAATTTTGGAAGGAAAAAAACCCATGAGAAAAAACATTGCAGCAATTGACAATATTTTATGAGGAAAACTATAGCATTTTTCCCTAAAATAAAATGAAAAACCATTTAGAAAAAGATTGTAGCAATCCACAGTATTTTGTGAAAAAAATTATAACGCTTTCCTCATATAATTTAACTTTATTGTAATTATAATTCTTAACCAGCTCAATATTAAAAAAAAATCGACAAAGATAATTTTGGAAAAGATCACATGAAAAACACTGCAACAATTCACAGTGTTTTAAAGAAAAAAAATTAAAAACTAAATTCTTAATCAGCTCAATATTAAAAAAAAAACAACAGAGACAATTTCAGAAAAAAAAAACAAACACCAAATAAGAAGAAAAAAAATCATGTTGGAAACACTGTAGCAATTCACAGTGTTTTGTGATGAAAGCTATAGTGCTTCCCCACATGATTTAACCTTATTTGTAATGACTTGTAATTGTAATTCATAAACAACTCAATATTAAAAAAAATAAAATTGAAAGAGATGATTTCAAAAAAATTCTAACACAAAAAAACTATGCGGAGAGACACTGTAGCAATTCACAATGTTCTATGTACAAAGCTACAATACTTTCCCCACATGATTAAGTTTTATTACAAAGTTAAATTTTAACCAACTCAATATTAAAAAAAATTAAATCGACAAAGATAATTTTGAAAAAAAATATTACAAAAAAAAACACAAAAGAAACTAGAAAAAAACCATGTGAGGAAAAACTGTATCAATCCATAATGTTTTGTGAGGAAAAACTTATATTTATTTGTAATTGTAATTCTTAACCAGCTTAATATTAAAAAAATAAAATTGATAAAAATAATTTTAGGGAAAAACATAACAAAAACAGAAAAAAACCATGCGGGAAAAAACACTGTAGCAATCAACAGTAATTTTCGAGAAAAGTTACAATGCTTTCCTCACATATTGTAACTGTAATTTTTAACCAGCTCAATATTAAAAAATAAAATAAAAAAATAATTTCAGAGAAAATTATAAAAAAAAACCATGCGGAGAAACACTGTAGCAATCAACGATGTTTAAAAGAAAAAAATTACAAAACTAAATTTTCAATCAGCTTCATATTAAAAAAAATTGACAAATATAATTTTAAAAAATAAAAAAATAAAATGGAAAAATTATGTGGAAAAATATTGCAACAATCCACAGTATTTTAAAGAAAAAAATTGCAAAGCAAAAATTTTAACCAGGTCAATATTTAAAAAGTAAAATAAAAAAATAATTTTTGAAAAAAAAGAAAAAAAATAGGAAAGTTGAAAAAAATTAATTTTGAAAAAAAAGGAAAAAAAATGAAAATAAAAAGAAAAAAGAAAAAAGTTAGAAAAAAAAAGAAGAGAAAAGCACTGTAAATTACTGTAATCCACTGTGTTTTGTGTGGGGGAATAGTAATTCCCCCACACCATTTAAAATATGTTGTAATGTTTTTCTTTAATTTTTTTTAGTACATGGAATTTAATTATCCGAATCATATTATAGTATTCAATAATGTTATTTCTGCTGAAAAAAATAATTTATAACTTAACTAGTATTATTTCTTTTTTCTCTGAGAAATTTTGACTTTAAATTTCTTTTTATAAGTAGAAAAATATTAATTTATAAGCTATTATTCTACGGAAAAAAAAAAAGTCTTCCATAGAACCCACCAACATCTTGCACTTGATTGCGTAATTAGAAGTAATATTTTCCTTTATTTCTTGTGAAATAGCATTACTCTAAAATATCATTTAATATCAAAAAAATATTAGATAGACTTAGTTTATCTTATCATGTATAAATTAATTTAGTAAATATGAGATATATAAATAAAATATAATGGTCTGATATAAACATTTCACATGAATTTTCTTTTTAAGTATCTTGTATTAATTGATCCAGTCGATAAATAATGTGATAAATTAGTTCTATCTTACAATTTTTTAAATTTACTACACTGTTAATTAAATTATTGCTCAAGCTTTTATAAAAAAATGTTGACATCGAAGCTAGTCTACTTTAACCAAGAAATTCTAAAATGGTGCAGCTTCAACAGGGCTGCTTTTAAAGTTGCTTCAGTTAGGAGTATGGTTATACACAGAACAGTATTTTATATTATGAAGTTTTTTTAAAAATTAAATTTAAAATATAGTTTTTGTGAAGCAGTTTTTATATTTTTTTAACTGAATTTCGTGAGTATATTTATATTTTAGATAGCTTTTATGGTTGTAGTTTTTAAAAAATAAATTATAAAAAAATGTGGTTAGGTGTGGTTAGTTGGATTTAGATACATGTTTGGTAAAAATTATAGTTGAGATTTATGTGCAGTAAAAAACATGTATAAAATGTTTGGTTGTAGTTGTTTTTCAAAAGTGTTTTTTTACTTGAAAATGCATCAAAATAATTTTTTTTTAATTTTTAAAAATTATTTTTGATATCAGCGCATTAAAATGATCTGAAAATAAAAAAATTAATTAATTTGAAGTAAAAAAAATTCAAAATTTAAAAAAGTGTTTTAAAACGCAAAATTTAAACAGAATTTTATTAGTTTATCCACCCGTAAATTTACTGTAGATTGGAGAAAAAATCTGAAACGTAAAAAAACTTCACATCATTAAAAATTTTTTGATGTTATTATTAAACTTTATACTCTAGTTTAAATTTAAAAAAATTATATTTAATAATTTTTTATTAATATTTAATTAGTCAAATAACTTGTGACTAGGTTATAAAATTGAATTAATTTTTTATTTTATTATACAATAGAAAATATCAAAATTAATTAATCATCAACCCAATAAATTTAATATTAAATTATAAAACTTAACAAAAATTTTCACACTAAATGATAAAATTAGCAACAAAAAAACCAAATTATATTTAAAAAAATTACTTAAAAATCCTAACCCAGCTATTTAATTATTATTTAGTCAACTTACGACCTGAGCTATAGACTTCACTTGATCGATTTAGCTTTTTTCAATTTCATTATATGATTAAAAATATAAAAAAGTGATTTATTATTAATTTAATATTGAAAGATAGAATAAAATAAAAAACACAATCTAAAAGATGGATTTATAAAATAAAAAGATAAAAAAAAGCCCCAAGAAAACAAAACAATCAGGGATAAAAAACTTAGCCTGAATGATAAAATTGAATAAAAACTTAACTTTTAAATGATAAACTTAAAAAATAACCAAAAAAAATAACTAGAATAATAATAAAAGAAAAAAACACTCATTCTTCACCTTTTCCTTTAAAAAATAAAAATAAGCAGATACAACAAGTTTTTCATGTTTATTTTTTAAAAAACAGGTGTTTATAAAGGCTTGGACCTGCAACTTTAGAGTTACTGACAACCTTGCCTCATCAATTGCAACCACCACACACATTTGGAATAAAACATGTAAAACATGAAACCAACTATTAGAGTTTTGGTTGTTTAGATAATAAAAATGAAAAAA
>Ga0325403_1005229_pt1 | contig 12210 bp, 10 predicted proteins | sample PopdelMetagenome_19_FD_205665 | JGI IMG/M metagenome (GOLD analysis project Ga0325403, IMG submission 205665) | Populus deltoides microbial communities from Bellville, Georgia, United States - Xylem-PdKOR-R4 | ecosystem: Host-associated > Plants > Phyllosphere > Stem > Wood/Secondary xylem...
TTTTTTTATTTGAGATGATTTATAAAATTGATTTTTTTTTTTGCAATTTCATCCTTTATTTTTTCTATCAGGTTTCATTATTATTCTTTTTATTTCTATTTTTCTACTTTGACAAGTTTTTTAGATTGATTTTTTTTTAATTTTATCCATTAACATTAAATTGGTTGAAAATCGAGTTTCTTGATTGAGCCCGAGTTTGAGATTTCATGGGTTACTATTTTGAAAGATTAACTTGTGTTTGCTTATTTTTTCTTGTTATTAAATTATGGTTTTCTTTTTTTATATTATTAAATTAACTAAACTTATCAAACCTAGTCAACTCAATGATCCAGATCTCAAATTTCTTTTACTTCTTTAGAAACCCCAGGGTCGACTTAACTTTATTCTTTTTATGTCCGGAAAAATTTATCCTAGCCTACAACGTTGAGCTGACCACCTATATAGGTTTACTTGAATCACTTAATTTTAATTCTCTTTTTAAATTGAATTTTAATTTTGCTTTTGACCTTTGTTATTTCATTCTTGCTAGGCCTTTTAATTTGTTTCATTATAAATTCCATAGTTTTATTACATTCTCACAACCTCGTTTGCAAGTTTCACAAGTTAACCATTATTAGTCTGAGTCAATTCATTATCCCTTAATTTCAATATCTTTTTTATTTTTTAAAATATATCATAATTTAAATATTTTAAAAGGGTTTATAAATCAAATTTTTGATGTCCCAACATATATATATATATATATATATATATATATATATATATATATATATATAAAGATAAAAAACCAGATTTGAAATCTAAATTTAGGAACAGAGTTTAATCTTTAAAATACGAATATTAAATTCAAGAAAATGATGAATAATTAATTGAACTTTAAGCCCATCCTTTTTAATTATATTCAGATCATCACTCGCTATCAATTCCAATAATTTTTGTTTTAATATTTATTCCCTAAAATCTTACTAATGTATTTGCGTTGTGTTAAATAGATGTTTAAGGTTTAATTTTATATTAATTAACAGCTAGATGTAAATAATTGTAAGAGGTTAACATGATAGTTAGTTAAAAAGGTATGTTTTAGTTTCTTGAGTTTCAATTTTAAGATTAATAATGTGAGAATACCCTTTAAAATTATTATATAAAAAACTGTTTTATCTCGATTAATATATAATCTGACTAGAAAATGCTTTTTATTAAAAAAAAATAGATGCAAATGTAGAATCATCTTAACACAATTGTAGGGGTGAGAAAAAAATCGAAAAATCGATTAAATTGAGAAAACTAGAAAAAAATAATTGAAAAAACCGAACCATGAAAAAAACCGATTAAACCGATTAAAATTTTTAAAAAACCAATCGATTTGGTTTTATAAGCCTGAAACAAAAAAAACCGAACCGAAACCGAAAAAACAGGAAAAAAACCGAGCCAAACCTAGCTAAAACCTTGCCAAATTGAGAAAACCAAACTAAACCGGTTTTATTCTAAACTGAACCAAATCAAAACCGATTGGTTTGAACTGGTTTCGGTTTTTTTAAATTTCAGTTTTGTTATTTATTTATTTTTGTTTTGATAAAAATCAAATGAAACTGAAAATGGCCACTCGGACAATTGTCCTTCTATTTTCTCTTCTTTTATAGTTTTTTTTTTAAATTTTAATATAATAGTGGGAAAAAAAAACACGGAGAGAGAGACAAAAGTGAAAATGGAGCGCAGACCACGTCATAAGTAAATGCAAGAAAGGCGGATGATAAAACTGGGAAGCAAGTGTGTTGTCAACAGCTGCTGGATCCTCATGGACACTTGTCTTTCTCATTTTCTTTGCTTTCTTGTTTTTTCTTCTCTCTTTTATTGGCCACTGTGATTTTCTTTCTTGGTTTTCTAAACGACAATTATCCATCCAATTCCCATATATTCTCACATCACATCACATCACATCACATCACACCTGTCATTTGTAGCTAACCATGACTGGCAGAGAAATCCTACACAAGATGAAGGTATGTATACATGTATAATGTACTGTACTCTATGGTTTTGCTCTTGAGCCCTTGATCGATTTTTCTTGCTTTGGTTACAACATTCTTGAAGATTAAGGACATGAATTTTTAGATTTATTCTAAGTAGTATTTGTTTGAGATGATGGGGTTAGATATAATATTTTTTTTAGTCACGGCCCTTGTGATTAAATTTTGGCGGTTCTTGTGTTCATAGGAACCCTTTGAGATGTATTTTGGTATTTGAAATATATTTTCTTTTCGTTAGAAAAACCAGGTCCTGGTTGTTACCATGTAGTGTTTGTTTACATTGCCTGATGTATTCAGATCACTTCCATGATCATATTTTCGTAATTTGGATTCAGAGATAAAGGAATTTCAAACAAATATAATTATCACAACTCTGGAATCTAGTTCAGCTGTTATTAGGGCTTTAATTTGTGGTTTGTTCAGCTGTTTGGCACTGATCACACATGCATTTTTCAATGGAGTACTAGCCGTTAGAGTTAACTACCAGTTTGAATGCACATATTGCAGGAAAAAGTTGGATTAAGTTCATCTGCAGATTCTGGAAAGGGCAAGAGTAAGATGTCCAGGAATATAACACACGGCTTTCACTTGGTAAAGGCAAAATCACATCATGACATGGAAGATTATGTTGTTGCTCAATTTAAGGAAGTCGATGACAATGAGCTTGGTTTATTTGCTATATTTGATGGTCATCTGAGCCATATTATCCCTGATTATTTGCGGTCTCATTTGTTTGACACTATCTTAAAGGAGGTAAGCATGCACTCTGCATATTGTACTTCATTATTGAACCAGCATTTGTTGAACTACTTGTAGGTTTAAAGTTTTCACTATGGTTAGGGGATTGCGTTCAGGGTTAGTTACTATATGGCCACTCATTTTTAAATGGAGCTGCAAATTGATATTTCAACTTTTACGATGAACGGTTACCAATTCCCCTCCTTAGCTAGTCCTAATTCTGTTTGTAGTTAGCTTTACTAGCTGGATTCGATGAAAATAAATGTCTTTTTCGTGTTTGAATATTCCCTACAAGCAGCCAAACTTCTGGACAGAGCCAGAGAATGCTATGAGGAGAGCATATCGTATAACCGATACTATAATTTTGGAGAAAGCAGGTGATTTGGGTAGAGGAGGTTCAACGGCAGTCACAGCAATACTGATTAATTGTCAGAAGCTGGTAGTAGCAAATGTTGGTGATTCACGAGTTGTTATGTGCAAGAATGGTGTGGCCAAACAACTATCAGTTGATCACGAGCCAAGTACTGAAAGGGAGGACATTGAGAACAGAGGTGGCTTTGTATCAACCTTTCCAGGTAAGAGTTTTGCTAAGATTGAAGAGCTATAGATGTTGTTCTACAGGTGTCTGGACTCTACAAAACCATGATAATGATTGTGTTTTAAGAATTGAAGCACTGGAAATTAGATTGTTATATAGGGCAGTATTGCTTTTAATGGCCAAGTCTTTGAGGCTTGAAGTGCATGTCGAAATTTTGAAAATGGGTTGAATTTGATGCTCTCTTTCATAGGGCAAGTGGATACTTTAAATGATATAATTTGCACCGAGTTACTGCACTGATTTGGTGTCCAGTAACCTGTTGATGAATAGACAAGGGCTATCTTTTTAAAATGATGGAATTGCACTGTTCCACGAGCAAATACTAACTAATCTTGCGCGTCTTCCTCCTTATATTCTTCTGTTTTTGGACCATCCATTCCGACTATGAAATCTGTTGCAGTATGATCAGCACTGTGGTTCTTCTTTGTTCCAACTATATCAATACCTTCGGACTGTCTCCTTCTTATAGAGATGTTTCAATTCACTGACTGTATTAACATTCCACCTTTATGAATTTAGGGGATGTCCCTCGTGTTGATGGACAGTTGGCAGTGGCAAGGGCATTTGGTGACAAGAACTTGAAGGAACATCTGAGTTCAGAACCAGATGTTGCAATGGAGATGATCGATGATGATGCAGATTGTATTATCTTGGCGAGCGATGGGTTGTGGAAGGTCTGCTCCACTTGAACAGTACTTGAACACTCTATCTCTAATATATCTTTCAAACAAATCTTTTTTTTGGAAGGATAAATTATTTCTTTGCCTTTACATGGGCTAAGATCTGTTCCTCAATATGATGCCAGGTGATGTCCAACCAAGAAGCTGTGGATACTATCAAGAACATAAAGGATGCTCGGTCCGCAGCGAAACGGCTTACTGAAGAAGCACTTAATAGGAGGAGTTCAGATGACATTTCCTGCGTAGTTGTAAAATTTCAGTGACCCTATCCTTGTGAGAGGGGTATAATTACCCCTGGTGCATTAATGAACTTGATGCACGCTTTCTGCCCTCTTCAGTTGCTGGTTGTCATATTTTCTTTTGCAAGAAGAATGAAGCAGACCTTCTTGGTGGCCCTGTGCCTGTAACAATGATGATTGAATGGTTTCCTGCGAAAGGAGGGGTTGACCCAATTAACTAGTGTATCCAGTGGTACCTTGCTACGAATATAAAACATAATAACAATCCATTCCAATACTCTTTCTGGCTTTAAATTGATGCAAAAACTGTCTTGAACTGGTCATGAACTCGATCGATCAAGGTGCAATGGACACCATGGATATCCCATGGTAAACTATGCTTTAAAGATGCTTGTATAATCACGCTTTTGGGTGAGAGTTTTGAAATTGTATCGTCTGCTAGTAATCTAGGTTCCAGAAGTTGTGTTAGGTATGATGCTAATTTATTTACAGACCCAGGAATCTATTTCTTACTGCCCATCCCAAGCAGGATCAAGCAATGTTGTAGTTTTCCTACCCAGAACGGAAAAATATATAGGAGGTTATCGAGATTGGAGTTTGCAAGGAGAAATATTTTGTGCATTGGAAGTGATCACCAAGCCTGACGTCGTTTTCTTAATAAGCTGAATCCAACGAAGTTCTTTAATTTGCAGTTAAGCAAGAAGCAGAAGCATAGTCGATGTTATTCTCTTAATAATAGCTTTATGAGTACATCCAGTTCTGGTAGAACCTTAAGACGCCATTTTACACAAACTTTTCGAGGCCTAATCCGCATAATACAGCCTCTATCAAACAGCATCACTACTAGTAGAAGCTAAAGCACTCCTAGAACATACGATCCCACAAAAGTGTTCACATTTTATATGGTCCCAAACATGGGTAGAAGAAGCTATAAGTTGACAGAAGAGAGGGAGCATGCCGCTGCTATGGTCTTATCTGATCTGGGATCGCTTGTAAGAGGAACTTCCTTGGGATGGGATGCTCATCTGAAATCTTCCTCTTTCATCAGCTTGCCTGCACGGGCTTTCTTTCAGTTGAGTGCCAACCCCTTTGCGGCTCGAACCTTCTCCATAAGATTCAGCCGTGTTCTTCCGGCGCCGCTCATTGTGTCCTGCCAAACGCCTACGGCAACTCCTCTTTGTTTCATCAAACTCCAGTAGCTCATGGAACCTGCAAAGACTCATAATTGGTATAATATATAGAATGGTGGAAGCAGCTTAACCCGAACCATACACATAGCAGGTCACTGAGAGATCTGCAAGGAGAGAAGTCCCACAATGATCTGAATTTGAGTTTCTAGTAAATTTTGTTGAGAGCTTCTCTTGTCGAAGGTTCACTAGATGGAAATGCAGGGAAAGGGAAATCACGAAAACTCATATTTCTCAAGTAATCTTTTAAGTGGAAAGAGAATCGATTTTGCAACTCATATTGATCAACCATCATCGAAAACCAACTCTCCAATAATTTCCTAACATTCCAAAATATTTGGACCATAAATGTTGAGCAGATTAATCAAGAGTCCAGGATTAGCAGAAACCTGTCTCAAGTTATAAACTTTGACGTCTAATTAGTACCATACCATTTCATACCATGGAAGTAAATCCTATGATAACACATGCACCATTATAGTCATAACATATAGTCATAACACACCGCTAGTTCTGTCTCACTTTCCATAGGAGAATCCTGATGAAAATCTATCATTTTTCACCAAAGCAGATTGCAGAAAATTTAACGTTTAAACAATATTTAAGAAATCTCATTCTTCCTCGGGTTTTTGAGCACAGCTTTCTACCAGCAGAAAATTGTACGTGTTTGAGTCTCCAAGTATTCGAAACCTGTAATTCTAACACTTTAGTTGCTTCAGTTAACCACATGGGTTAGTATACTTCTTCACAATGAGCTTACATTGGCTAATTCAGTTAACTAAGCTTGACTTTGAACTCAAAACAAGTTTCTTTAGGGTTAGTAATGTTACAAGTGAAAAAGAAAAAAAGAAAGCACTGTGTTTTATGAAGAAGTCTCTGCCCAAGGGAAAACAAATTTGGTTTGTGTGGATATAGCACATTTCTTCTCATGTCCCTTTAATTTTCAACTTACATTCCATGTATTCATGCTGGTAAAAGAAAATACGTTCTACCGATTGAAAGATAGCTAAATGAAAACGCATGAAACAGCTATACCTGCTGCATTGCTGACAGAACCGCTGCCTGAGGCCAGCAACAACCACAGCTGGTGACTTCGCATGAACCTCGCAAACCTTGTGTCTCCTGTGGTACCTTTTAGCATCAGTCAAGTTAGCTCCACACTTCTCTACTTGGCAAGACGGCGGAGAAGCTCCGCCGCCACCAGTCCCTCTCTTCCCAACTCCTTTCTTCTTTTCATCATCGGTAAAACCAAAACAACCCCCCCCACCCTCATCTTCTTCCATGTCATCTTCCAAATCATCCTCGATCGGGAAATCATCCTTGTTGATCATTTTCTCTTTCAAATAGTTACGCTTCCCTTCAAGAGTCTTAGCATCCATAATTCTTTCAGGGAGGATATCACACAATTGGGGTATTGCGTGATATCTAGCAAGGTGAGGAGTGATACTTGAAGTGCTAAGAGATGAAGGTCTGTAGAAGAGTGTGTTGAGGAAAAGGTGAAAAAAGTTGGGAGGACCACAAGCCACATATTCTTGTGTGGTGTCAAGTTGTGAATGATTGATTAGAAATCTTAAGGAGGGAGCGTAAAATTTGTTTGCTATGATTAATTTGCCATGACAGATAGATTTTCTGCTTAATTGCTGTCATCGGTGCTTAAAGTGATACCATACCTTCATTTGACATCAGAGATGTGAGGATCACGCTCAATTATTGCTGCCCTACAGGTGGTCCTCTATATATATACATGGGATTTAACGATACTAGCAAACTATTCAATCATTTTCAGGAAAGGACATTTGTAGACCAAGTCAGCTGAGCTAGTAAGCAAATTGGTTTGATTATGGAGTTTCTGTAACAAAGCAGGTGGATTTTATGCCAATCGAACCAGGCTTCTAAGTTTGGTTTCTAGGCATGAAGGAAGGAGTTGGATCGCAATTAGGATTTGATGGTTTTGTCAATGAAAGATGGAAGAAAAAAAGATGGGTGGTTTTACGTCAAATCGACCACCAGCTTCGCATTTTAAACATTGCTGATTCATTAAATTTGGTCCGAGCTAGGAACATGCGAGGCAGATATAATCATTGATTGTGATTAGTCATAAGTTATATGGATGATAGGACAGGGTTATACCCAGTAAAAAAAGGTTTATGTAGTGTAAAGTGATCGACAAGATTCACATCTTTCGATATAATCATTGAGTCATGCTCGAATTATAGAAGATTCTGCATGTTTTTGTAATTGGTCGAGGTACGTAAAACCTTCAAATTACGTAAGAAAAATGTGTTATTCGGGCTAGTTTCGTTAAATTTTCTTCTTGATTTTCTGAATTTTTTTTGCTTTTCGAGATTTAGATTTATTAATACTTATAAGTAATAAAACATGGAATCAAGATTTTGTGATGGAGACACTTCCTAGTAAAATTAATTAGGGTATATTTGTTTTCATAGCTATTTACTTTTAGTGTTGAGATCACTACTAAAAACAAAAAATACAACATTATAAATATAAATATTTTATTTTTACTTCTGTATTTTTTATTATGAAGAGCTGTGCCCCACAACAAACACAAACACAAACACAAAATCAAAAACATAAACACCCTTATATTTACTATCTTTTTCATGTTATTTCCGTACGTGCATGCGTCAATATAGTTTTCAAAGATAATGCTAGTCTGTAGCATAGATTTGATCACTTGATTTTCCTAAAGAAAAAACAGCAAAACCGCATACAGATGGACTGCATCGTCTTCAACAAAAGACCCCTCATCAACCATTATTTACTGTTTTCTATCAGTACCAGTCTTCAGAACGTTTTCTTGACGCATTATTTTGACATTAATGGTATGGAAACAAAACCAAATTTCCAGTGCTTAGGTGAGCAAGAGAGAGAGAGAGACACACTGAATTGAGCTCAAAGTAAGAAACATTAGAGGGGATTACGTCTATGTCATAGCGTTGAAAGGACATGTCAAATTTTAGTGCATCCTTTAATGGATTGGTACAGCGCCACTGCTTACACAAGATTCTGCGTCTTTGGGTTGGACAGACAGTGTACTCTAGCAGAGTACCCTATGCATGTTTTCTGTCGAAGTGGACTAATAAATTTCTAGTCTTTTATTCACGCAAAGCTTTATTCCTTCCTTTTCTTTTCTCCTGGTGTTTTTTTATTTGATGTAAGACTTACAGGTCCATGTGCAAATCGATAAATTCAAATATTTAGATAATTGCTTTACAACCGAATGCTGGTTTTCTTAGAAATTATGTCCATGTCTTTATTACCGGGTTTGGTTTCTAGTACAAGTCTAGGACCTTTGTGCTCTGAAGTTTGGGACATGGCTGAGTGGCCTTGACACCATGTACATATTACAGTAGCTGGGAAGGCAAAACCTCAGTAATGACATGACCCAACACAGGTTTTCACATGGCTCTTGTACCAGTACAAAATGGAAAACTTTAGCATGTCTATGAAACAGATATACAGCTAAAATCATAGAGGGTGTAACAGCTCGTTAGAATTTGAGTAAAGCTTCTGTTTGTACATCTAATAGTATATGGCTAAGATCGAGCTGAAGTAATTTGGAGGTACAGATTATAGTTTTGTAACAGTGGAAACTGGAAAGGACCACTGCTTATAAGCATCGTTCCTATTCCCGCACATATCTTATATGTTATTCCCTATTCCCTATCACATAAGAATTCCAAATTGGATTTTGTGTTAAAGGGTCACAGCTTCATATATATATTATATGCGGAAGGCATGCTTAATAATAAGCAGAGAATGTTAGTCGAATCATCCTATATATATCATTCAGATGTTTAAAACCAAACTTATTGAGCATCTTCATCGTCTTTAATCTGTAACGAAAATGGCGGATGGAGAAGTTAAAATTATGTTTATGGTGTCAATTTATCATAGATATTAACAATTAGCATGGGATGTAGCATAATTTCCTTTCAGGGAGAGAAAGGATAGGTCTGGAGGTGTACATCATTGGCATTTACATCAATTTCTTGCTAAAATCTAAATGAAAATCATATAAAACAAAAGGCACCAACTTCGACAAAGGTAATTTGAGCAATCTTGGAGACTGGCTGAAAGATTAAGAGCGATCATCATTAAGTGAAACTTTTGCGTTGGATGGATTATGATTATGACTCAGAAAATTGCACAACAAGAACGGGCACAAAGAAACCAAAAAGTTTAAGGAAATCATGTACTAGCAAACATGAACTCTCAAATATCTCAATCCATTTCCACCCACAAGTGCAGCTGGATGATTCCATGGTTCTATATCTACCTACCTTTCACCCCTCCACTCTTCCGCGTCTCTCCTTTTCTTTTCTTTTGCTTTTATGATAACACATTAAAGGGAATGGCCTAGTCATATGAATTTGACTAGCATAAAGATCCCATCACTCTCAGCATTAGAGTTGGAGTTTTGGTCCTATATTCTTTCCAGATTGGTGCATATAAAATGGAGCTGGGGATCACAGATTTTAGTTGGCTGATGAAGGAAAAAACAGAATACAGATGAAATATGGATCATGACTTTTCCTTGGAAAGGAACAATTCAAAGTTCTGCAAAGAGAACCAACCAGCTGTTTGATAAGATGAAGATCTTTCAAGTCTTTGTCAACTAGTCCTGGAACGCAAAAAACAATTGGATCATATCTTTCCAAGAAATTCTTTTTTAGTCTAAACTGTGTTATAGTCAAGGTGATGATAAGTATTGAAATATTGGTTATCTATATTCCCTACCTCCATTACCTTCCGATTAACTTGATAATGGATTTACAGGCAATAGTGAGTGAAGTGCTGGTTATATGTATTGCCTATCACCTTTTCTAGCACTCCTTTATGCTTGCCCTTGAAAATGCATTTATCGACTTTGTCCTTGAGTTGCTCTCTGTCACATTTTACCAATCCTTTTCACTTTGGAATTTATTTTGGCGATTTATGGCCAAAGTAAACAACGTATCAGATTCCCAGTCTATTGTTTTTCCTTTCAACCATGCAACTCGACAAATTTGGGCACTTTCTGTCGAGGAGATAGAATTCCAGTCACAAGACAGTGTCATGTAGCGTAGAGAATGTCATTCATGGTCAGAAACCCAGTTTCAAGTTTTTGCATAATCACCCTAAGAACTACTTTGTACAAAGGAAATGGCCAATGCTCATTTGAGTCGTTGACAAAGGATCATGATCACTTGAAAATTCATTAGTTAACTGTCCACCAGCCTTCCCTTATGAGCCTTATTCCTGGGCTAATTTTAAGGTTCTCAAGTGCCGCCTGGTATTTGCTTGGGGGAGCTAAAGCTCGGAAGTACTTCAGAGAGGAGCAAGAAACATTCCAAGATTGAGGGCTAGAGCTAAATTCCTGAGCTCAATTTCAATAACCCGACTGAAAACGAAGAAGAACGTAAATGACCTAATTATACCAAGTCTATATCACATGCATTATTTTCTAATTAAGCTAGCATGATACAAACACTGTAACAGACCATTGTTATTGGTACAAAATACAAGCAAGCTTAAAAAAACCGAGTGCTTTCTCCATCTTCTCTATAGTTTATTGTCTTCAAATCATCAGTACTTCCCTCAATATTTCTCTACTCTTCTGTATCAACTGGTCCATCAATTTTATGAACCTCAACAACCACGGGATCTTCTGTTCTGACTCTTATTATGGTTTTTTCCGCTGACTACTGCATCTCTAATCTTTTGGTCAGCCTCCTTGGTTGCTTCCAATGCACCGTCCATTGTTTTTCTTTGCTGTGTCCCCCAATCGCGTCTGCTACTTGTGTTGCTTTTCCAACCCTTTCTTTAGCTGTGTAAGCCACAAACTGTATTGCCCCTACTCGGGTCCACGGCTTGTTGCTTGACTTCATGCTGGACTTCTTGACTTTAGGGTGCTCATTCAGATAGATTGAATATTTGGGTAGGATTAATTTTTTTTGGTTGATATTATAAATATCAACGTTTTTATTGTTAATTTTCATGTATTTATATTTAAAATAGATCTATGATATGGACTATAAGTTACCTCTAATATTAAATTTAATTTTTATATCCTTCACCATCATTAAATTCTAATTCCCTCTTCCTCCTCCCCTCCACTCCAACAAAGAAATAAGTCTTTTTTTTTTTTTACATTAAAGGTTAAAGAGATCCAAGATAAATGCTTAATTTTTAAATTATCAAAAATAAAAACAAAATAAAATAAAATATACAGATTAACCTGATTGACTGGCTTTAAAAATCCCAACCCATGCATTAAATATTATTTTTTTAGTTTTTCTGAACAACTATCATCCGTAAATAATACAAATATTATCGTATGAATTATTTTTTTGAACACCCTTACTTGCCTTTGCCTGGGATCATTTGTTGCACCATAAAAAGTTCCTGGTGTCTCATGATCTGTGCCGTTTCCTTCTCTTCTCGTCTCTGCTGCTACATTGCGACCCTGCAAAATATTTTAGCACAGATCAAAGAGGTAAAATAAAGTGCTGTTGGCCTAGCTTATGAACCGACAACTAGTCCCCCGTCATTGAGATATCTGTAATTCAAAACTAGCCAGACAAGGTAGGGAATTTCAGAGCCATGATTTTCAGTTAATATAGAAAATAAAAAAGATTTATATATCGTATTAAGAACGTCTAAAAAACATATAATATTTTTGTTTACATAGGTATTGAAGATCTAAAACTCAAATATGAAATATAAAAACTATTTTAC
>Ga0325403_1005230_pt1 | contig 12210 bp, 4 predicted proteins | sample PopdelMetagenome_19_FD_205665 | JGI IMG/M metagenome (GOLD analysis project Ga0325403, IMG submission 205665) | Populus deltoides microbial communities from Bellville, Georgia, United States - Xylem-PdKOR-R4 | ecosystem: Host-associated > Plants > Phyllosphere > Stem > Wood/Secondary xylem...
TTATTACAAGATAGATGTGTCTTTATCAATAGTGGGAGTTTAATCTAAACCATAGACGACCAATGAGTTTCCTTCCTATCAAACAAAGCAATCTCTTATGTTTAAAAACGATTCATTTGTTTATTCAGACCGACAAGAAATGTTTTAGCTGTTTATTCGAAGGCCAATTAAATTCTGGATTACATATCATCATTCCTGTTTTCACGAGTAATTAATGTAAAACCAAAACTTGAAAATTAAACATTTCAACTCTAAAACCAAGTCTCCTTGCAGGAAAACTACAAAGTTTGGCCATCTAGAATTAATATGGCGAGTCGGATTTTCAGACAAAACCTCGATGTTGTACATTTGGGGTTATTGCTAGAATTTGATAATTGAACAGAACAAATCCCAGACAAGGGAGCAATTGCCGACTTGCAAACTTCCAACACTGATGGTGCCTGTCGAGGACTTCGAATAAAATTCAAATAAGAATTCTCTAGCTAAATGATTTAGAAATGCAAGCCCGAACATTTCACCAGCAGGCCCGAATCAGAAACCAGACAGTCAAGTTTATAGTAACAATAAGTTGACTCTTAATATCTAAAACACATGCAATGTCCGAGAGCTTGGTGTTAGATTTGAATTGCGTGGCAGGCATTGGATGCACCGAGTTGATGTATTCGACCTATCTTGGTCTTTTTTTAGCCAAAAAAGGTGATGTGCAATTATCAACATATTTTTCAACCCCCAACTAAGACTCACCTAATGATATTGATTTTCGGCAGATAATGACAAGAAAAAAATGAGATGGTTGATGTGAAGGGATTGATGACGTGCTACGAGAGGGCAAACCGGCATTTAAATTAATTCACATGTAAAAAAAAAATTAAAAAATTCGAGACAATCCCAGGCTTTTCAACGTTATTACCTTAAGATTACGGTACCGAACATCATACATGAAAACGATAGTACTTTGGACATTAAATACTCGTTAATTCTCGTGTTAGCAATTAAAATAATCTTGACTTCTGTAACCAAAAAGGTAAAACAATATTGACTTTGCATCTACTGGTGCAAAACAGACGAGAGATTACGTATAGTGGCGGATACACTTTTTCCATCGGCTGCGTCCAGGAGCCATTGCAGGCAATGGAGCAAGATTAGGGGAATCAATGCATTTTCTTTTTCAAATAATAAAAGATATTACCATATATTGTCAGGGTGGTCATCAATGCAGCATCACTGACAGGAAAAGCTCGAATTTTAAATAAACTGGAAACCTGTCACAACTTCATTAATTTTTCCATGCCACCTCGCAGTTCTGGAGTGGATTATAGTGACGACGACAAAAACACTTGTCCTCGACTTTCTCTGTCTATCGACCATTGGTTCCAAGCCAGCTTCGCGACTGTGTTTGACATGGATTTTCACTTAAAACCCAGAATTAACAAGTCATATATAAACAGCTCGGTGGGTGCAGTGTTTTGAGCAAGAATCGATAGTTTGTCCAAATCTTTGACGTAAGAATATATATATTTATGGTAATCATGGGTGTTCGAATTAGTTGTCCGAATCAGTGATTTTAAATTTTATAATACTTGAATTAATAATTTTTAAAAAATAAATTCAAGATTTGTTGATGGGGTATGCTCATATCAAAATCGTCAGTACTCCATTTCTATATCTATAATTATAATCTTTCAATAATATCCCTGTGGTTACTATACCCTAGCTACTTTTATACAGTTAACGGAATCTAACCATAAAAGTCACTCTCTTTTGTCCGTTTTGTTTTGTCTTGTTTCTCTGTATGCATATTGTGATAATGTATCGAAGGAAATACTTCAAGAAATAAACTCAAAAGGTTGATTTATTGTTAAGTTTTATGTAATATGAATCTCTTGAATTATTAGTTATTTACATAGATTTTTTTATTTATTTTGTTTAAATTAATGTTCATTTTATTATTTATTTTTAAAGACATGGTACCTAAAAGAAAACAATAAACATAATTACAAATTTTAAACATACTACCAAATAAAATTTTAATTATTTATTAAGAATGAATCACAATTAACCTATCTAAACCAACTAATAATTTGATAACCCATCATTTCTTTAGCAACTCAATTATTCAAATTTTAAAAAATATAATTTATGGTCCAATAACTATCAAACATTTGATAAGATGAAACATACTTAATCCCTAATTGTTATCATTTCCATGCAAATTCAATTTCCCTTAAATTTTCAACTAAATAATAAAATTAACAAAAAATAATTTGTACCCAATTAACTACCCATCATTTACTCCATTTAAGAATAAATAACATCAATTAATACTTTAATTGTTAACAATTACATGTTAACTTATTTTTTCCTGAATCTTCAACAAAACCCATAATTATCTAAAATTAATTGGGGGCAATTAATTATCAATCATTTCTTCAATTCAAACTTATTCAACCTAAATTAGCACATTTAATTATTATCAATTTCACACCAAATAATTTTTCCTTGAATTTTCAACTTAACCATAAAGTTGACACTAAATAAGTAGTACCTGTTAAATTACTCATCACCTTTTTAATTCCAACACATTTAAGTTATAAAACTACACTCAATGTTTATAAGTGACAAATTAAATTAAATTTCCCCAAATCTTAGACAAACAAACCAAAAATAAAAATCATACATTAATACAACAAAATTATCATTATAAAACAAGTAAAACACTTAAATATACAAACAAATTATAAATACTACAAACAATTATTTTAATAAATTAAATTAAAACATAAATATGTAAAAACATAAATGAATGAGTTTGCTTAATTAGTAAAGTGAAGCTTGGCCAAAAATAAAACCAATAAAGGGAAACTTAAACTTTTAGAGAGATGTTGTGTCGGTACTGACAAGTTATGGTGATCAAATTTATGAGGGGTGAGTTGTTGTAATTTGAATTGGAAGAAGAAGATGAAATGGGGAGAGGAAAGGACTGTTGAGTTTTAATTCCTTTAACAATCATCAATGAAATTTTCATGGATGATTCCATTGGCCATTCGACACGTCAAAAATGCTGAAAAAATTATTAATGAATTTTTTTATCGTTTTATTATATTGTTGTTTCCAACTAAAAATCTAAAATTATTGATGAAAGTTTTCCATTGACATTTTCATTGATTTTTTCTATTTTTTTAGTGGTAGCGATATCATCACTAATATCAAATGAAACTTGATGGTGTATGAAATCAAAAAACAAATCCTAGCTATTTTAGACCAAGCTCAACTAATCACTCATGGATATAAGAAAGTCCAACCAAACTCTCCTCTCAATAAGCCTATCAAAACCTTTTCCAAGGAAGCATAATTAAATCTTTTTTTCAAAAGACCTAATCAAACCCTCTCTTTTTCTCACCCTTTCTCTTACCATCACCAAGCAGCAAATGATTATGAGACTACCTTGTTCGGCACACACTACAATGCAAAACACCCTCAACTTATCTCTCTTGTTAGTACAACACGTCTATAAAGGCCATCCTTATACACTAATAACTACCTTCCTCACCATGTCTCTTTAGAGGATACTTGCTCTTTCATTATTGGTTATCTTTCTCTGCACAAATCACAACATAAAATCCCCATTTTTTCTTGAAATAGCTACCTTTTTCACCAGTGATTAACTCTCGACCTGACTCTTGCACCAACTCTCCTGGTTTGACCACCTTTCTCACCAATAACTATAATTAAGGACAACCTTTTCACCAATAACACAAAAAACACAACAACTAATAACTCAACTTTCTATGAAAACAAATACTCCTCATCATTTTTTTCTCCTCTACCATATAAGCTTATAAGACATAAAATATCTATAAATATCACAGGTCATCAGGTAAAAAAAAAAAGAGCAGAGACAGGTTAATATAGGCCCACACAAGGTCACACAAGGCCATAGATGCTACATACACTTTCTCTTCGTTCATTTACTCATCTCGTTCTACGAATGTACACTTACTAATTTAAGTATTAGAGAGTCTTCTATGCTATTACGAGGTGTGTTTTACAGGAAACACAGACCAATCACCTTATCCCAAGACAAAGCAGTGAAAAACCAAATGTAGTTTGAAGTTTTCTCTACTTCATTAAAACCTAATAAAAGAGGCTCCAATCCAAATAGCTTTGTCGTTTATGTGTTAAAATCAAAAGAAAAGAAATAAAGGGAGATGAAAGGTAACAAAAAAGAACCCATTAATAGTTTAACATAAAAAATGAGCATCAATTAAAAAAGTCTCCATCTAAATTAAGTAACAATTTAGAGAGTGGATGTACATGTTCATCTAAATTTTCTTACCTGGACAACATTTGAAACTTTTTGGAAAATCTTAGGTATAATGTTTACAATAATAAAGGCAGAATATATGAATATACACACAAAAATGAAGTTTACTATCTTATACATGTAAATAATTAAGTGAAAATATTGTCGGAAGCCAGGTGTGTGGTTCTCCTGGATCTCGTCGACTCTTTATCAGTGGACCATGATCTACCTCTTTCTCCGGCCACACACGTATAGTTTCTCAATTGATCCTCGAATATTAATTAGCTTTCATGAAGTTGACTGTCGATGCCGTGGGAATAAATTATTCTAACACTAAAATGTTATCGCCTCGTTTTATATCGATAGCGACCGAGAAAGAATAAGTCGACGAGGTGTGTCTTTATTACATGATTAACACCTGTTCTGGGCACTTTCATCTCTTCTTCGGCACTCTCAAACCGAATCCCTTTGAAAATTCAGAATAAGTTGCTTGGGGAATTTGCTTCACAGGTGTTCTTTTCAAAACTTTGTCCCTGTGATTGTCAATTCAGACCGATCCCACAAGCATCGTATCGATTAATTAGGAAGGTTCGAGAAAGTATAGAGTTCGTTCCTAAAAATAAAATAATTAAGATCCGTGTCAAAGAAAAATAATTAAAGTTAATATATTACCTTTTAAAATATTCTAAGGTTATTTTATATAATTTTTTAATAAAATAAGCAGCCTCCTATCACTTTTCAGATATTTTTTTTAAAAAATAAAAGCTCATATACTTTTAACTTAATTTTAAAAAAAAACCACAACAAGAGAAGTGTGAAATTACCATGTCTACCGAAAACTGTCATGCAATAAAAAATATAATTCAAATAGAAAAACAATGATCGGGTACTTGAATCCGAGCCATTGTCTACCGAAAATTGACATCAAGATTTTAAGATTGTGAAAATATTCTGTATTTTATTTGTGTCAATTTTCAAAAAAATTAAAAATAAATAGCAATCCATTTAGAGGCATGTATGTATGTAAAACTGAAAATTACAGAAAAAAAATTAAATATCTTAAACACTTGCAAACTTCTCCAATTAACGGGTTCATCAAATTACAGATCCAACTTCTTGGTTCATCAAATTTCTTAACCACATCAATATCTTTCATTGACTTCACCTCAATTTGTTGATCTCTAGCTTCAGGCTGCCTTGGTTGTTCCTCTTATGCTTTTATTTTGCTATTATCCACTGTAAAAAAATCATTTCAATTTAAAAATTTAAATTGTTAGGTGAGATCCAGGATATAATTTATATTATTCTCTAATACACCTCCTCAAGTGAAAGCTCTTTGGGTTTGAAACCTGTACAGACCCACTTTACCTTGTGTTTAATTTTTATCAAATAAATAGGGATGGTGAGATACGAATTCGTGATCGTTTGGTCATCAAAGCTCTAATATCATGTTAAAGAACTATTTTAATTTAAAAACTTAAATTATTAGATAAAATTTTAAAATATAATTTATATTATTTTCTAATACGTTGATATGTAACCACAGACTACTCATGACCCACCACTGAACAGTCCAATAATGTTTTCAATAGTGTTTGTATGTATATTCAAATATGTGATCATCTTTATAAAAAAGTGTAAGGAAAAAAAACCTCAATTTATATGGGCAAGATTGTGACGGTCCCATAGAGATTCTTACAACAGATATGAGATGCCCATTCTAAGAGAAACCACAGAAAATAAAATATCCTTGACTGCTTGAACTTTAGCATCACTTGAAATAATTAAAAAAAAAAATACCCCATAAAAGCTATAGGAGAGAGAACCTTTTTATCGACATAAAAAGCACATTCAGCCCCTCCTTTGAAAATCATATTTTTCATGCAGCTCTTTGATTAAGGGTCTCTTTGCTGTTTTGTTATTTAAAAAAAAAAAATTATTTTAACATAATATTTTTATGTTTTTGTATCGATATTAAAAATAAAAAATAAAAAATATTAAAAACACTAATTATAATTTACATGACATTCTCCACCGGTGTCCTGCATATTTATTTTTGAATTTTAAAAGCGTTCATAATTTATTTTTTTAATTATTTTGAGATGCTATATAAAAAATAAATTTTTAAAAATAAAAAATAATATTTTAATATATTTTCAAAACAAAAACTTTAAAAAAAAATTTACTCCGATATAAAACAGGCTGTTAGTTGCGAGGGCCGGGGACAAGGTGTGTGTAAATCTAAGAACCACGTATGTCCTCTACCGTTTGATTTGATAATCATTCAATTTCCGTGATTATATATATATATATATATATATATATATATATATATAGAGAGAGAGAGAGAGAGAGAGAGAGAGAGAGAGAGAGAGAGGAGGGGGAGGGGGGAGGGGATCACATGGATCCGGAACTCAAACTTTATGCACATTAACCGGGAGTGCCATTAGAGAAGAAGAGGTGGAGACCGTAGCTGAGAGTACAAATTCTTTGCAGTCTAACTCCAATCTCTTCACGGGCGGGCATTGCAGATAATGCCATGGTCTTCGGATCTACAGAACAACAAGGACATTGTAATTTATATATGACGGTTGATGAGATCACGAGGAATGTGGCCTTATTGCCTGCCATCTTGAGAGGGCTAGCTCTTGGATGCTTGCTTCTGTTTTTTAATTCAAGATCCTGCCATGGCCTTCTGAAGTTCTTACGTTTCTGAAAGATCTACATACCATCCATTCTCTTTATTCCTTCGATGTCCGAAGCGTGCTCATTGTCGTCTTGATATTGATAGAACTCCAAAAGTCTGTTAAGGCCCCAGTACTGATGGGCTATATTTGTTTTCTTAAATTTATTTTTTAAAAATTTATTTTTTAAATTTTAATATATTTATTTATTATTATAAAAGTTGATCAACGAAAAATACTTTTAAGTTAAAAAAAATTTAACTTGGTTTTCAGAAAATTATTTTCTTGAAAAATTTAGGCGAAAAACACTTTCCGGAAATAAGAAAAATTTAGAAATGTTATACTATTTGTTAATTATATCAAATTTCATCCTCAAACTTTTAATTGTTATATATATTTTGTTTTGAATATTTATTTATTTCGTTGCTATTTTTTTAATATTTTTTTAAATAAAAAATATTTTAACACATAAACTCTTATGAAAATAACTATCCTGACTGATGGTATTACAAAGCAGGGTGTGAATATTAAAGTCATAAGACAAGTTCTTTATTCTCACACGTACATGTATAAAAATCACAAGACAAATTCACTAGTCAGGCTTTAACGAGGAGGTTGTTTACTACGAATTACTATACTCATTTCAATGTATAATCGAGATTGAAATATAACAACAACAATATTAATTAATAATTAATAGAGGATTATAGAAAACTGATTTTTTTTCTACAGAGAATTAAAATCCTTAACCAGCCATTATTTACAAGTGAAGTTACCGTATTAAATGTCGAAATAGATTCGGTGCAGGTATCAAGACTATGTTTAAGAATATAATTGTAGTTGTATTTGAAAAAAAAATTTATTTAAAAATATATTAAAATAATATATTTTTTTTATTTTTAAAAAATTATTTTTGATATCAATATATCCAAATTATTTTAAAATACTAAAAAATATTAATTTAAAATAAAAAAATTAAATTTTTTTAAAAACACTTTTAAAACATAAAAAAATATATAAGTGGAAAATGGAATTGATAAAAATTAAAAATTAAAAATACGGAAACAAAACAAACAGTTTAAAACACGTGGCACAACCACGTGGAATGAAATGAGGCGAGGAAAGGAGACGGGGGGTTATTTCCTTGCAGACTGCGGTTTATAAACAGCCAAGATCTGTTTCCTGAATCCCATCCCACTTGCCCCTATATAGACCAAAAAGTAGGATATTAAAAAAAATCAAAGGCATGGTGATGATCTAATTTATGTGGCTTTCAAGTAAATACACATATTAAAAAAAATCTAGGGCAAACCTCGAGTCATAATAATCTCTGAGGATTTTAAAGAAACAATTATTTACGACAAGATTTGTTGAAAAGTGTTGTGATTTTGTCTAGTCCCGAAGGTGCTAGGAAACTTGAGGAAGAAGAGGTATAGCGGTATTTTGGAAGAGGGATGGGCATAATTAGCAATAAAATTCAACTAATAATAGCATGTTACTTTGGAAAAATATATTCCTGGAGCATAATGATAGCGGGAAGGGCATTAATTCCAACGAGAGGGTCGATTCCATAATTAGCCGTCATCGCTTGATCTTAGCCACAATGCACTAACTAAAGTCACGCATGGATGTGACCAAAAGCTTTCGTTAACAGTGCTGGTTAAGTGAATTGTTACACATACAAAAAGTAAAAGCATCCGATCGATAGTACTGTTCAGTATTATTGGAGCCCGTTAATCCTGTTCTCTATGAGGCGATCATGCATGCATGGGGCTATAATATAACTTGGTTTTTGATAAATAAGCCTTTTTTTTTCTAATTTAATGAGACTAATTAACTAATCCCCATAGTTTTTCAATTAAAAGTGATCGATCATGCATGGTTTCCTAAAAGCATATGAAAAGCATGCCCACATGCAGATGCAGGGACGGTTTAGGTTATATGGTTAATTTCAAGCTGGCCCAGAGAAACTCGAAGATCCTTTAAGAAGTTTCAAATTTTCAATGCTATTTTTGGACAATATATAGAAAAGTGGAACAACAGTACTAGATTGAAAATTCCCCTATTGCTGTGCAAAACACTGTCATGTTGCATGCTACTGTCCATTATGATTCTTCTTCCTGGATGGGCACTATGAATACCATGTGCGTCTCCACTTAATTGCGTCTGGGCATGGTACTATACAAGCCATGGGTTCCCATACAAGGCTGTTTTGAAAAGTGCAGGATAATTATTGATTGTCGGTCTGGCCAAATTAATGGATCTTGCTGGATTAAAAGCACCCGAGTTTAACTGGTCATGACATGGTCTGAAAAACCTTAGATAGCTAAGTTACAGTTCTGAAACTCTTGCTGGATTGAAGACGTATAGGACAAGGCCACGATAGAGTTGTTTCTAACCGTGCGACCGACCAGTACATAAGGAGGAGCCAAAACCGAAATCGTTAATTCCCTCCGATAATGACAGCCAACGGGTATACAGTGTCCATGGCCCCCATTAATATATTGTTCTAAGCTTTTTTTCTTTCTTGGTCGGTCCTGGTCTGCCGGGATTAATCAAGGTGCCCCGTAGTTTTAGGCTTTAATCCTGGCTGCCTCGGCAGTCAGCATATCGTTAATTAGAGTTATATCACCCATTACAAAAATCAGTGTGAGAAACTAGAGTTTCAAAGCTTGCTTCTAGCCAAATTAAGTTTAAGAGACGGTTCTAATTCTGAGTGGTGTGGTTCAACTGATTAGATCTTGAATTTATTTTTTAAAAATTATCAATTAAAGTGTCACAAACCTCAAATTTATTAGAGACTTATATCATTATTAATTTTAAAATTTTTATGAATTAGTCTAGATGCATGTAAAGTAGTTCGGATATTCATAATTATATATAAAAAAAAGAAGATATAAGAGACACTCTTGAGTAGGTTTGATTACTTCAAAGCTTCAATTCAAACCCTATAATCTTCGAAGCTTCAATTATATGTTCTGTGCATTGAGATTTCCCCTTATTTTAACTCTTTCTCAGAATCAGCTACATTTTTTCATCAATATAATTGATAGTAAACCAACAAGTTATGCACATACGATATGTTGAAATGCTTCTATGATTAGGCTAATATATATATATATAACCGAAACTTTGATTCATTTTTACTGAAATTGTTTGGCTTAAATGTTTTATGGGGTCAAACTTCAAAGTGCAAGGAGGTTTATCCGACCCCTGTCAGCATGACTCAAAAAGTCGGAAGTAGGAAAAAACTTCAATTTTTTTTCACCATTCTCCGCTCAATTTATCATATACTCTTTAACCTTTTGTTTTGACCCCACGACTCATTGGGAAATGTACTCAAAGAAAGCATGCGAAGACGTGATCTATTGATTGTGTTTTCCACGAAGTAAATCATCATTGTATCATAAAAGCAATGCTCATTTTCAATTCAGTGCTGGGTTTCCGCTCTGTTGGTGGAAGCTTGTGGAGGAACCGGCGAGGGAAGCTGCCATGAGCCTTCCTCCCAATTACATGGCTAAGATTTAATTTCCTGGTATTAAAAACACGATTCATGCCATGAATTTGCCACTTGTGTCACGAAGATTGTAACGTACATTTTGTATATATTTGGGACCTTCCTATCATGGGACATATACGAACCCCTCGTGAGCTGGAGCCTACAAGACCTCTTTGTTTGACTTCCATTACTACGAGTTCTTCCCGCAGTTGTCAGACCTGATTTCAGTCTGATTATAAAAAATAAAGCTAAGTAATTGTATCAATTCAAGTTCAATATTTTTTTTTTATTGAAATGATATTATTTTTTAACTTGTTAAAATTTAAGTAATCTAGTGGGATTAACTTATTAAATGAAACAGATTTATCCAGCTAATATTTCTTATTTAAATTAAGTTTTGAATTAATTACAAGATTTTTGAATTCAAGTTGGGCAAAATTTAATAACTAATGATTCTTATCCACACGGTTTCCACCCCAATTAACAACCTGTTTGTTATTGAGTTTTAAAAATATTTTTAAAAAATTTAATTTTTTTAAATTTTATATTGTTTTTATATGTGAATATTAAAAAAATTAATATATTAAAAAAATATTTTTAAAAATAACCACTACTAAATTACCAAACTAACTCTAACTTTATAAAATCAAGGAGTCACCATTTCATCAGCACCAACTTCTGATTTAATTTTATTGCTATATACTTATAAATTATTGTAAAACTTATAAATTCTAAGAGCACAACTTCTGATTTGAAAAACATTATTGTAAAATCGAGTTAAAATCTTGATTTAATAAAAAATTAAAATTTTAAATTTTAACTTACAAATTTAAAAAAAAATTATTTTAAATCAATTTTTTTATCAAAAATACTTATAACTTAAAGTTATCTTAACTTATTACAAGTTATTTATGCTTGAATTGCGATTTAAAGTCAACGGTCGCCTTTCCCATCAACCGGGATCCGGTTCAAGATATTTTTGGAATGATACTTTGAAAAATCTAACATTCCATATTTATTTGTAATAGACACAATCTGTTGACGATAAAACTTTAATGGAATTGCATGTACCTTTTATCTTCCATAAATATCTCACTTTTAGGTTGAAAGTTGAAAAATAATTATTTTTTTTATCTCTAACAATTTATTATTTAGAATTGTGTTCCAAATAATATTTTTAAAAAATTAAAAAAAATATTTTTTATATTTTTAGATTATTTTGATGTAATTTTTTTAAAAAATTATTTTGATATATTTTTAAATAAAAAATATATTTTAAAAAATTATATAAATTATTTTTTTAAAAATCATAATATTTAATTGATTTATGGTCGGGTAGGAAAAAAAAAGCTCGCGAGTTGATAGCAAACAAAAAAGCTCAAGAGTGAATAATCGTGATTATTCTAGATTAACTTTTTTTTTCTACTTCTTAAAAAAATATTAAGTGAAAAACAATTATTTTTCAATCTCTAATAATTTACCATTTAGAATCATGTTATAAATAATATTTTTAAATTAATTTTTTTAAAAAAAACTTGCACCACACTCCCAGTCATCACCTTAAAACAAAAGATTTAAGACTTATATTCTTTTTCAAGCTCCATCTAATTAATTATTTGATTAAATAGTTAACCCCTCCTAAGTCATGCTAAATATATTATATATGAAACCTAAAATCTTGTATCGATTTAAAAATAGTTGAGATATTGAATTAAATAAAAAAA
>Ga0325403_1005231_pt1 | contig 12209 bp, 10 predicted proteins | sample PopdelMetagenome_19_FD_205665 | JGI IMG/M metagenome (GOLD analysis project Ga0325403, IMG submission 205665) | Populus deltoides microbial communities from Bellville, Georgia, United States - Xylem-PdKOR-R4 | ecosystem: Host-associated > Plants > Phyllosphere > Stem > Wood/Secondary xylem...
ACAGTTCCCACCTTTATAACATCAATTAAAGGATCGATTCTTTAAGCTCAATGCAATAAACACAACAGCTGGAAGTTCTGAATGAAGCACAAACAAGAACAATTTTGAAGATCGATGCATCGTTCTCTAAGGCAAGCAATATCCTTCCATCCTTTCTGAATTTCTTTGTTTGTTGATCTCGTTATTTTTCCTCATAAATCTGTTATTCATTCTTACTTCCAGGAAGCTCTCCGAAATAAACTTTCAGCAGGATCTACAGCTGTTGTCGCTCCTTTGATACATGATCAAATTTTAGTTGGGTGATTAGAGAAGGCTTATCTCTGTACAAAGAAAGTTTCTTTCGCACAGCCGGCTCATATCACCGATGATGTTTGAAATTGTAGTTACGGTATTTTTTATTTAAAAATATATTAAAATAATATTTTTTTATTTTTTAAAAATTATTTTTAAAATTAAAATATCAAAATAATAAAAAACACAAAAAAATTTTAATTGTTTTTAAAATATGAGTTGGATCACATTTTCAAACTGGTCCTTTATTTCTTCGAAGTAAAGTCTATTTCTTCCACACAGTCAATTAAAGATATATGTTTAATTGATTTCGAAAAAATCTGCAGTTGATTGAAGTCCTCAAATTTCAACTTAAATCTCTAATCATAGCATAACTTTAGCACTTCTAAGAAGTTACCCCGGCAAAAAGCTACATGCTGCAATGACAATACTGAAAATTTTTTTTAAAACATTTTAGAATAAATCATATTTATATATATTTTATTTCTATGGAAATTACAGAGAAAAGGAATTATCAAAATGAATTTTTTTTTAAACAAATACATTTGTACTCTTAGAAAAACAGTTTTAACTTTAAAATCTAATATTTCTCCGGCGCTGAGTTTTTTCCCTATAAATTTCTGAACCTATAAGCTGAAATATATTCCAACGTTATTAAATATATTTCAAACAAAATTTGAAATTTTTATTTTTTTTATATTTTTATATGATTTTGGTGATAAAAATATTTTTTTAAAATTTAAAAAATATTATTTTAATATATATATATAAAAAACTTTAAGAACAATCCAATCAAACCGTGATATACGAGCAGCCTTGGCGGCAAAATCTTAAAGCTATTAACGATTATTAATTAGCATGCGAATCAGTCCTTTTCCTCTTCTCCTTTCTCTACTCTCCTTTTCATCTCAAAAACCTAAAACTCGATGCCACCGCACAATGAATCCGGTGTTCAATTGGAAGCTATCAGTTTTAGGGTTTATCATTTTTACCATATACACAACATCACGCTGCGTCGGAGAATCGTCGACTTGTTTAACGGTGTACAAAGAAGGCGGTGCAGCGGCAGTGTTTCAATCCCCAAAATGCCCTCGCTGGAACCTTCCGAATTATGATTCTCGACCACGGTCCACCGCCACAGCCCCCAGTAGCCTTTGCCAATCAGCCATGCTTCAAGGCCGAAGAAAGTCTCAGGAGGATCGCACTCTCTGTGCTCTCGACTTTCGCATTCCATTTCCTGGTATAACCACGTTTCTCTTTCTGTTGTATTTCTATATCTGTTAATTTGTAGGCTGTGACTTAGGGTTAGCGTTTGTGAACTTATTAATTTAGTTGGAAGGTTTTTGTGACTCTTAGATTTTGATGTTGGAGCAGGTAAGGTAGGGGTTAAGGAGGTTGTGGTTGGAATTGTGGCAGTTTTTGATGGCCATAATGGTGCAGAGGCTAGTGAGATGGCTTCAAAGCTTTTATTGGAGTATTTTGCTTTGCATACTTATTTTCTTTTAGATGCAACATATTCTTTTGTTTTCAAGAAATCGAATGGAAGGTTGCCGAATGAGGGAGAAAAAGATGTAGTTTTTCAAGTGCTAAATTGGGGAGAGGAATCTGGTCAGCGGAAATTGAACTTTGAAAGGTGATTTAAGAGTTTGTTTCCAAGTGCTAAATTAGAAGAATTATTGTTCTTGCTGTTAAATTTACTTTTTACTAAAAATATTTCATACATGCACGTGCGGAGTTGCACATATGCTCCTACTGCCTGCTCACTCTCACTCTAGCGCACTGATTTCTCTTGAACTCTATCACAGTTATTATGCTATGTTTCTATTTAATTCTTATTTATCGTTAATATTTGTTTCTAAATGAACCTTTTCAGGTTTAAATTTTCTCTGCCAGCAAATTTTGATGATTCTTTTCATTTGGATATCTTGAAGGAAGCATTATTGAGGGCAATTCATGATATTGATGCAACATTTTCTAAGGCAAGTTGTATAATTGAATTTGATGCATTCTTGCTTGTCTGCACTACAGTCCTTGCGTGCATAATTTCCCTAATATTTTTTGTTCTTATTTTTTGTCATGCTATTGTAATGAAGGAAGCATCCAAAAATAATCTTGATTCTGGTTCTACGGCCACTGTTGCATTGATGGCAGATGGTCAAATTTTAGCTGCCAACATTGGAGATTCAAAGGCTCTTCTGTGCTCTGAAAAGTTTCAGTCTCCTGCAGAGGCAAAAGGTCTGAAACCTCGTCAACCTAAAATAAAAAGTTAAATGTTCTTATATACATGCTCTTAGAATTGCATAGTGAGTAGGCAATAGCTCTACGTGCTCTTAGTGGTAATATTCATGCATGTTGGGATAGGGGTATAATAATTGCAGTTCTTGTTAAAGAAAAACACTGAAGTTTATTTAATACACTGCATCTGAATTTGCAGCCACTTTATTAAGGATATACAGGGAGCAGAGACGTGATGGGGCAGTTTCACCTGCCAGGTATTATGGCAACATCAAATCAACATCATCCAATGGACCTACACATTTGATTGTCCAGCAATTAACTAGAGATCATCATCCAGATAGAGATGATGAAAGGTTTCGAGTGGAAAATGCTGGTGGATATGTACTTGAGTGGGGTGGGGTGCCTCGAGTAAATGGTCAATTGGCTGTTTCCCGAGCTATTGGCGATTTGCATCTAAAAGGGTGAGGTTCATAACCACAAGAGAATATGTATTCATTACATCCTTTACTTCATGATTGATGTGCAATTTTTGGATCTCTCTCCCTTTAATCATCCATTTATGTTATGAGATTTTCCTTCTGTTCATAGTAAAATAACACGTTTTTTTTTTTAAATTATCAACAGCTATGGAGTTATATCTGCACCAGAAGTGACAGACTGGCAGCCTCTAACCACAAATGATACATATCTGGTGGTTGCATCTGATGGTATGTTTGAAAAGTTGGGCTTGCAGGATACTTGTGATCTACTGTGGGAAGTACATAGTCATGGTACTGAGAGGCCTGGACTCTCTTCTTCATGCTCATACTCATTAGCTGAATGCTTAGTAAATACTGCTGTTGAAAAGGGCAGCATGGACAATGCGGCAGCTGTTGTGGTTCCATTAGGATCCATTGGAATTTCACAAAAAATATCGAGGGACAGTTGTGATGGAGAGGGGGATATACATTGCTCAACAATAGGACACAGAAACTTCATGGATGAACAATCAGGTAATTATTTCTGTGTGTGGACTGTTCCCAGATGGTATGTTGGACCTAACATGAACAATGGAATTGCTGTACGTTGAAGTATAACTGTCACATATTTGTGACTTCGTAATTTATTCCTTTCCAGAATTTTTTTCCTCATCTTTATGGAAAAATGTTATTTGAGGGTACACTGAGGAGTTTCTGGATATAAATTAATCCAGACTCACTTTCCTTAATTGTTATATCTGGGTAAGAACCAACCTGAGTTACTTTAAATATCGTGATATTTTTACCTGATTTTATGTTGCAATCACAATGCTCATGGGCTCTTGTGTCCTTTATAACAACATTAAATGAGTTAGCTCGTCCACAGGGTGTTTGCAAGCTGATGTGTATTTCTCCAGGTTTGTCCAAACTCAATTTTTTGCTGTTGACATATACATATGAGGTCTTTGCTGGATGTATTCATGGTTTATAAGTTGTGACTTGTGACCAGTGGCACTGTTGGATTTTGCATCGTAGATGATGAAGCGATTCTATGCATGTTTTCAAGTGTTTTCTTCTTCTTTCCTCATTTTTTTTGTGCTGCTGAATTGTTACAGCCTGTCATAGATGCTCAAGATTTGACAGATTTTTATGCTAACAAGCATCATATCTTTCACAACTTTTGACAGCTAATGAAGGGTCTTCTGATCTTGTGAAATTGGACCATGGACATTCAGTTACCACCAAGTTTGAAAAGTTACTGGTAAGACTAATTTCCATACCTTAATCTTTGCTGGTCCATGGCCTTTATTCCTTACATATCTAAATTAGACATCTCTATCTCATTTATTTTCTTGTAAGGGATTGAGTTCTGTTAGGGATAGAGTGGTGTTAAGGTGTTTGAATCATTTTAAGGGCCGTATGAATAACCATGTTATATATGGACTTTGTGTGTTTGTTTTAAAAGTTACTGGTAAGACTAATTTTCATATCTTAATCTTTTCTGGTCAATGGCCTTTATTCCTTACATATCTATATTACACATCTCTATCTCATTTATTTTCTTGTAAGGGATTGAGTTCTGTTAGGGATAGAGTGGTGTTAAGGTTTTTGAATCATTTTAAGGGCCTTATCAATGACCATGTTATATATGGACTTTGTGTGTTTGTTTTACGTTCTTATGGCTACCTGTATGTTTAGAAGACAAGAAGACCTTCATGTGTTGACCAATGAAAGAAAAGGATATGAGACAGATCCGTTGTTTATCTTACTTTAATTTTTTAGACATTATTCTTCACAACCTGAACCACAGTTAACAAACTGGAAGGTGAATTCATGGTTATGATCTCACTATTGGGCGTTTGACGTTATTTTTTCCTCCCCCCTTCTTTTCTCTTGCAGATCAAGGGAAAGCAGAGGAATTTTGGCTGTTATTACTTGTCTGAGAACCTTAATGATAATCTGGAGATGTTAGGGGCTCAAAAAAATGGCGGGATAGATTATATGTATGACCTACCTCAGGCTCTACCCGAGGCCTTCAATCACCGCTATGGTATGTGAAGTTGTTCCTAAGTATCTCTGTCTTCCTTTGCTTTTTTTTTTTATCCTTTGAATGGGTTGTGATAATCCTTGGTTGCATGATGGTTCTGTTTCACTTTAAGGGGATTTATGACTTCTTAATTTTCTTAAGAAACTCCTTTAAAACATCTCTTCTTTTCAAGCATTATAATTTTATCAGCTATATGTTTGTCTGTGTGGACATATATTTGTGTCTATGAGCAGACATTTGCAACCTTTTCACCTTTTATTTCAGGTGGACCTCTGAATTTATATAATGACCAGAATATGTGCTTGCATTTTGGAATGACTATTGATGGAGTTACAGACCAATGCATTCATCCTGAAGGCTTTGCTAGTTTCCTTGGCTTGCTTGAATCTATTCCTTTTCATGATGTTGGTTCAAATTATGGATCAACTGAGCATGCAATGCCTGACTTAAGGTGTGCATCTTTCTTTCTTTATTTTTTAATGACTTTTAGCCTGGGAACCCATCAATATTAAAGTTTTTGCCTGTGTGCAACACGAGGTAGAGTTGAAGAGCAATTCCATATATGGTCAGCTGAGCTCTTACTGGTTCATTAGCATTCAATTAGACTGTTGAAAATGATTCCTAATTGGATGCAATGAAAGCAATTTTCTGGAGCATATGCCTGGCTAGGCACCCAATTTGGGGAGGTGGGAAATTGGTTAGCTCCTGTTATAACCAAGATTACATCATTGTAACATGCTGGTGTGCTGAATTGCTAGTCACTTTTATTCTTGTAGCACTCAACTCAGATGCGATCAAATCAGACCATGTCTGATATGATGTCATATGAAAGATATCAAGAGAATTTGAGAAACCTCTTCATTAAGCTTGTAGTTGTTGCTTATATCGACTTCTTATCACCATCTCACATTTAAACAATATTCTATGGCCTGTTTTCTTTTGAAACAAACCACTAAGACAGTTGTAGCTCTTGGTTGTTAGGTATGTGCTAAAGAAAAGGTTTGGTCGTGGATCGTATGGTGAAGTATGGCTGGCTTTTTATTGGAATTGTCATCAAGATCATAATGCTTCAAGTTGGAGTAAAAGGAACGGACATTCCTCGTTTGATGCTAGTTTAAATTCAACTAAAAGAAATTCCAGTTGTGGCAGTGCTAATGATTGTAGTTCTGGTTCCCCTGATGGTGACTTGTTTGTTTTGAAACGAATCATGGTAATTGGGTTGCTCTTTGATCCCATTTTGTTGCTCTTTTGCTTGAACAAGGCTTCCGCGCTAAATGTAGTAGATATCTATGTTTTTACCACTCTCCTCTGTTTTACGTGTTAAATTAATTTGCACGCATCTTTCTTATTTTGTAGCATGTGCTGTTTATATAAAAATCAAACACTGAACCTTAAGATATCCTAAATATTTGTTGAAACTACAGTATGTGTTCAATTATTGAACGGTCTGCCCCCTGATGGAGCAATTTCTGGACCTTATTGGCAGTTGTGACATCCTGACTCTTTAGAGTTTTTTTTGCTAACCTTGTCTAGGAGGATCAGGCTCCACTTAGAAATTTTTGCAATCTCTCGTCTTGCAATGGTTATGGAAAGTTGATCTATCAAACTATGACTTAAATCATTTTCTGTTAATTTTTATGCTGGTGTTCCATTAGGTCTTTCAATACGCAAACAAAGGTCAGAAAAAAACCATTTGATCCCCTCTTTTATTTTAAGCAGCTTTGAAGTGGTTTGAAAGGACTTAATGTATTTATTGATCATTCCCTGTTAATGTTCATGCTGCTGTTTTTGAGGTTGAAGTTCTTTAAAAGAGATGATTACTGTAAACAGGTGGAGAGAGGAGCTGCTGTTTACTTAAGTGGTCTGCGGGAAAAATATTTTGGTGACATATTCTTAAATGCATCCAGGTGTCTTGGAGACTTACAGTCAGATGGGATCAAAACCTCTTTATTTGAAGAAATGCGATCAGATTATGACCTGCTAGAAACTAATGAATCAGTGTATGGATTAGGAAGTGGATGGAGTTTTGAAAATATGTTCCCGAACAAATTTAGAACCATGAGAGCTACCTTTGAAGAAGGTTTGAGTCATATAGCAAGATATGTAGAATCTTTTGAATCTCGATCTAATGAGATCTGGCTTGTATTTCATCATGAAGGCGTGTCTTTGTCAAAGCTTATTTATACTGTGGAAGAGGTAGAAAATGTCTCTGACAGAGAAAAGGTTGAAGAAGTAAAACGGATTGAGGTATTGCAGCCATCAAAATGGTGGCATTGGTTGAAGACAACAAAAGCAGGGAAAGAGGAAATGCGCAACCTTTTATGGCAATTGGTATGTCTGCTTTACAAATTTGACATTGAATCTTATGAGTTCTGATTTTCTGTTAACTCAGCCTTTGGTTTCTTTAATGTTCATATGCAATCTTGCAATGGTTGGCTTAGGAGTCGCATGCTGTGTTGTTAGTTTGTTTAACTTTAGTGTTTACACGAGATGACACAACTCTTTAAGTCTAAAGCATGTGAATTTTTTATTAGAATTACCAACCCTTTTCCCTGGTGAATTGTCCAATGAATTTTTTGTTATCAGGACAGCTTAATGAGTTCAATAAGAATGAGTTTCTGCTGTTAATTTTTCTTTTAAATGCGTTCAATAAGTGTTTTTAGGTTTTATGGTGCAGCAAAGGTTTATCCATCAGTAAATACTGACCATATCCTTTACTTTATCATGAATCAGTGAATACTGCTCATACTGAAGTATTTTAAACTAACATGTTTCAGATCTTTTTCTAGTAATATGTTTTGTCTTACCTCTGTTCCTTTTGAAGAAGCTTTTAGAAACTTTTTTACTTTTTATTGATGAATTTAACACCTTTTTAATTTGTGTTACTATTCTGTTAACTTTACTGTCGTTCCTGGTTGGTACACTCTGAGTGATGTTTGACGTACATTGTATTTTGTTTGCTCAGTTGATAGCACTCAAGTCCTGTCATGACCGCAACATCACCCACAGAGATATCAAACCTGGTGAGAGCACTAGTCATCTGTCAGAGCTGATTATCATGCAATATGAGTTCGGAAATAAAATATGTTTAAAAATTACAGATTTGTAAATAATGCCTCAAAAACTATGGTGCATGTGAAATTGTTAAGCATTCAAGGGAAATGACCTAACATGTAGTTTCTCTATTCCCCTCACTTAAAGTTTATTTCTTTATTTTTTAATGCCCCAAAATCTGTCCATCGTCAAAAGAAAAAAAAATCTCTTTAATGGTTTCCCCCCATAATATCCCCCCAAAGAGAGCGGAACATGTCAGAAGGTCTTTTAAATTGAAATTTCCAACAAGTATGAAAGGTAAAACCAAGAAGTCAACGAAAAAGCAAATATAATGGGATGGAATTTTGTCTCACTTTCTGTGCATTTGATAAAGGACTATTGCCAAGGGGTGCCATCAAATTTCGCCAGTCTGAGGTGCAAAATTTGCCATCATATTGGTTTATAATCCAACTCCCTATCAGTATCATGTGTATTGTGCACATTCCTCTATCTGCTTTTTCACTTCTTCTTTATTGGGGATGACACCACTTTTCTTCGGTCATTATGCTTCTTTTGTCTGACTGTGCTTTTATGATACCAAATGTTGAGAATTAGTTGCTCAAGATGCTTCATGTTTCTCATTGGTAGAGAACATGGTGGTATGCTTAGAAGATCAGCACACTGGGAGATGCTTGAAAGGAGGTCCAAGTGGAGATAAGAACTATACCGTTAAAATGTAAAATAGTATAGATTACAGCAATTTCATTTAATTTGCCAAGCTATTACTATGAAGTTACTAAGTTTTGTATGCTTCCTGTCATTTGTTGGTAACCAAAATATGAACTGAGAATTGACACAAGTGCATGGAAGTTCTTGTGTTCTTGTGTTCTTGTTATCAGTTATAACTGGGTTATTCATGCCTCTTTTTTGTTTGGTACATATTGTTCATCCCTCTTTTTTCCATCTGGTCTAGGCGGATTATTGATTTTGGTAGTGCAATGGATGAATTCACTCTGAAGCATCTGTATGGGTCAACTGGACCTTCTAGGTATCTCCTTTTACTTTGGGAGCCCCTTCTGATATGCCATATCTATGTTGCAGCACCTAATTAAGTGTTGATGATGGGCCTCTATTTTCTACTAATCAGGGCTGAACAAACTTCTGAGTATTCTCCTCCAGAAGCTTTTCTTAATGCTAGTTGGTATCATGGGCCAGCAAGCACAAATTTAAAGTATGTTGCCTTTCTACTTAATGATTTTGAGTGCTAGCCTTTTTGGTTGATTTTCTTAATTACTCTTTTTTTTCCTTTCTCTCCCTGAGTATTCATCTGCATTTTTTATAGATGAATGCTACCATTTTATCTGTAGAATTAATTATAGTCGCCAATAACTTCTTGTTTGACAGGTATGATATGTGGAGTTTTGGTGTCGTGATGCTAGAGTTGATATTAGGAACACCAAATGTTTTTCAGATTAGTTCTCGCACTCAAGCTCTTTTAGATCCACATATTGTTGGTTGGAACGAAGACTTGAAGGAACTTGCGTACAAGTGAGTATTATCCTATGTGCTTTTATGATATGATATTGAATCCTGCAATTCTCATATCTCAGGGAGCTGAATTTTGAAAGATTCTCTTTGAAACGTTGCCTTTGACTTGGAAGTCTGAAATGTTGTGTTGTAGTGTCTGAGGTTGAATTTGCTCTAATTTATCGCCCTCTGGTTTACATTTCATAATCAACCTTATTTGATTCTCCACAGAAATTCTAGGATCACATATAATGCTTTTTACTCTTCTCCTAGAGTCCTACTTAGCCTTGTTAAAATTAGGAAAAAAGTCTATTCTTGTTTTGCATAGAAGTGCTAGTCTGGAGTGCTTGGTGTAACCTTTACTGGAAGTTGGAACCAGGAAAGAACTATACCTTCTCTAATGAAACCAGGAAGGTTTTACTGCCGTGTCCAGTTTAGCTGGTGCAACAAGATTATTACTGGTAATCTCAATGTTTAATGTCAACAGATGACCCTTTTCTATTCTTTCTAGTGCACGTCTGATGTTTCTGCTGTTCTTGCAAAAGAGAAATTAGAAAGCAGTTGGCCTTTTTGTGTTGTAGATAGCAGTACAAGTTTAATTGTTTACCCATTCCTATCAGTAAATTATAAGGTCTAGAGTTACAAAACTTTCAAAGTGTGATGGATTCCAAACTGACTTTTGATTTTAGAAAGGAAACATGTGTGGATAAACTTTTGACATTGATATCTGTGGTTATTTTATGGTGACAGACTTAGGTCATTCATGGAATTATGTATCTTAATCCCAGGGAGTTCCTCAAAGCATCATCGCTCAACGGGTCAGGTCAGTTTCCATCCTTTATTGCTGAATGTTCTCCTAATTTGATTTCTGTGATGAACATGCTGTTGGGCATCATCTTTATGGAACTCTCATGCCTACATTAACTCCTGTGAGATATGCAGTAGAAATGGATGTCAGCATCTGCAATGTTAAATTAACTTTTTTATACTGTTTCCCTTCCCAACATCTGATATAATGAATTCAAATTTGTTGGCTTTGGGAAATCAAGGTGAAGCTCAGTGAGCCAGATAGAGGCCTTAATAGTATTTTCTTAGTGACTGCTGACCTTATGTTATGATGGTGGCCTCAAGCTCTGCTTTTGAGCTCGGCACAGATGGATATGGGACAATCAGCTCATTTTATAGCCACTGACCAAAACTAAATTTTGTGATGAAGATATGTGCTAACGTTTTAGCTGAAATATCATGAACGCAAATATGGCCCGATGACCTTAGGTCTTGATTTGACTTGGCATGTGCAAACTGATATGATTTGGTGATGAAATGTATAAATGTCATGATCAGACTAATCAGGAAGGTGAAATGAATAGTTTCTCAAGCATTGATTAGATAAAGAAATTCAATAATTTAGGTCCATGGCATAATAACATTTGAAATCAAATGGTCCACCATTAATATAAAGTAACTTGTTTTTTATTGCTATCATCGTCATCACATGGGAAAAGAGTCACTGCATTTGGCTATGAAGGGTTTATTGTAATCCACCCCACCTTCCATATAAGCTCCATCCCCACCAGAAAAAGTGAGGAGAATGCAGCAATTTGCAAATGAGATTGATTCTTGTCACATTTCCAATTTATGTTACACCAACAGTTTTATGATTTTTTATTCATAGCATACTATGATTTTGTTAATAAATTACACGTCATGCATGCACTGAAAAGTTTTCTTTTGGTATTCAGGTTGGAGATTCACCTGCTTCCTGGAAATGCTCTGAAGAGTTCTTCTCCAATCAAATAAAGAATAGGGATCCTCTGAAAATAGGGTCAGTTCTGATTCCATGCACTTGCCATCTTGATTAAACTACATAATTACTATATAGTCCTTTTTTATGTCTTTTACTTGTAGAGTCTTGCACTATGTGCAGGTTTCCTAATGTTTGGGCTTTGCGATTGGTGCGCCAACTGTTACTTTGGGATCCAGTAAGTTCACAAAGCAGTCAAATTTAATACTTTTTAACTGCAATGGGTGTGATGACAATTTAGTATATAAGAGAAATCCCCCCCCTCCCAAGTGGTTTGGGGTGGGGTTAGTATTTCCACCACCTTCAAGGCAATTAATTAACGGAAAATGCTGTTTATAAAATGCACAAGTCAAAATGTAGTATCTGGTTTCAATTTTAGAAATACTGCTTTCCATATTCTGAGTATCAAAGCCCATATCGTGCTCTTACTCATTTGATACCTCCACCGATACATGCTCTCTGAGAATTCCATTGATGTTATCGGATTTTACATGAAATATGTCAGTTTTTGTAGTGGAGGCACATATAGGAGTAATATAATTCCACATGCAAATTTAATCAGTCAGATGGCTTATGGGTAATTTTAACATCCTGTGCTAATTTGCTGCCAAGCCACGGAGATTATACTCCAAACAATATAGGAGTATCAAAGCTTTGTAGGCTGCTAGAGCTTTTTAGTAGTTTTAGTACGCATTTTTAGGTCTTGAGATGACTGAAGGTTATTTTTTCATTTCCGCGTTCCATTCTTCAATCCTTGAGATGCAAATCATATAAAGTTGAATGTAAGCCGGGTACTAAATGCTTGTAATTG
>Ga0325403_1005232_pt1 | contig 12209 bp, 6 predicted proteins | sample PopdelMetagenome_19_FD_205665 | JGI IMG/M metagenome (GOLD analysis project Ga0325403, IMG submission 205665) | Populus deltoides microbial communities from Bellville, Georgia, United States - Xylem-PdKOR-R4 | ecosystem: Host-associated > Plants > Phyllosphere > Stem > Wood/Secondary xylem...
CCCTTGATTTCTTGGTCCTACTGGAATTAGCGCTGATAAGTTCTGATGTTTTTTACACGTCACTACACTACATGCAGCTAATAATAATATCTTCACCAAATATTTGCGGTCATATATGCTTTCATTATACATTAGAAACGCTACTGCATATTGAAAAAAATTAAAGTGTTTTTTTTAAAGTATATTTTTTATTATTATTTTTAAAATTTATTTTTACTATTAACATATCAAAATAATTTAAAAATAAAAAATAAATTTAAAATAAAGAAAAACAATATTTAAATTTGTTCAGAACCACGCATCTTTTTTGATTTTTTTTTTAAATGGATGGAATTTTAAACTCCAACAACTCTACGTGCTGACACCTCCTCTGACAGCTTCACCTTTTCTCATTCACGTAGAGCTACAGAGCATCATGAGCTTGCTGACACCTCCGCTAGCTGCTCTACCTTTTCACATTTATTACTTGTGTTTCCTATTGATTGCTTAAGGTAGCGTTTGGAACAGGTCTGAAAGTTTTTTTTTTTCTTTTATATATATTTTTTATTTTTTAAAAATTATTTTTAATATTAATATTTTAAAAAATACTATTTGAAAAGCAATTCTAACAGGTGGTTAAACCCTAAAATCTTTTACTTCCCTGTCTCTCTCTCTCTCTTGCACGACAGCCAGCGACTACATTTTCAATTCCTACTCTACTTTTGCCATTTATTTGTTCCTAAAGATGTGCTGTGCTGTGCTGTGCTAGCTTCTTTAGGCTTCATCTTCCACGACACGCTTTTAGATCCCCACTTGTCCACCAATGAGATCTCCTTATGGCTTATCTTTAAAGCAAAAAACAAAAACAAAAATTCAAAATAAGTAAAAACTAAAAGGGCCATTATTAAAGCTCTTCCCAAACAACAAATCCTTCCCTTCCATTTCATGGCCAGTTCCATCCAAACTTCCATCACTGACACTACCACCAAAAACCCCACCAAACGTCGAAAGCTAATTACAGACGGCCACCGCCACCTAGAACAGCCTCTCATACCAGGTCTCCCTAACGACATAGCCCAGCTTTGTCTCTCCCTTGTTCACCCTTCCACTCTTTACTCTGTTTGCCACTCATGGCGTCGCCTAATCTATTCCCCTTCTTTCCCTCCTTTCTTCTCTTTGTATGCAGTGCTATCATCGACGAATACAAACCATAACCTTCCTGATAATAACTCGATCCGATTCTTTAACTTTGACCCCATTTCTTCCCGGTGGGATTCTCTCCCTCCTCCACCACAAGATCCACCACTCCATCTCATCCTTCGCCACCCTTCCTTTATCTCCCGTGACCTTCCTATACAATCCATCTCCGCCTCTGATCGCTTGATACTTCTTGCTGCTACTTCTCACAGTTTTTCCCCAGCTCTCTCTCGCCCTCTTGTTTTTCATCCACTTTCAGTCTCATGGGCCTTTGGTCCTCCCCTCGCCACACCTCGCCGCTGGTGTGCTGCTGGCTCGGCACATGGCACGGTCTATGTGGCGAGTGGGATCGGATCCCAATACAACACAGACGTGGCCAAGTCATTGGAGAAGTGGGATTTGCAAAACCAGAAAGCCATGATCTCCAACATCCGCAATAAAACAACCACATGGAAATGGGTAAAGGTTAAAGAACTAAAAAGCGGTAGATTTTGTAGGGATGCTATTGATGCAGTAGGATGGAGAGGGAAACTTTGTATGGTGAATATGAAAGGAGATGCAGCTAAAGAAGGGATTGTTTATGACACTGAGAAGGACACATGGGAGGACATGCCACAGGGTATGGTTGCAGGGTGGAGAGGACCCGTGGCAGCCATGGACGAGGAGGTTATGTATGTGGTGGATGAAGCCAAAGGCGTGCTTAGAAAATATGATCCAGAAAGGGATTGCTGGGAGCGTATAATGGAGTCAGAGAGGCTTATTGGAGCACAGCAGATTGCTGCTGGTGGCGGTAGAGTTTGTGTTATTTGTGGCGGTAGTACTGAGCTTGTGGTGCTAGATGTGGTGGCGCTTCCGGTGAGACTATGGGTGGTGGAAACGCCACCGGGATTCGAAGCCTTTCGAATTCATATATTGCCAAGGATAAGCCGGCCAGATTATTGATTTTCTGGTATCGAGATGATTTTTAATTTTATTTGTATACCATATACTTTGCGATCTTATGTTTGGTCTCGGTCTATTATCTTGATAAGTATATCTTACAATAACTTTTTAATATCTTTTTATTCTCATTGAAAGTGAAAATTTGTCGTTTCTGGAATGAAGAGAAATTGAATATACATATTATACAGTATACCGATGTTGGTGCTAATTTCGGCAAGACTTTGTTTGGGCAATATGGGTATTTTGCTTTGAAAAACTTAAATTAATCTTGGTGCTCCAATCCTAAGTTCCCAATTTTAAATCTTGTATGAATTGGATTATTTTCTTGTTTATTTGGTAATTTTAATTTGATACTGTTGATTAGGAAATTTCCTTCTTCTTTTTTTCTTTTTCACAATTAAAGAGTAAATCTAGGAAATAATATATTTAAGAGAGATTTTGAAAGGGAGAGTTTTGCCTATTTATTTGGTCCCTATACTTTTTAAATTGTTTTGATTGAGAACCTACACTCCTTTTCATATTGCTTAAGTTCATCTACTCTTCATTTAGTTTTGTAGCCATTAGTGTTTGAGTTTGTGTTATTATAGCCTATAACATGGTTAATTTTTTAAAAAAAATATTTTGAATTTTGGGTAACTTATAATATAATGATAAACTTTTGATTTTAGAGAATTTAAATTATACGTTTATATTATATATGTCTTAAGCTTTCTTTTGATGTAAATTAATGTTGTGCATCATTGTATGGGAAATTGCGATGTGAAGATGATGATTGTTGTGATTAAGATCTATGATGATTGGGTCAAAATTAAGAAATAAAATATAAAAATATAATAGGTTAATGTTAATAACTTGGAACCTTTGGTAAATGGAGAGATTTTGCTGAAATATCGATAAATTATATGATAAACTTGCATATACAAATTGTGAAAAAACAATTCCCATATTTACCATAATCTAGTTTGGGTGTTGTCCTGAAAATTTAGATTGTTATATCAAAATTCAATAATAACCGAATTATTATGACATCTACTAAGGTATAACGAGGCTTAACATAATGCATTGTTTGAAGTATTATAGGCATATAAGACTTCACATAAAACTGCATTAGAAACTTCACAATTTACTTTAACTTATGACAATGATACCATGTTTCTCATTGAGCTTGCAATTCAATCACTTAAAAGAGTTGTATAAAATGATATGGATAGTATAGATTATTAGTATGCTATAGTAGTAGAGCTAGACGATTTAAATGAAATAAGACTTATTGTAGCTAGACCATTTACTAGTAGAAAAAGTTTGAGGTAGCAAACAACAAACATATTCAATAAAAAAATATTTTAATGCATGATTTGGTGCAGAAGACCACACTATCAATTAGCCATAAAGATACACAATTTGGTAAATGGTCCTTAAATTAAAAAAATTCATATGATATTGTCAACGTTCTTAAAAGAGATGCTTAACATATAACTAATTATGATAGAGAGTTGTATTTTTTTATGAATCAATGATTTATATGTAGGTCCCGTTTGTTTGCTGGAAAGTAATTTTTTTAAAAGTGAATTCCCGGAAAAGTAAATTCTGAAATTTTTTTTTCGATGTTTGGTAGTGTAATGGAAAATAAGTTGGAAAACACTTTCCAGTATTTGATTATGTTATGGAAAATGAGTTGGAAAATAACTTATTAATATTTTATTTTTTTTCAAGTTTATTAAAATAATGAGGAACAAATCTTATAAATTAAAAAGTTGAATGAGAATGAAATTAAAAAAAATTATAATTTCATAAATTATCTCAGATAAAATAAATAACAATTAAAATAGTAGAGATCAAATAAAAATAAAAAATTGAAAGATGAAAAAATTAAAATAATAATAATTAATATTTCATATATTATTTCAAATAAAATAAGTAACAATCAAAAGAATGAGGACTAAATTTGATAGATAAAAAATTTTAATAAAAAAATGATAAGAAAAAAATAAATAACAATTATAAAAATAAAGACCAAAGTTAATATAAAAATTAAATTTTAAAAAATAAATTAAAAAATAAATATTCAAAATAAAATATATGTAGCAATAAAAAATATGAAGATTGAAATTGAGGATAGGGAAGCCGAAGGGTTGTTGATAGTGTGGCTATGGTGGGTTTTAGTGGTGTGGTTGTGGCATGGAGGTCTTGGTAGTTGGAGTGGGTTTTGTTGAGGAAGGTATGAGATGATGAATAAGAAGGGTTAGGGTGTTTGGTTGAGGAATAAAAAAGGAAGAAGAAACGAAAAAGAAAAGAAAAAAGTAAATAAAAATGGGTTTGGACAAACTGTCAACATATGTAGAGAAGGCTGTTTGGTGATGAAAGGGCTACCTTGGCTTTCGATCAAAAACCAGTGCTATTTTGAAGGGACATCAAGACAAAAAGAAAGTAAAAGGGGACACATTAAAAGGGAGAAAACTACTGCAAATTCAAGAATAAAGAAAGGACACTGTCTTTATGTTCTAAGTCTTTAACCAAATGGTACTCTTCTTTTGACAAGTATGTCGAGAGAACATGTTCCATAAGATATAATACTAATATTAGCAAAAAAGCAAAGGAAAGAATCTTTGCCTGAATCTGAGTTTTAAAATAATAATCGAGTAAAATAACATGTAAAGTACATTTTCAGCTCTTGGGAGGAAGCGTTGGCTATCAGTGGCTAGCTTGTGGGGGGATGCAGCAGCCGAGTGCATGCCTTAAAAGGCATTCTTTCACAGCCACTCAGCTGCTCTTCTATCTGTCCCACCGCCCCAGCAGCACTCCAGCTGCTACAACTTTTCTCATCCATTACAATAGTATACTACTTGTTCTTGTTAATTTCTCTTCTTTTGATTGCTAAAGTCCAACCATGCCTTTCTGTTGGGTCCCCATTGGCTTTGAATGTGAAAGCTGCATGTCCCTGTGCATTGTTTCCTGGGTCATCGTCAAGCATGACAGGTGCGCCTTCCCACAAAAAAACACAAGACACCTACTACATGATCGGCCTTGCAAATTTTGGAGAGCATGAGCGTCAGTCCATGGCTTCCTGGATTTTTAAGCAGAGGCCAGCAAACTGGTTCCTGTTATTATTATCTATTTGGCCGTCAAAAGCACAAGCTTCTTATGACATTTTACCAATGTAGTTTTCTTTAAACACAAGAAACTCGTCTCTCGCAACTTGGGATAGATAAGTTAGGTATATACAATTGTAACATCACTAGATCAATGATGCAGGCTAGATTTTCTTTTTTAACATAAAAAAAATAAACATTGATTAGATGCTTTTTAACAAGAAAAAAAGAAGAAAGATTGTAAACTCAAAATATAATGTATATTGTATACCATGCTTTTTTTTTTAAATATTGATAAGATGATATATTAAATTTTTTTTTTCAAATAATAAGACAATTAAATATTGAATCGATCCAATCTTTTTTTCAAATAATAAGACGATTGAATATTGAATCAATCTGTGTTAACTTGTTAAATTTACAACTTGGATCATAAGATTGTAATCACCCTATAAAAAACAAATCAAAAAAATTATGAAGACTAATTTCTAATTAACCCAATGTTGAAGGATGAAATTAAAAAAAATTAAAAAAATGATAAAAAAAACTACTTGAGTCAACCCGGGTTAATTGTCAAACCTGCAATCCGGGTCATGAGATTGAGATAAACCCGTACAAAGAAATAGAAAAAACTATGAAACCTAATTCCCAACTAACTCAATGTTAAAGAATGAAATTGAAAAAAGATCGATTAAAAAAAATAATCTAAGTCAACCCGGATTAACATGTTAAGCTCTCGACCTGATATTAAGATTAAGATAACTCATAAAAAGAAAACAATAATTATAAAACTCTATTTCCAACGAATCTAATATTCAAGATTGAAATTGAGAAAAAATTACAAAACTTGTTACTTGGATATGAGATCAGGATAATCCCATAGATAACAAATAAGAAAAAATTGCAAAGCTTGGTTTCCATCCAACTGAGCGTTGAAAGATGAAATAAAAAAAAATCAAGAAGAAAAGATGTAAAAAAAACCTAACCTGAGTCAACCTATTAAACCAGCGACCCATATTATGAAATCGAGATAAATTCATAGTAATAATTAAAAAAATTCAACAAATCTAATATCAAAAGTTGAAATAAAAAAAAATATATGAGACCAGTATATAACCCAATAGAATGGAAATCTAAAAACATTACAATTCCTAAAACAACCTAATACTGAATGATAAAATAAAAAAAATAAAAATAAAATTGTGTTGTTGAAGGGTTAAATTAAAAAAATTAACAAAAAAATAAAAAAAAATCATAAGTTTAGTTTCTAACCAATCTAATGTTGAAGGATAAAATTAAAAAAAAAATCTACTAAACCCCGCCAGTCTTTTATTGTAGGGCAAGACACATTGCATTGTGGATTGCTATAGTGCAATGACATCTTTGCCTTCATTACAACAAACAAATAACCTTTCTATGAGGGTAAAATAGTCTTTTTCAAAAGGTTTATTTGATTTTATGAAATTAATTGGGGGCATATTAATCTATTAACTCTTTTTTACACATTTAAATTATATAAATACCCTTAATAAACAAAAAAAAATAAAGGAAAAGAGGGTGTTTCTGTCTTTTTCTATTAAAAAAAATACAATTACTTCATTTTTCTTCAAGTAAAAGAAATTAAAGAAGGGGTTAAAGAGTATTTTGATATTTTGATCATGGTTTTTCTATTATAATCTATTTTCATTAGAGCCAAATCAATCTTTTAATGAATAAAAATAATAATAAACAAGGTGTTAAGCACCTACCTGGAATGTATAGCACCTACCTAGAATGTGTATAAATCTTGTTCCTTAGTATGTTGTCCAGCTCCCATACTTTCCCTGTGCCCATAGGATTTTCAATCATTGTAAACACAATTAATCAAACTAGGAACAGTATCTTGGTTCCCATTTAACACATATTTATTTATAAAATTTAACATCTGTCCTTGATTTCCAAATGTCATAATCATCTATAAAATCTAATCTAACATTCACTCAGAGTATGTTCATTTATTCACGCAATAATATATAATCATGCATTCAAATACATCACTCAATAATTAAATACCTATTTTAGCCGATTGTCACAACTAACATACTCTTTTTCTTTAGATATGCTAACCCATTGACTAATTTTTACACATGTTATATATCTATATAACATTTATTATCAGCATAGTTTCGCTTAGTACGACGACTCTTATCATTTTTTTTTTATCCGGTGTTTTCAATTAAAAATAAAAATTTATTTTTCAAGGAATTTATTCTCATTTTATTCATTTTAAAGTCATTTTAACACAATCAAGTTTAAGTTTCAACAATAATTTCAAAAGTATAACCCACACGAAATCATTTTTCCCACTATCTCTTTATTATGGCCGAATTCCATTCAAGGAGCCATAGGTGTTCCTGTTTTTTTTTTCTCATTTAAAACTTTATCTACAATATTCAATGAGATAATCAATAAATCATCTTAAGCAATATTAGTTCTCAAATCAACATATTCCTTCCCTTTTTAAGTGAAATGGTCGAATATCCTTCATGACCTAACCATGATTATTTCTACACTTTTCATTATTAATTTCTTACATGAAAAATATAAAATTCATATCAAAGCACGCCCACTCAATTCACAAACTTAATTTTCCTTTTTCATCATTTAGCTGAATTTTATTGTGGTGTAATTCATGAGTTTTTCTTTAATTTTTTCTATAATACAACATTACCCAATCCTAATTCATGTTAAAAAACTCAACTCATAGCAAATATAGCATCTATAAACTCATTATTCAATCAAACACTAAATTCAATCACAAACCCATAAACTAACTAGTTCAATCCTTCCAAATCATCCATAATTACAAGGAAAGCAAGGCCAAGATCACTTACTTATTCATCAACAACAATATTTAATTCATTTAAACATGATTTTTGACAAAACAAATATTTATTTCAACACTTTTCTACCCTAACTCAACATTACTACATTGCAAATTTCAAATCCTCTACATTACCCATAAAAATCAAAGCAATTGGTTATAATAAAACTTACTCATGATGTCTAGAATGGATTTAAAGTGGTCTTTTAGCTCATCTTCTCCAATTTCATCCTTTTTTTAGACCCAAGTTTCTCTATTTAAGAACTTCACTTTCTTCTCTTAATTATTTTAGCCTCTCAACTCACTTATATCATGTTTTTTGTCGCAGGGTGACGTCAAATGACGGGCTAAGCCTCTTGAGAGATATTAGAAAATGAAAGGGTATTGAGTATAATCATAAAGTTATGATTATAAGGTTTAAGAATCGCCACCTAATATTATGATTACTAGAAAATCTATAGTTTATGAGAGTCCACGCAAGGGACTGGTTGTGTAAGGAAAAGATGCATTACCCAATGCACTATACATGAGGTAAGCTGCATTGTTGTTTGATTATTTTTCAAGGTCGAGTTTCTGTTCATTGTTCTTGTCTATAAAGTTCTCCGTTCGTGAGGAAGTCTCAATCTTATCGGGCTAAATCCTAACCGTTCTATAGTCTAAATTCTAGCATCATATTTATTTTGCACTTTGTATCTTTAATACTTGAGAGTGTACTCTATTTTGTAGTTTTACACTTCCGAATATAAAAGTCTACAACAAAACCCTAACACTTTAAATATAAAGTGAACAAAATGATTAGTGAAGGATTTTTGATATTTTGGCCAAACCCTAATGGATAATCATAAAGTAGTTACGATATTCATTTTTGCATTTCAGAGCATGAGAAAGATGCATTTTTGTTTTTATTTTTTTATAAAAAGTATGCTTAGAAAACTTTTACGATTTTACCGTATTCATGAAAACAAAATATTTTTGTTTTTTTAAAGAGGAATTTAATTTAAATTTTTTGAGATTTTTTTTGAATTTTCAAATTATTTTAGAAATGTTTCAGAGAAAACTGGGTATTTTAATACCGGATCTGTATCTTACAGAGTAAATTTATAACTTGATATTATATAAAATTGGTAGAAAAACAAGCGAAAAAATCACAAGTAAAGGACTTATATTTTTTTTTTGAATTTTTTAAATATTATTATTATTATTATTATTATTATTATTATTATATTAGGGTGGACTGACCCAACCATCTGGGCTAGATCCAACTGAGTCGAGTTGGGTCGATAGCAGCCTAGCCTAGTAACCATGAGGTTAAGTATTATGGCCACTGCATATAGAATGCAGTGGCAAGGGATGTTTTGGAGGGGGAAAACTCGTTTGGTCAGAGGAGGAAAGTTGTAAGAGGGGTTCCTAATGTTGGAGGGAAGATCGGCAAGTGGTTGGTGGCGACAACAATGGTTGAGGCGCGGCAGAGAAAGTGACCAAGTGGTGGCCGAGAGGGGAGAAAGAAAAACTAGGCAGAAAAATGGTTTTTTTTCTTCTGAATTTTGGCTTATGATTTGTCCTTCTTCAAGGAATGGAATCCACCTTTATTTATAAGGTGTGAAAGAGAGACATGTTGTCTTTTTGTGGTGTCTAATCTTGGCCCTTGATTCGAACTGGAAGGATCCCAATAATTGGTTCAAAGTTGTCATCATGGCCTGAAAAAGTTACTGTAGAAAGGTTGGTTGGGTTAACAACTTTAAGGCGGTGCCAAGGCCGCTGTGGTGTCAATTGGTTAAAAAAGACCATACTAGGGTTTAGTAAGATGTTAGACCATCATTTGCGTGCAAGTTTTGTCAAATTTGATGGATAAATAAAGCATTAAATGCATTTTAAAAGAAGCCACTCGAGCAACTTTTTCTGGCTTAAATGGAGAAGAAGATGAGCAGTCGCTAGACGACGCGTTGTTTGATATTTTTTTTAATGGTTCAAAATGGCACCTTTTTGGACATTTTAAGGTTTTAATTTAGGGTTGTGGCCAAAGTTGAATTTGGTCCTCCATCTTTTAATTTCTTTCAACTGCACCCTTAATTGACCATAAACTTTCAATTTTATACAATTTTGCCCCTGCTAAAATTCAATGCCATCCCCAAATTTCAACATCCTTTTCACATTAGTCATTAGTCCTGAATTTATGCAATTTGACCCTTAATTCACCATTAACTTTTAATTTTCTTCAATTTCACCCCTGATTTAAATCAATCGAGTCCCCATAGTTCGACGTCTTTTGTAAAATGATTATTGGCTGTAAATTTATTCAATTTAGCCCTTAATTAATCCCAAAACTTTGATTTTCTTGTGATTTAACCTCTTATTTGAACCAATTGACTTTGTAAAAATTAAATTTGGTGTCATAAAATTTCAATCTTCTCAATTAAGCCCAAATTAGGCCCCTGAACTTAATTCTTCACCAATTAAGCACCTAATAAAATTAATTTAGCCAATTTAAAATATAATTAAGTCCTTGCACCTAATTAAATCCTTGAATTAGATCCGAATTAATTCTTAAATATAATTAAACTTTAATTTGGCCCATGATTTGAACAAATTGGCCTTTTAAAAATCTAATTATGTCTTTAGGATTAATTTTTATGTTGATTCATCCAATAATTATGTAACCTGACCTTGAATCTGTATTGTCTCTCTAGTTTTAGGTAAAATGAGGTACAATTAGGCTCCTGATTCCATTTAAAATTGCAGCTTGATATTTTTTTTACATTTGAAATACTCTCAGCTTGCTTTTGCCAAAATACTAGTCTTCTTACTATAATTATTTTATTTTGAAAAGAAAAAAGGTAAAAATTATGGGCAATAACCCAAAAATGGGTTATGACATTTTCCTTCAAAAACCCACTTGATTTCAGTCAAATATTACCATATTTAGGTGTTTTCTCTAAAACATTTCAAATGAAAAGATGAAGAAACGAAACTCCATTGCTGCTGGATGTTTTGGGTTGTTCTAGCCTATTTAAAAAAGTTATTTGCCTCTATTTATAATTTTACCTCTCACTTATGCATTTGTGTGTTTTTCATGTAAACTACCCGATTGTCGACTTAAATCACGAGGACTTTCTAAACTCTTACATTGTAATAGAACAAATATAGAGTTCGATGGTTGGACTCGATATTCAACTGAATGTGCAATATGTTATCGTTTAATTGTATTAACCAATTCATTTTTAAACTTGAATGTTTGTCCCACCTCCAAATCTGACCCTCCTAACATAAGTCTATGACTAAGTGCCTATAGTATCATCAATCCTTTATAGCAAATCATCCGACTATAAATTATTTTTACCCTTACATACAAAGATTTTATTCGACTAATCACATACAATACTATTATGTTTAACCCACTTTGGATGAAAAAATCAATCGTTATCTTAAAATTGTCATCACGTACAATCGGTACAAGATAATATTGATATTTACTAATTTGAGATCTTCAAGTTATTTCAACATCAATATTATTATAATTTCACCCAAGTCCATGAAAAAACATTTCTTTCATATCCGCATATGACATGTCTAAATTACCATTTAACAACAAATTGTTTATGTCATTGTATATGATACTACCATTCATACTAGGAACAATAGTACCACTGTAATGACATAACATAAATATGTCATTAGACATTATGTAGGAAAAACAAATTAGATTCTGGTCAATTGGACATAATCTTAACTAAATTGCATTACCTTAACCCTAATTGGCAAAATTCATAGCAAATTCAATCAAATCCCAAAAATGTAACGCAAAAGCATACTGGACCAAAATTAAATATAATTCATGATATCAAATCTAATTGATATTTTCATGTTCAATTACATTAAATCAAACCCAAATTCATAGGAAATTAAAATAATTTAAAGAAGATACCAAATTCGACATCTTATCAACAATTCAATGCAACGTGTATTTCATTATAATTCTACCGCATTTATGCTCTATTGCATGAAATCATTAAGCATGGTTGATAACATTATTAGATGATTCCAACAACCCACACAAAATTCCTAACTCAACAACTTATCCAAAATTAAAAATAACACAATTAATTCGTAATTAATTAAACTTATTTTCATGTTCAACTATA
>Ga0325403_1005237_pt1 | contig 12203 bp, 5 predicted proteins | sample PopdelMetagenome_19_FD_205665 | JGI IMG/M metagenome (GOLD analysis project Ga0325403, IMG submission 205665) | Populus deltoides microbial communities from Bellville, Georgia, United States - Xylem-PdKOR-R4 | ecosystem: Host-associated > Plants > Phyllosphere > Stem > Wood/Secondary xylem...
AATAATAATAATAATAATAATAATAATAAAACAGTATGTTTAATAAGGATTTTTTTAATATTCTATTTCATATCTTTTAGGAATGAAAGGTAATAAAATACTCCTTTAAGTTCAATGATGAGCTAAGTTTTAAAACTTAAATCATTTTTATGGATAAACTTGAATAATTTTCTACTCGATATTAAATATTCTTAAAACTCAAATATAGTTTTAAATAATTAATTTTTAAAATATTGTTGAAAATAATATTTTATCATATAATTAATGTAAAGTAATTATAAACACGCTTAAACATAAAGTACTAAATGATATTAACATTCAAATTGAAGCTAATATTTACAGTATTAAGATAAAAAAGTTCAATTTTAAAAATATTTATACTAAAAATATTCACGATAATCATTTGATTTTTTTATAAACAAGATCAAACTAGATTGAAATAACTAAAAAGCTAAATTTAAACAGTACTATTTTGAAATTTGATGTTTTACTCCAGCTTAATTTAATTTACAAAGACCAATTTTAAAAACTATAATTTTTAGCGTATATTCAGTATGTAGTGCATAATATTTTTTAAAAATATTCCTTACTTAAAAATATTTTAAAATATATATTTTTTATTTTTTATATTAACTTATCAAAATCATAAAAAAACATTGAAAAAAAATAAAATAATATCTTTTCAAAACAAATATATTTTAAAAAACCCTAAAAAAATAAAAGTCGAAACACTCCCGTACTAAGTCCTTGTTTTCATTTAATTGACGGGCACGACAATTACAAGCGTGGTTTTTAAAAAAATATATTCATTCTGTAACATTACTGGCTGATATCTGATTGAAATGCCCGTTATGACGTTGCAGCGTTAAAAACATAACTTTATTTATAAAATTTTATCCTTTTATCTAAATTTATATTATGTATTTACAATCCATAGTTTAAAATTAATTACTATAGATATTATGTATTTACAATCCATATTTTATCATTTTTTAAATTTTTAATTTTTTATGATGGTAAATTTTTTTGATATATTAATGTCAAAAATAAATTTTAAAAAATAAAAAAATATTATTTTTAATATATCCTCAATAAAAAATATTTAAAAAAACAACCACCATTAAAATTACAAACATAACTACAAACACTAAATAAATTGAGATTTTTGTTTATAAGTGTGGTTGTGGTTGTTTTTCAAAATACTTTTCATTTTAAAATACATCAAAATAATATTTTTTTATTTTTTAAAAATTATTTTTTAAATCAGCATATACAAAACATAAAAATAAAAATAAAATAGCCCGGCTTCCAAAACACTCATCACAGTGAAACCACTTTCTCAACGAAGTTGCTTGTGAAAGTGTAACGAAGAAAAGGAGGGACGTCTCTCTTTATAGTTGTAAAAAAGTGAAGCAAAAGAAAACCTAGAAATTCATAAGCAGATGAGTCGAAGCGAGCGGAAGGTTTGAAAAATGATAACGATTTCTTGGAAAGGATCCACAAATGACCTTTGCCCCGGCAACCCTGCAATACCATCTAAATTGCTATGCAAAGATTCTTCAAATTCGACGATGACATTTCACTGGTTTGGTCGTCTTTCCACAGGACTCTTGTCTTTTACTCCAGTTGGTAGAATTAATTCTCGAGCTCCAAGAGAATAAGAAAGAATCTATTCTCTTTATCAGTCTCCTCCATATTTCAAATGCAGTCAGAATTGATTCCCGAGACGGCACCGTTCGAGTGGAAGGGGCCACGACTTCCTAGAGTTCATAGTAGTCCTCACACACACACAAATTCTTTAAATATGTCCATAAAGAATTATATATTGTCTTTTTAATATAATTGTCGATGATAAATTGCACTCTAAATAAGAGCTTATATGGTTTACCCATTTCTCACTTAATTTATATCAAACAAATTCTATAAGATTAAAAAAAGGTATAATAACACTATTTCTTTAATTTTAGCCTAGACAATTAAACAATAGATTGAAGTAAGGTAGGACTAATTATTAGAGGTGACAGAATTAAAACACTCTTCTAGCAACTTTCACTCAAATAAAACTCTTTTTCATAGTTTTAAAACCCGACTCGACCCAGCGGGTCGATTCGGGACCCGGTTAACCCGAGACTGGAACCGCGTCGAGTTTATGAAAAAATAAGGATAGTTAAAAATCCGGCTAACCTGGTTGACTTGACAAAACCTGATTGCAATCCATTGACTTTTTTTCAAAACGACGTCGTTTTGATTTATAAAAAAAATGGGGTTGAGTCGGGTTTATAAACATTGCTTTTTTTTGTAAATAAAACTACCATTTAATATGGTAATTAATATTTTAGTTTTTAATAAAAAAAATTTAAATTTACTAAAACTTAATAAATTATAATATATAACACACACACACCGCAAAAGCTTATTCGGATATCAAGTGTTTTTTTATTCCAAAACAATATGAATGCTTTTTCTTCGTTTCATGGGTCTGTTTGAGTGTAATTATGTTGTTTTGTAAAATATTTTTTGTTTAAAAATATATTAAAATAATTTTTTTAATTAATTTTTGACATTATCATACTAAAATTATAAAAAACACAAAAATATTAATTTAAAGTAATTATTTTAATTTTTAAATTTCATGAAAACGGTACAACTGCAACTCCAAACAAGCACTATAAATTGGCAGTGCGGTTGTATTTCTTTTTTCTTTTATTTACCAGTAGGGAAAAAGCTTGGATGCATTCAACTTCCAAAAATCAATTCTCTGTCGAAAATACAATACGTTATTTTAGTATGCAAAATTGCAAATAAGACTGAGAGTGGTTGAAATAAGCCTGTTCGACTGGAGGAGGAGGAGGAGGAGGAGAGAGGAGAAATCTATATAATATAACTGAAGTTGTCCTCTTACTATCTAATGGCACTCTGGCGAAGTACGATGATAAGGCATCCTGTTCAAATTTGCCCTAAGGACAGCGTGGAAAAGGTGTTTGCCAGTCCACAATGTCTTATGTCCTCTTGGTTGGGCTACTGTGAGGCGTATGCTTGGCAGCCCGCAAGTATACCTGGACATGCTCGGAGCCTTTCTGTTTAGGATGGCCCAAGTATGATCTACCCGAGACTTAGCTTGAGAAGAAGCCCAATCCGAGTTTTCCCTTTTTCTTTTCTCAGAATCAATCAAAACCTTTCGTAATGGATCCTAATTCCTAAATCCTACCCCACGATTTCTTTTTCTTTTTCAGGGAGCCCCTAAAGAGATTTTTATTTACCTGTATTCTCGCAATAGATTTTATTTATCCAACAAATTTATCCGAACCCTTTCGAGTTCCTACTTGCACCCCCATTTTTACACACAACTTCTAGTTATTCCAAAGATGCCTGCATTAACCCATGTCTCAAATTTCACCATCTACGTTGGTCTTGTAAAATGGGAAAGACACTGCCCCAGATGTATACAATGCGGTATCATCATTTCAGCCGCTAATCTTTCGCTAAAAAATTTATAACAACTCTTCCTCATATTCCTTTCAACTAGAAAAAAGGAGAGTGAGGGTCCAATTTGCCAAACTTTTGAGCTTGTGCAAAGGTAGAGAGTTCCAAAGCAATGCAAAGCTATAATATGGTTAGCCTTAAAAAATACCTGTCCTTAGCCTCCCAGCAGGTAGAATAAGCTTTAAGACCAAGAAATCTTGAATAGCAGACCCACCTGTTCAAAGCCTCATCATAACTATTATTCTGCACCCATGGCAGAATATATGTTAAGCAATCTGCTACTTTACTGGCAGAACTTGACCAATCTATAACCTACATGTGGCTTAAGCCTAATCATTGGTTTCAAAGTCTCGACTTCGAGCCACATGATTAGATAATGGCAGGGAAATCTTTTGAGTTGAAAATGGATTAAATCATCAACGGATAATAATGCATATAATTTTATGCGTGGTAAAAATTCTATCTTGGATTCTGTCCATGTCTTTGTATCCTTACCGACCATATATGTTGGTTCTGGTCGGTCTGTAGGTCCTCGAGACCCTTTTTTTTTTTTTTTTTTTCCAATCTGAATGTTGAAATCCAATATGGAGGAGGTAATTGCGTGGTGGTGGGAACCTTTCCATGATTTTCCACACATGACTAACATTTCTTGGAGGCTTTCATAAACAACCAACCCATTTTAACTTCGGGAAAGCTACATGGTTCCAACATGATTCTTGATGCTTAAATAAGTGTCGAACCAAATATTATACCTGTAGATCACGAGGTAAATACTGCACAAGCATCTGCAACAACGCATATATACAAAACTGCCTACTAGCTAGGAAGGCTAGGTTGGATTAGCCTAGATATTCCTTTAGGATTGCCTAGAAGGTGGAATAATAATGCTAATGAATTCAGCACATTGTCATCATAAGGGCGGGCCACTGACAGGATACACAAAGGCACATTTAGTCGCCGACAGTGAACTTTAATTAGTTAACAGTGTCCCATTGATAGTATAGAATTCCAGATCACAGAATGTCAAAGTCACAGAGAAAAGGAAAAGAGAATAGAAGGATAAAATTGGCCACTCCTTTTAGTGATGGATCGGGTTTAGCTGACAGGTGACCAAAAATGAGGCTTATGCTTTAAGCAATATAAGTTAAGTAGCGAGTTTAATCAAGTATTAACACTCTGGCAGCCTCACAGAAAGATGTCCTGTGAAATGCTTGTAGCTACAGGCATGTGAAAACAATGATCATCATGTACGTATTTTTTACACTTGTGGACTTTGAATTTGAATCCCCTTCAGTTCATATACCGCCACAAAAAGAGCAGCCTTCGCCATTGACTTTTGTTGAATGTTCATCTTACTGCGTCATTTATATTTCAGGATTTAGAAAATTGAACATGGGAAATGAGATGGGCAACAACAACACATCTGGACTGCGAGGTACGGCTAGAAATCTACTTCAGCTTTTCACTTGGTAATTGTGATGCTTATTAATTTGCAATGCTAATGTATGCAGAAGAAGATAGCACGACTGATGAGGCCCAGGAAAAATCCGTACAAGAACCTACTAATGTCAATGTTGTGAAAGAAGAAAACCATGTAGTTCCTGCAGGAGAGAGTAAAGATTATCATGAAAAAGTGAAAGGGTTAGATTGTGATGATCGAAAGGGTTCTGGAGATACTCATGATCATAACCAGACATCGGATGAGGCAGGTTTGTGGCTTACCAATATCAATATGGATTGCACGCATATCTCATGAATTTTATCTGTTGGCTGTTGGAACTGAAGATTTATTAAGTTGAACTGAGTGATTTTAATCTGTTGGCTAGTTTCACCAAAAAAATAAATAAATTCCTGTTCAAAACAAACAGAGCTCAGTATCTGTATACTAAGTCAGACCTTCTCTTTTGTAGAACATGCTGAAGCTCATCCAACTCCGGAGTCTCCTAAAGCTGAAACGAAACCAAATGAAGTAGGTGGTGGAGATAATGAATTTCACCCAGCTTCTTTTCCGAATGAATTGGAAGGTGATGAGAAGTCAACAGAGTCTCATTTGGAGGAGACTGTTCTTGGAGCAAACAGTAATCAGCTAGAGAGGCAAGCTTCCTTCAAGAAAGGTTAGCTTATCCTTGGATACTCTGTGAAACCCTATTCTGATTGCCTTAAAACCTGCCAATCATGTTGTATTTTTATCAAGTGATATTTACATTTACAAAAATAGTAAAACCTAGTATAAACTTCTGTTGTTTTGCTATAAATTGCAACAGAGGAACAGGAGATCATGTCAGTTTCAACTTTTGTCACGATATCACCATCACATGATCCAGAACCTCAAGAATCTATGGACTTGAAGTTTGATCAACAGGAGTTTATTGAAAATCATTCCGAACAATCTATAAACGATAGCACTAATTCACTGGAAACAAGTGAAAATATCGTAGGATCAAATGTTGTTGAAGATATCATCACTAAGGAGAATGGTCACCTGGTGGAGACCTGCACTTCTGACAATGTGGATGGAATTCTTGCTTCTGGGACCACTCTAAACATGGAGAAGAAAATGGGTGACTTGTCGGAGAAAGAAATGGCATCTCAAGAAGATAAGATGCTTAGTGAAGAGAAAGTTGACGTTGAAGTTGGAAATGAGGTTGGAAATGATTTAAGCAAAACAGTTGTTATGGAGCCAACAGAGATACGATCAGATTCTCGAAGTGAGCACAGAGAGAAATGTGAAGAAGAGTTCACCAGGGAGATGGATTGTTATGGAAACAATGGCTCAGAGTCACAGCCACAGCTCAATCTTATCGCTAACTCACCAAACTCTCATATGGAACTATCTGTGCCTGAAGATAAATGCATGGTCCTTACTGAAGAAACTGAATTCACGAGAAAAGAATCGGAAACGGAAGTTAACAAGCATGATTACAGCCCGAATCAGTTAATGGATGATTCGAATAGAGAATCAGATATTGAATTGGAACATGCATCTCAAACTAATTCTTTTCTCGGGCCTAGTTTCAAGAATAATGAGGAGAGTTCAGTTGATGCTTCTCATGATCCTGCTAGCAACGGAAGCTGTCAAGTTGAGGAGGCAAAGGTTTCTGAGAATGGCTACATTGACTTATTCAACGACATCCAGAGTGAAGCTTCTGAAGACGGCTGCAAGGAATCTGAAGGAGACACTATGATAGTCCCTGAACTTGGAATTATTCCAGAAGAGTTATCCATGTCCAACGGGAAAGGCAATGAAGGGGAAACAGATTGTAAACTGGAGGAAGAGAAGACAGCAGAGAAGCAAATTGTCGAAGAGATAAAGGAGAAGACAGAAGCTCCATGTGCCATTGGAAAGGGTGCAGAAGAACAGCAAGGCGGGGAACAGTTTGTGTCCAAAACACTTGCAGTACAAGCAGAAGCATATAACCCACAGGCTCCGGCTTCTCTGTTCCAGTCTCAGGATCAGCAACAAGAAAAGGTAACGGTATCTGGCGATGCTCAAGGCAGCAACGCGTTAACCTTGGAATTGAAGCCCGGGAGTTGCGAGGAGTTCCTTGTTGCAAAGGTTTCTACTGACCAAGCGGAAGTCATGAATATTTTAGGGACCTCAGCTTCTGCAGTTGAGTTGGCAATGGTCAAGCCTCAGGAAGAAGCTTCATACTATTTCATAGCAGCTCGAGAGGTAGTGAGAGAAACCAAATCTTTAGCTTTTGATCAATGTGAGAAACGTGATTCAACTATCTTCCCAAAGGGTGGCTATGAGGCACAAGAAAGTGTGGGGAGGCTCAGCACTGAATCAAATCCCGACAACCTGAACATTCATGTACAGATGCGAAAATCTCCAAGCTTTGATCTTGATCTCCGAATAGAAGCAAGGAGTGAAGAATCAGATCAGACTCCACTTCTTTATCAAGACAAGATTACAGTTGAAAGCTTATCGGATCAGTCTGATGTCAGCCTTCAAAGTCCACATCTGCTTTCTCAGTGTAGTCAAGAAACACGGCGAGCATTGCCAGTTGAAGAGAAAGTGATTGCTCTGGAAAGAAGTGATTCTGAGAAGTCAAGAACACCATTCCTTGGTTTCTTGAAAGAACATGAAGAGGCTCATGCTGTTGTTACACCAAAGAAACAAGATAACCATGCTGCTGCAAAGAAGACAACTAAGGATCTGTGGAACTCACCTACAAAGGAAGTGGCATCGGCTTCTCCTAAAGGTAAAGAGAAACATAAGCGCAGAACATCCCTCTTTGGTCAGTGCATGTGTTGTGCAACAGTGATTAATTAAATAGAAATTCCCAGTTTTCGAGTTTTACTTTTCAGGATTTTCTTGAATGAATTTCATTTTAATTCAAGTTTTTCAAGAAATGGAGTCTTGAAAACTGTCGGTTGGTTCAGTTAACCCAAGAAAGAGTGATTACTAAATCTTCTACATCTGTAACTTTTTTGTGATCTTTTCTTTCTATAATTCTTCTAATCTTGCATTGCGTTGTATTTTGATGCAAGCTCTTAGCTGATTCTCTTGATTTAATTATTTTGTAAGTTCTGTTTGTTTGATAATGTGTTGGACAGAAATTGGAAGGTTTGGAAAGGAAATTGCAAACCAGACAGCTTTGCTGCTGCCATTGATTGTATTATTTGTTTATTCTATTTATAACACAATCGTAGTGAAGATGTTTGAAATTTCGAGAGTTTTGACTTGTATTAACATTGTTTTCATGATGGGAAAAAAAAAGGAAGTTAGGAAGTCAGATCGTATCAGGCATTCCGAGATCAATAATATTAGCATTAGTGTTTTTCTAGACTCTAGAGCCGTCCTCAAGGCACATACGAAACTCTTCCAGCCATGTGGCTGGAAGACGGGAGCTAGAGGGACAGCCCATTGACAGTAGTCTGCCCTTCAGCATGCAGGGGGGGCTCAAAGAAATGTTCTCCTATTAATTCAAACCGACAATATTTTGCCTCCAAGAATACCATAAGGTAATTCACAAATAAGCATGTTTGAGAATATAATAAGGTTGTTTTTGAAAATATTTTTTTATTTAAAAATATATGATAATAATATTTTTTTTGTTTTTAAAAAATTATTTTTGATATAAGTATGTTAAAACGATTTAAAAACACAAAAATATAATTTCAAGCAAATTTTTTAAAAAAATCATGAAACATGATTTCAAGAGCAAAAATAAAACTCAATTGATTTCATTTATCATTAATTGATTATGATTGGTTGGTGTTAGATTTTGTTACTAAAATTAAGTGTTGCTAGCACTTGTAGGTGCTACATCAGTTAGAAGAATGCATGGTTGGTGGATTCTATGGATTTTCTTGTAAAATTTGGCTAATAGAGCTAAGATGAATTTTCTCAAAGGACTCAATTGAATTCATCTCGAAAATCGGGACTGATTTGTCGTGTTATTTTCTCGCTAGCTTTTAGCATATCACAGGAGAAAATTTGACGGAAAGGACAGGAGGGACCTGGGGGGGTGGGGTTTGCCATCGCCGAAAGCTTTTATCCCAGACAACGCGTACTAGAAAGTCAGCATTGACACGATATTCCCACATCTATTTCCATTTAAAAAACATATTTAAACAACTTCTGGAGTAGAAAAGAAAGAATACAATTCAGCTTTGGACAAAATCAAATAGTGATTTTTCAGGTCATTCTAATTTTCGGTCATGATCATTGGTTGGCTGGCTACATTACCACAGCAACAACAATACTAAAAATGAATACAAATTTCTTATGGAGTTAAAGATGTTATAATTCAATGAATTCTGAGCACGGCATCTTCGATCCGATCGCCTGGGAATGTTTTCACCCGACGTTCATCATCATTTTAACAAACTCGTCGTAGTTAACTTGGCCGTCACCGTCCAAATCAGCCTCTTTAATCATCTGATCCACCTCCTCATCGGTAAGCTTTTCACCTAAATTGATCATAACATGCCTCAACTGAGCATGAACAGGGAGAGCAAGTTTTTAATTTGATTAGAGAGATCTCTTTCCGATTAAATTAAATAGGTAGAATGCTATGAACCAAATGCACTGTCCCATGAAAAATGGTTAATGTTCATTGCATGCTGAATCGTACAGCTTATCTCACGCGGATTGATGGGTAAACTAAACCTTAAATATATGGCACAATATTTAATTATTTTTACCCGAATATCAATATCGAAGGGTTTAGCTTTTTCATCTTAATTTTATTGTTTCTGCAGAGCATGAGCTCTTAGATAAGGTGTCCTCTCCTTTTCACGAAGGCAACTATCATTGATCTGCTTGAATATTCATTAAACATTTATCACCAGTAACCTCACCTTATTGATATCATCTATTGTTTAAATTTTAGAGAAAGTGGTAATTTTTTAAAAATCTAAATAAGGATAATATGCTTCAAATAAATTAAAATGAAACAGGGTATATATTTAGAATTATGGTTTATCTTTCTTTTCGAAATAATTTTTTATTTAAAAATATATTAAAATATTTTTTATATATCAGCGTATTAAAATTATTAAAAAACATTAAAAAAATCAATTAAATATCTTTTTTTTAAAAAAAAACTTTTATAATACATAAAAAAACAGAAACAGAAATTGTGTGTCTATATATATATATATATGCGTGTGGTTTATTTTCCCTTTAGAATTTGGAAGGCTCTTTTGTAAACATCATTCACCTACTTATTTATGTTATTGGATTTACGATATATTCCCAGTTCTCGTCAACGTCAACTCTCAATAAAAATAAAAGCGAAGGACATAGATGACGATTGTTCGATAACATGACCAGCACTATCATTTTAAATTTGAGAATTTCTAATTTTTTTAGAAGTCTGAATTTTCAATTATGTGAAAAGTATACTACCGAATTCACAAGTAAGGAGTTTTTTAAGATGTCGAATTAGTTTTCACCGTATAACACTTATGGTCAATAACCATTGCCGTATATTCTATTCAATAAAAATCTCGAATGAAGATGTTGATTGATATATATATATATATATAGATATATAGATATCAATGCCATTGCAAAGAAGAAGAAATGAATAGGAAGGCCAAATTGATTAGGGTATTACCTCATTAGCTGATATATAGCCATTCTGATCCTTGTCAAACACTTTGAACGCCTCTTTAAGCTCCTCCTCCGCATCAGTCTCCTGGTAAATTCATAAAAATATTTCAAATTATAGCCTTAATATATATATATATATATATATATATATATATATATATATATATATATATATATTTGTTACTAACGCGTAACGTGTGTGTGTGAAATACCTTTGTTTTTTTGGCCATTAAAGTTAAAAACTCAGCAAACTCTATGGTCCCATTTCCATCCGAATCAACTTCGCTGATCATATCCTGAAGTTCTTCTTCGGTTGGATTTTGATCCAGTGACCTAATGACCGTGGCCAGTTCATCAATGGTAATGCAACCTGCAAGCATATATCTGATTAATTAATACCAGTAAACACTTCAAACAAATGATATAACTCGTAAGCTAATCACAAACTAACCATCTCCATCCTTGTCGAACAGACAAAAAGCTTCTTTGAACTCAACAATCTGTTCTTCGGTTAGTACCTCTGCCATTTTGTTTTCAAAGACACCACAAATTAAAACTTTCTGACTAGTGGGGGAGAGAGAGAGAGAGAGAGAGAGTGGAGCACAATAGGCTACGAGGGCGAGAAGAGAGAGGGCGTTGTTTTTGGTAGAGAGAGAGAGGGAGAGAGAATGTTGAGCACAAAAGGCTACAAGTGAGGGGGAGAAGAGAAGAGAGAGTACGTTGTTTTTGGTTAAGAGAGAGAGGGTATGTGAGTATAGCTCAACCTTAGCTGGGTTTATGTAGAACTCCAATGCGGTAAAGTACTGTGGTAAGATTTTTCTTTTTCTTTTTTTTCCTCTTTAAAAAATCACGAGTCAAATCAGCTTATCTCTGGATTGGTTTTGTGGTCTTCGGCAAAGAAAGAGAATAAAAAAAAGGGCATCTGCTGTCTCTCTTTTGGACCAGTGGACCTTTCGTTTCTTTTACCCGATCTATATTATAGAACCATCTGCGTGTGGCAAAGGTTACTAAGACTAAATTAAGATACTGACTGGTAGCATGAGGTTTATACTTACCTACAGATGTATATATGAATTTTATATTTGACTTCAAAATTTGTACAGCTGTAAGGGTTTGAAGTTCGGGAGACAGAGCATTCAAGGAGTAGACGGGAAAATTTGGTTCCCCGAGTTAAATTTTCTACCCGAAGGCCACGGTGCTTTGCTTGCACGAGATGGAGAGATGAGATCTTTTAGACAACCTACTTGTCCACCCGGCAAAAATCGAAATCGAAATCAACGCGTTTTGTTGACCTCCGAAGATGTCTCTTGTGCCGTGCACTGCTTTAGAAATGTCATTGAAAAATGTTGTTGGCTTAGATTGTATACAAGCACACCTAATTATTAAATTATTCGTAAGTATAAAAACATTACAGAAAATAGCTAAAGAGGTCGGTGTTTTCGTGTAGCTACTCTCAATAATTCACCTTTCGGCTCACACAATGAATTTATCAAATTATCATTGGAAGAGAAAAATACGCTGATTTAGGGGTATTTTAAAATTTTTTCACGGTGTTTTCGTATACATTTTTCTCTCTTGATTTCACACTATAAACTTTAAAGTCTAAAATATTCTTAGAAGCTGACTTTCGGTTTGCTTTGGGAGATGGGTTTTT
>Ga0325403_1005239_pt1 | contig 12201 bp, 10 predicted proteins | sample PopdelMetagenome_19_FD_205665 | JGI IMG/M metagenome (GOLD analysis project Ga0325403, IMG submission 205665) | Populus deltoides microbial communities from Bellville, Georgia, United States - Xylem-PdKOR-R4 | ecosystem: Host-associated > Plants > Phyllosphere > Stem > Wood/Secondary xylem...
GTGGCCCATGGAGGCAATTTTTTGTCCAGCATTTGCTCCTTTGTCTATTCGCTAATTGGACCACCCAGTTGGATTTTGGGATAGACCCGATAAAAGAGTTTCAATTATTTTTGTAATAATTCATGATGTAAGAGACGTGACTCGAATTCGTCACCAAAATTAAATTGCAATTATGAAATCTGGAGGCATATTTTATTTATTATTTATTATGAAATCTGCCCGAGCCAGATTGATATACTTGCTAGCCGAGGTTAATAACCAGGTAAATTAGTGAATTATGCAACAATTGGTAAGAAAATTAAGAAAAAAAAAGAAGGGTATTGTGGCCTAGTGGGGTTACAAGAGGCAGGATTCAATGAAAAGTAAAAAATGTTTCCTTTTTGTTTGTTCTTTGGAGCAATGGGAATCTGTGACTGATCCAATGCCCACAAATTCTGGACGATGATGCTGACTATGAAGGAAACTCCTAAATTTATCGACAAGAAATTAGAAGAGTTTCATCTCCACAAATTTCAAAGAGAGATTTATATAAATAGTCTTGTTTGTCCACATGTGACAACTTGATAGCAGGCGATTTATACTCAGCAAGCATATAATATAATCTATTTTAACAATATAACATAGAGTTTATTTATACAATGTAAGCAGTTTTAATTGAAGCAGACAAAGTACCGCATTAATATTTAGCATATATACCGAGGTAAAATTTGGAAAGAGTCTTAATTGGTATATTGGGATGATTTAATTTTGTATCAAAAATAAATTAACATAATTTTGAGTTTCCATAATCTTAAACGTCTGTTTGGGAATGCGGTACAAAGCATGTTTCTAAAAAATTAAAATTTTTATATGTTTTGGATCGTTTTGACATCTAAAAAATTATTTAAAAAATAACAACAACCACATCCTCAAACATCCTAAATATTCATCTAGTTGTAAGCTGTGGCAAACGTATCTTAAAAGACACCATTTAAGGAAAAAAAAAAAAAAACTGATAGTTGTTTCTCTTCAATGAGATGGGTGGCAGTAATTCTCATAATGCATGTAATCACAATTCCATCATCTTCTCAATTATCACCAAAAAAAACTTGATTGTCAAAGGGGTGTATAGAATCATTAAGCATATGATTTTTTTTTTAATCAATGATGCATATGACTAATTAATCACCATTAAATACTTTTTCCTTGTGTATTTTCTTGTTACATATAGATGGCACATGATTAAATTCTCATGATACGCTATTTAATCATCGATAATCCTGTTAAGAAGTTGGAAGTGGGAATCCGAATTTATGCATTGTGTAAAGCCTCAAAACAGTGCATCGATCGAATCAAGGGTTTGGTGCTCTTAAAAGAAGATTTGATGAATCTTTTATAATAAAAACCATTCTTTGACCATTTCATAACTCTCTTTAGAGGATTCCTGTATAAACAATTGCCTTGCATAAAAAGGAGATAAATGAAAGAGCTTTGTACACGCTTCGTTGAATACTTAATTTTTTCCCCTCTCTCTCCCTCCCTCTCTCTCTCTCTCTCTCACTATAGGTGCAATGGATTTTGGGTTATTCAAGTAGGTAGAGTGTGCTTGGGAATAAAAAATTTAATTTTTTTAAAATATTTTTTAAAATATTTTTTAAATTATTTTAATGTGTTGATGTCAAAAATAATTTTTAAAAAATATAAAAAAATTTATTTTAATATTTTTTAAGTGAAAAACATATTGAACTATCTTAGCTATTACAATTCTAAATAGATTTTTATTTCTCAATTCCATCCTTTTCAGGATTGCAATGAAGAATCTAATTTGTTGAATTATTAGTTCAATGCAGGTAGACAACTCATCTGATGATAATGATAATAATAATAATAATTTTTATTTTTTAATAATTTTTTTAGTGTTAATTTTATTAAATTTATACTAGATTTGACAAGGTAAAACGAATAACTAACAACTAAGTCATTAATAATTTTTTTAATGAGTCAATGTTTTATTTGATATAATTAGAAACCTAACCTAAATCAAGTTTTGAATCTATAATCAACTTGTCAAGCTAAGGCGTACTTAATGACTATGATTAGAATATCAAACCTTCAAGTAAAAACCTAAAGTGGCCCTTGAGGTCTTACCTAATTTGTGGTTATGTGCAAAAGTATAATATATAAATTAAACACGCATAACACGATAGCATGATAAAGGAGTATTTTGAAGTTGACAAGAGATTGCCTTGATTGTGTTTTAATATTAAAGTATGATTATCTTGGTAGTTAAAGAAGCTACAGTTGGGGCCGGCAAATCTCATATTGTAAATCCATTCAGCTTATAGCACAAACTGTCACCGATTATTTTATTGAATCCAACTAACTTATTGATATGGATATAGCACAGGTGTTCATAGTATGAGCACCCAGATCATGCTTTTGCAAAGGCAGTATCAAGGGAGGAAAAAGGGCATGGAAAAGAAAAGCCTGATATTGTGGTTAATTTCTTCGTTTTGTTTAATTATGCCTCCAACTTTCTGGCCTTTTCACTTGTGTTTTGATGAAGTTTTGAAGGCTTCATCTGGGTTGTTTGAGCTCCATGCTAGAGCTAGGGTGTTTCTAGGTTAAAGTTGAAGTTTTTTTTTTTTTTTTGATGAGTGGCATGCACATGACTCTTTGACGTAAACGCTCCATTAGACATATTTGATCAGAAAAGAACATGGACTTGGATGCACCTTCACCGAGTGGATTAGAAGAGCATCGATGGCAATATTCATATCTTGTCAACTGAAGAACTGGCATGAATTATCTCGATCAATATCGAACTGCAGTGACGTGAAAAGACACGATTATTATTGAAATATGGAAGACTTGTTTATTTTATTTTTTTATTATTTATAAAAATTAATATCAGTTGATGAGCTACAATCCATTGCCAAATAGTGGTCGTGATGTTCCAAAAAATTCACATATATCCTTATTGCTTGTAAATTAACATATCTTTTTCAAATTTGTATGCAACAGCGAGCCGGTGACATGAGACATGAGAGATTCACATGTACAGGTTTGAGAAAAGGTAACCAATCTAATGAAAAAACTCATAACTTTAGATTTAATTGTTGAATCATTGAATCAGATTTTTTTTTCAGGAGGTTATAATCAAATAAGGTTGAAAAGGCTTTTAAATTAGATTAGAAGTTTTTTTTTATAAGTCTTGTTATTTTCTTGGTTAAGTTTTGATTTTAGCTCGATTTTCAGGTTTATGCTATTTTTCTATTTGAATTAGAATTCTGATTATTTTTATTTTTTAAAAGATTTGCTTAAGACCTATTTTAGAGAATTATTCAACAATACAACCCCAGATTAAGGTTTATGTTTGATCCATTCTTCCAAAATTTAATTTATATCCATTTGATTCCTATTATTTAAGTTCAGTTGCGTCAGCCAGAATTGATTAAATGATAAACTCACAGTTGTAGTGCTGCTACATCAGTTTCCAATTCTTTCAGGTACTCGGAAGTGTGTGACAGCACCAGCAAACATCATGCGCATACTCTTGATGGTGATGATGCAAAATGAGAATAAATATTATTGAAAATGAAGGCTGCTTGAAACCTACCGATGATGGAACCTCTAGATAGATATGTTATCACTATTGCTCATTACTGGGATAAACAACATACATGGAAGATCTGTACACCAGATTTTAATTAAACAACAAAGAATTCATCACTTGAAGGTGAAGATTTTTATTACATTATATGGTGTTAATTGCACAAGGTTGGGTACACAAGTAGACAAAATCCTGTATGTACTGACGGCACATCCACAGAGCTTTTTCCTTCTCGAAAGCTTCAGCACTTGTACAAGCTCTTGGACATCAGATGATATAAGCTGGTTGTGACATTGCACTTCCAATCTTCCAAATGCAAGTTCCCATCCTTGTGAAAGCTATCACCTGTTTGCCTGATTCAGGATCGGAAAGAACACAAATCATATAAATAGATACAGAGATGTTGCTGATGAAAGCATCAAGCCACTCGTTTTTTGGATTTTTTTTTCTTCTCATAGCATGTGTGTAAACATTAAGAACAGCAGAAGGAAAAGGAAAAATTGATTTGATTCCAAATGATGATTAGACTGATTAATGGAGAACCTTCAGGAATAAATTATCTTTTATTACAAGATAATTATGCAGCCACCATTTTGATCAAGAGCAGCTAGACCATGTATTATATTCAACTAACTAGTAATTATCAAATTGTAAGCAGAAGTTCAACGGTCAGGAATCCGGATATGATTTTGAGCAGAAAATTCAATATCTAGAAGTTGACCCAGAACAAGGGAAAACATGGAAATTGCTAGTTTAGATATATTTTCCACTAACATTTTTTATTATCTCGAATCAATTTTTGATCAAGCCCATCAACTGGATAGACAAAAAAAAGAAGGGTGAGCTGAAAAGGTCTGGTAGCAAATTTGAAGGAAACTTGATGGAGCAAATAAATTCTAGAGCAGAGGTCAGCCAGAACGCATAAAAGGGTTTTATGTAACCACAACCACCACTTGTATTACTAGTTACCAGTCAATAGAGTTATGGCAGGATAACTATGAGTGTATAGCCAATATAAGCTAATAACTAAACGAAGTTTGCTGAGATGATTTTCTCTTTTGCAATGCAGACCAACGACCATCCTAGTAAGAATAAGAGACGGGCTAAGTTGGAGGGACAAAAGGTGTGCGGGTGGGGAGCATGGTGCATAATGGTGGTTGTGGATATGAGAAGTTCTTGATTGACAGTAACATGAATGCCAGAATAATTAAGCATCTCTACCTTCTCGTTAATCCTTATACTCCACGCATCGTTTCTAGATCCAGTGACAGGGTTAACAACAACATAAGGAGGTGGGTGAACAACATCCTTCAGGAGTGGAACCCTATCTGAAGCATAATCATCATCACTGTCATAACATGGATGGGGCCCAACAGCTTTGAGTATCATTGCTACTAGAAAAGACAGTCCCTGCAAATTTGAAGGCACAGGTGATTCACAATTTCGAGTATGTGAATACTAGAAAATATTAATAAAGCAAGACTTGTAAAACCTAGAGTTAAATTATCATTTTTAGTATAGGAATACAATATTGCTGCTTAAATTCAAGACTTGAGGCATGCAGGGAATAGCTTAAAGAGAAAAGAGAAAAGAGTTACAGGTGAATCAAATAAAAACATAGCATGTGAATCAAGAGGATACACATCACAAAGGCAAGCCAAGGGATGCGGTCTTGGAACAGCTAACAGTGGTTTCAAACACGTATGCTAACATGAACTGATTGATGGTCTAGAATTAATTTATCATCAAGCTTACATGTTATGAAATTATTTGTAATGCTCAAATGTTTTCCACATTTCACAAGCTTTGAATTATTCAAATAAGTTCATTATCACACCCCACTCCAATTCCCTTGTCAATGAGATGCAAGGAAAATGAGATAGAGGAAGAAGGAGACTGGGAGAGAGAGACCTGCACAGACACAATTGATAAGCCTATCCATTTGCAGAGTTCAAAGCTTGATCTGATGAAACCTTTGAACTGATCAAAACTCCCACTTGGGTCTTTTGGGAAGTCCTGGCGCCAAGTTGGGCAAAATAGAATAGTAACCATATAAATTCTCATTAAGGACTTATGGTAACTTGTAACCACAAAACCATAAGGTGATAATCAAATTGAGTTTTTGGTCATAGTAGCATACCTCTTCCCAGTCACGGTTTAAAAATACATCAGCTGTAACTCCAGCCTCCAGCATGAGGAGTAAGAATACAAACAACATATACTGAATCCTGTTAAGGTCAAAATTGGCCAAAAAGGTCATGCATTCTAAGAAACTAAAGCTCCATGAATGAACAAAGTTATGCTTCTCAAGTAAACAACAATTTTGAAAACAGAATTTGATTGTACGAATTCAAAATCTTATTCACCATGATGAAATATGGGTATAACTAAACCACATGGGTAGTTCAACGAAATCAAACTGAAATTATGATGCTGATCAGATGCTAAAAGGTAATGTATGGGGCTATAAACCAATATTTATTAGAATAATTAAACAAAAAAGCTAATAAAGCAGGGAATGTAGATACTTATTTAACTGCTTCGAGGAAAGGATACTAGATAAAGGCAGCAACCATTTGCAGTTTCAGCAGCAATATGACCTAAGCATGTGATCATGGACAAAGTCACACCTAGGCCAAGAAATGTGTAAATGAACCTGCATTTTATGAATACATTGCTTTAAAGATAATCAGGCAAGAAAGCAGCAAACAACCACACACCATTCATTTACTGACTATGAGTTAAATAAGCTCTAACCAGCCGCGTACAGACTATTACTTTAAAATCGAAAGTGAAAACAGCCCATGCCCCCTTATACCTCTTGTTTCAACTAACATCACAAATAAATGATCAAACACCAACCAAAATCAATTATTTTATCTCCATTCAAAGAAGCAGCTCCATTAATAACACAGTTTTGTCATTATTAATTCTCCTGAAATACAAACCAGAGTATGGCTTTAACTGTAGAATTACAAAATTTGTAACAACTCTATAGAAGCCATGAAAATAAAGCTCTTCTTGATTGTTAACAGCATTATGGGAAAGGTTAGGTAGTAAATCAAAAAATTGAATTACCAATTTGGCAATTGAGAAATAATCAAAGAGACTCAAGTTTCATGCTATCACAAGCATAACAGCATGACCAAAATCTTCCAAACTTCAATTTCCTATCCTATTCATTGGTTGTCCAGAAACTTGATGAAAATGTTAAAAGCAAATAGAAAATGTACATGAATCACAAACCGAAAAGTTGTAAAGATATTTGGCCCACTTGAAAAGATCAGAAGCCCGCTCTATATTAGATAGAAGCAAACTTCCTTTTCAAATTTAATACACGTGCACTTCAAAAAATAGAGGCAAGCAAAGAAGATGCATATATTGACAGATTTCTGCCTCAATGATGTTCCACCCACAAGCAAAACCAATTAGGCCAATCACACCTCCCCCTCTTAAAAAGTAATGGCATTAAGAGAAAATCACAGCCAGGCTCCTCTCTTTTCAAACAATAGAAAATCAGTCCTCAACTTTCTAAAGCTCCTCTTTTTCCAGCTTTCCCTCCACCCAAGCATCATCCAATTAACAAATAAATCAACCAACTTAGCAAGTAATCAAACATTCAAATGAGACTAAAACATAAAATACCAAACCCAAAGGAACATCAAACAAACCAATCCTAAAATTCAAATACTTTCCTCACCAACCAAACAAAACCCACATTCCACAACCAAAAGAAAGCATCTTTTTACAATTCTAACGCTGACCCATGAACCAAAAACACATAAAACAAAAAACCCACAAACCAAAATTTCACAAAAACAAGAAAGAAAAGCATACCATGGACTAAAGTCGTCGTCATCATCAAAAAATGGAAAATCACCAATTTCTCTTTGCCACACTCTGATAAGCCAAACTGCATACAACATCATTGCTATGCCAACCATTCCTATCACACAATTCAATAACTTTAATATTGATTGTATGCAACTCCTCATGACACTGGCCATTTTTTCCCTTCTTTATTATTACTTCTTCAACCCAAACCAAAAGGACTAATTTCACCAATTAAAAAAAAAAAAAAAACCTCAGAAAGCCTAAGATTTTTAAGAATCTTAAGGGCTTAAATCACACAAAGAATCAAATGATTATTGTTCTCTTAGTCTTCAAGGTTTCACTTTCGATCTGTTACGGATTACGGTTTTTTCCGTGTTTAAACTTTAAAGGGCAGTTGTTACTTGTTAGCTAAGAATTTGACAATATTAAACACATATATTATTGTTTGAGCACAAAGGACATGAAGTTGCTGTGGTGTAGTGGTTATCACGTTAGTCTTACACACTAAAGGTCCCCAGTTCGATCCTGGGCAGCAACACTTTACAATTAATTTTCTAGTCAATAATATGTTGATCTTTTTTATACATTATTTCTGTTGAATTCCTTTTTTTTATACATTATTTCTGTTGAATTCCTTGCTATTCCTTTTCTCCTAATTGTTTTACAATTTCTACATTTTGCGGCTGCTGTAAAGGATGAGCTTTGAAATATTTAGGTCTAAATAAAAGTTAAATAAGAAAGAAATGTGCTTAGAAAAAAACTAATAATACATTTTCTCACGAAGCAAATATACATTTTCGTTGCTCTTAGAAATTGTTGCCTCCATTCACTTCAATAGGGATAACTACAAATCAGCCCCCCAACTATAATGGGTTTCACAAGTCAGTCCCCATCCTATTGAATTTTGCTATCAATGGCTCAATTATCAACCATATAACAATTTGGTCCCACGCTTTGAATCTGTTAAAATCAAAGCATCTCCAACATGAGAGCCAAAGAAAAAGCTACAAGTAATAACCGGTAAAATAACAGGTCTCCAACTGTTTTTTGGTCTCCAACGAAGGGATGCTAAAATAGTTTTTGTCAAAATAAAAAATCATTCCTTTAGTTTTTTTTTTTTTTGTAGTATTTTTTTCTCTTTTCCTTTCAACCTAGAAACCATGATGAAGGAAAAAAAAAAAAAAAAGAAACCTTCTTTCTTTTTCTTTAGATTTTTTTCAGACAGTTCTTTCACTTAGATTTTTTTCAGACAGTTCTTTCACTTTCTTCATCCTTTGCTAATGAGATATATAATGATTATACAACGCAATAATTAATTTAGTTTAGGAATGAGTTTTGCTATGAGTTGACCCGTTTTGGTTTAGAGGAGTAGCGAAACTCGGTTGCTCCATCAATGAATTATTGTTATATATGAATTTAGGTTGATATAGTTTTATATTTGGTTCGTGTATAGAATGTGTTTTAGTTTTGGAGTTGAAACAAAAAAATTTTGATTTACAGTTTTGAAATAATTTATGCAACTCCAAATTATGGCAGAACAGGAAAGTGGACAGGCTAGTCGTCTTCTTTACGCAGAAGATAATAGAACGATAAACTGATAAAGAACGCCAAGAACTCTGAGAAGCACTGGTAGGAAAGACAATTTTGAATCCAGTTCTCCGAGACAAACCCTTCTCGGGTATATTTAAAACCACTGGCACTAGTATAGTATTTCTTGGACAATCAACGAACTTGCTTTGAATAAAGGAAAGTAATACAGACACATTCGATTCATTATTGCAATTGCAAATAGTCTTACTGATCCCAACAACTTTTAGAGGAGGAAAATCCCGGAAATCCTGACATCTATTGAAGATCAACCTGAATTGCTCTCGTTGCTTGTTCTCCCTCTCTTGAGCTCAGAGAGTTTATCAGGCAGCCACCTCCAACTGTAGAATAGAAAGAGAAACGAGAGGAAGTAGACATAATACGAGAGCATTCCTTCAAGAATTTGGTTGACAGATGGTGGAAGAATCCATTGAATATAAAGCAATGTTTGAGCAAGGAAAAACACAACCCCCACCACAATAATGATGATTGCTAACACTCCATAATCGGATCCACCTAATGCTATGCTCACAGCAAAAAAGAACGCCAAGCACATCATGTAAATAGCTCCACCAACCATTAAGGATGAAAACCAAACGACAAATGGTGCAAATTTGACATCATTCAAGTTCGTCCAAAGAAGGATTATAGCTGCCACCACAGAGGTATTCAAAGCCCACACATCAAGACATAAATAGCCATCCAGAAGGGATGAACCAGTAGGACTGTCGAAGGCGGTGTTGTTATGGAAGACAGTGCTAGTGATGTTAAAGTCATGATGATGTTCATTTGAGTTACTGATATTCTTTAGCTGTGGCAATTGTATAGCACCAGAAAAGGTTACACCAGCAACAAGCACTGCTACCACAAGAAGATTCTCTATCCTGCTCTTTGTTTCCTCTTTCCTTGGTGGCTTGCCTTGAGAACTACTGAAAGGCTGTTCTAGGGATTTTTTGGGGCGGGCGTGGAAGTATAGGATCGATAATGTTGTCATCTGCATAGCAAGAGGAAAAAAACTTAATGGTTTTTTTTAGTTTTTCGCACTTTGAAGATTATCCAAAAGCATCTGGCCTTGAAATGCCTTTTTGGGGACGCAAGATAGCAAAATTCTGGAATGGTTTCAGAATTTTGAATACTATAGAATACAAGTTAAGCATGTAGCTCAGCACCACTTTTAAACCAAGACACAGCCATCTTTTTTCTTTCTTAAAGTCTTAACTCTTCCGGAAACCGAAAAGATCAAAACCCAAAATTATAGGAAAGAAGAAAAGAAACAATACCGCTCCATAATAATCTAGCAGTTTGTAATCCTTTGAGGGTTTCTTTTTATCTTGCTTCTTTGGATCAACTGCTTTGTCCTGTCTCAGAAAATAGAAATCATGAAGAAATGCATAAATGATAATTGTTCAAATCACATGACATCATTATACTCAAAAACCTTAAACGGTTAGGTGTTCAATCTTGAATTTTTTTCGTCTCTTGATCTTGCTTGATTGTTTCCATTACTTGATAAAATATTCTTGTAATATCGAGTTCATATCTTTACCCAAAATATTTAAAATGTAAGCGAAGAACTTATCATTTGAACTCTTATACCTGGGTCCCGTCAGCAGGGGTGTTGTTCTTTGAATCAAACTGCTTTCGTTCCTCAGCAAGCTGGCAACAAAGAGTAATTAGCACAGATACAAAAATATTAAACCAATTATTCTCCTAAAATATATACTTTTGTAGATCTTGCTAAATGATGATCAACTAGTGTACCATTTCATCTGTTTTTTCATATTGATTCACTGCTATTTTAGATTGTTCTTCAGCAATATCATATGGTGTCTTGTTTGCATTGTTGACAATTGAACGCTCAACGCGGGTGTCGCGCACTAGAGCAAATGCAGCATTGGATTGGCCTGACCGTGTTGCCAAATGCAAAGGTGTGTTTCCATCCTCATCAATGCCGTTTAGCAGTGGTTCGATGAGCTTCTGATCCTGTTTGAGTATGTGCCTAACCACTTTGCCTTGTCCATTTTCAGCTGCTACATGGAGAATGTTCTGCCCCTTTGCATTGAGGAACTCTTTTGGATATGGGAAGACTTTCATAAATTCCTTTACTAGATCAACAGAATCATTTTTGCATGCAAGATGGATAGGATAGTTTCCTTCTTGGTCTCTTTCATTTGCTCCATTAGGAAACTTCTGTAGTAGGAAGCGAACTCCATCCAGATAACCCATGGATGATGCATAATGGAGGGAATTTCCCAACTCTTCGTCTTTGAAACGTAATAGCTCTGGCTTTGCCTTTCCAATTTTTTCCAATATATCTGAAAATCAAAAGAATTAGTTTCCAATGAACATAACGATGATATATTTGCAAGAATTGTTTTTTATGTAAATCATTTTCTAATGAGTATAGATACACATTGTGATCACCTTTGTTACGTTGCTCGATGGCTGCATGAACAGGGGACTTTCCTTTTTGAAGCGCGCCAGAGGAAGCTTCGATATTCAGGAGATCATCAAGAATCCCATTCTTATGGCCACTCTCAACAGCCAGGTACAATGGAGACTTTTGTGTATTGTTGTTGTAATAGGCCGCTCCTGGATCTTTGCATACCAGCCACGCGACAGCTTCTTTTTTACCCCTGATCACTGCATCATGCAAAGGAATGTTTCCTTTTCTATTTTCCAACCTCACCAAGCTGAGATTCGATCCGACCAGATTTTTAATTGTATTACTAAGCCTTCCTTCCCTGGCAGCAACATGAAGGATTGTGTCCTCCTGGTCGTTTCGACTGGTGATTAGCGAAGGAAACTCTTCTGCCAGATAAGCTGCAATTTTATCACTTCCATAGCTTACGGCTACATGAAGTAGTGAATTCCCAGAGGGAGTCACTAGCTTATCTGGCGAATGTTTCTGAACACAGCTCTTAAAGGTCACAATGTTGTCCTCCCTCACATATTCATACAAGAAAAGATCCATCAATACATTTCGATCATCATTTCTTGTGGTCAAATTTTCTTGTATGTTTATTTCTACGGGATACATTGCAAAAGAAAAGGAAATAGTGTTGGTACTTGAATGGATTTCTATTTGAATAGACTGGGAAGCATTTCAGTAGAATATATAGTGATGTGAGGTTACTTTGATTTCACTTGCATGGATATACTTTGAGCACTCAAAGACTCCACCCATT
>Ga0325403_1005242_pt1 | contig 12199 bp, 11 predicted proteins | sample PopdelMetagenome_19_FD_205665 | JGI IMG/M metagenome (GOLD analysis project Ga0325403, IMG submission 205665) | Populus deltoides microbial communities from Bellville, Georgia, United States - Xylem-PdKOR-R4 | ecosystem: Host-associated > Plants > Phyllosphere > Stem > Wood/Secondary xylem...
TTTTTTTTAATACACATATTAAATTCATATATGATATCATTATATGATTATTATATGACTATTAAAATATAATTATAATTATTTTATTTAAAAATAATTTGATTTTGAAATATAAAAAATAAAACAATTATAAGAGGGAAGGCCCAAGAGAGTCCAGCCAAGCCCTATATAGAATTAAAAGGACGGAATTTTTCATGTGTTTTATGCAAAATATTTTTAAGAAAATCACTTATTTTCAACAAAACAATTGGAACTTTGGGACCGCTTTACTTAAGAAAATTATTTTCTATGAATATATTTTCATACAGAAATTAGTTTACAGTAGACTTGAAAATATTTGAGAAAGTTATTTTCTACTAACATATTTATAAGAAACACATGGGATCTGATTGTCTCCTCCCTCTCTGCTCACTCGATCTCCCCCGCCCGCTGCCCACCCTCCCTCTCAGCCTCTCTGATACCAGTTCTCTACTCTATCTGCTCTCTCCCGCAGCTGTCTCCTCTCTCAGGCAAGTCTCTATTTCTCTCTCTTCTATTTTTTTTCCGCACTGGATGCATGTGCACGGGTCTGTTTGTTTGAGCTACTGTTTTTAGATTCGATACCTTTTGCTTTATTTTCTTATATCCCTCTCTATTATTCCTCCGTTTCCAAAAAAGACCGTTGGTTAGGGTTTCGAATTTCTCGACTTTTGTTTGCAGCAATGTTACTCCTTTAGTGACATAGGGTTTAAATGTTTTATTGTATTTGGATTATTAGGTTTTAATAAATACATTTATTAAGATTTTCACATGGACTAGAGTGGAAAATTTGTAATTATTTAATGAGTTTTGGCTTCCGAAGAAGCTGTTAGTAATTCATGATATAGCACTGTTTTGTGTGTGTGGTGAAGTTGCAATCTTGTTAGTTTTTAATTTAACTTAGAGTGCTGATTGATCACACCGTGAGTATTTTGCTTATGCTGAATTAGATGGATTCCTAGAATTGGGGAAAGTAGATCCCTGCAAAATTGGGCTCCATATAATGCATTTTTTTCGATGACGAGGAGTGTGTTTTCAGTTGAATGCATTCTGTTTTTTCAAGATTGTTTCTTGCACACTATCATTATTAAATTTCTAGCCTCAATGAAAACCATGGATAATAGGATTGTTAGTCAAAGTTTTGATTCTTTGGATGTTCATGCAGCGTATTTTCCTTTGACCCATCAATAAAGAAAGATGAGTGATTACCTATCAACAACGCTGCTTACAAAGAAGAAAGAGATCGACTGCGTTATCAGAGATGCCATCGACAAGGTCCTTGTCCTCCGCTTCGGCCGCGCCTCTGATCCCGTTTGTCTGCATCTCGATGACATTGTATGATCCCCCTCTCCCTTGCTTTTAGCACCCCGCTCTCTGTCCCTCTCACACAAATTAAACTATTGTTTCCAAGTTGCAGTTATCGAAATCAGCTCGTGAGGTTTCAAAATTCGCAACAATAGCCTTGGTAGACATTGATTCCGAGGATGTTCAAGTTTACGTCAACTATTTTGACATAACTTTGGTTCCTTCTACTGTTTTCTTCTTCAACGCTCATCATATGAAAATGGATTCTGGGTACAATTTCCCCCCTCCCTATAAGGGAAATTTAAATTTCATTTCCATTTTGTAATGATAATTAGTGTATCTTCATGTGGATTCAGGACTGCAGATCACACTAAATGGGTTGGTGCTTTTCACAGAAAACAAGATTTCATTGATGTAGTTGAGGTATGCTTGTTTTCTTATTTAATTTCCCTTTATTTTTTCATCACTTTGAGTTTGTGTATCCAGCATGCACTTGTGAGAACTGAAAGTCTTGCACTGGTATAAATATTTTGATTTAAACTAATAATGAAATAGCTGATTTAATCTCCACTCGAGGACATACCATGGAATTTGATTTACCTTTCAGTTGCGCTTGCTAGTTTCTTGTTTTGGATCTTTTGATTATTATAGGTTGTAGATTATGATTGATGATTGTCAGTTGGTATTGGACTAGGTTAGGGGCAAACCGACGCCAATTGTTGCCACCTGGTTGTAACCCATTTACAGCTGCACAATTTTTACCCCTTGGCAAAAGTTGTGAATTTCTTACTGTGTGAAAACGGATACTAATTGATTTCTACAAGGACTTTGTCGCTGTTGGACATAAGTGCTTGCTGGTTAGACATAGAAGACTAGGGTTGAATGAAGCGGTTGAAAGGGAAAAAAAAAAGGCAAGACAGTGTCAGCAATGGCTACTGGATAAAAAAATGAAGATTCAGACAGAATCTTGTCAAGTAATCGAGTTAGGACCCTCAGCCTAAAGCTATGATACCAAATTGAAAAATAGAATTAGGCTGGATGATTTTTTTCCCATATCACCAAGGGGTCTTTATACAAGATACATTTCAATCATTTAGATAAGTCAACTATACAATTGAATAGGCTACAACCTAGGAGCTAAAAGTTAGGCTAAAAATCAACTAACTAATTGACAGCTATACACAACTAATATACGTCAACTCAACTAACACTTTTTATCCTCAAATCAATAGATGAACTGAAGTTGTTAATTGAAGCCTTGGAATTCTATTACGAGGCCTAATTATGATCATCTAGCATCATGAGACAGAATCCTACGACAAGCTGAATTTGCTTTTAATAGCCCCTTTAACTGCTCTACTAGAAGAACAACTGAGGTTATGAATTGGTTAAAACCAAGACAGCCTATAGACCTTCTTTGCCTACATTTTCTCCTATTAGTGAAGATGGTGACTCCTTTGCTAAGCACATTCAAGAGATACATGCTGATGTGTGGAAAAGGATACAAGACAACAATGCAAGGTATAAAATGGCAGTTGATTTGCGTAGAAGATTTGTTGAATTTAAAGAGTGATTTAGTTATGGTTCCACCAAGGGGTACATATCAATAGCTTCATTTGAGAAAGCCAAGGGCATTTCAAGTATTTAAGTAGTTAGGTGAGAATGTTTATCTCCTGGATCTTCCCTTGGAATTACACATCAACCCTATATTCAATTTTTGTGGATCTAAGTATTTATCATGGACATCAAGATGGTGGTGGTGAAACTTCTAATCGTTCATCCTCAAGAAACTGAGCGTGTTATTCAAGACCAGCATGTACATGGGGGATACCAAAAATACTTGTTTAAATGGAGAGGTATACTGGTATTTTGAAGCATTTGGATTACTGCTCAAGAATTCCAAAAGATGAATTGAGTACTTTGCACAATGCACCAATCAATGAACTTGTTGGAGCTGAGTTTTTCAAAGTCCAGGGGAATTGATGAAGAATAGTCCCTTTACAGGTGTATTTCTGTCATTTTACATAGCAAAGATTTTTAGCAGTAGTTATTGATTAGTAGTCTTTTCCTTGATAGTTTAGGAGTTCGCTTTAGTTTTTCCAGTGCTAGTTGGTTTTCCTTCTTAGATTAGGATTTCTCTAAAGTCTATAGATATAAGCATTGTCATACCTTTCTTTTCAGGACCATTTCTATTATAAAGGTATTAAGCTTGATGTTAGGTGCTTTTGTGGAGAACAATCCTAAGGTCTTTCTTGATAGTTTACCTGGTCTGGAAAGTTTCTTTAAATGGTATCACTTGATGGATGGGCAATTTTTTTTTTTTGTGGAGCTGAAAGGAACAACTAATGTTTGGTGGAATATTTCAACCGTTGTGTAATTGACACGTACACTAACATTTTTTTCTGCTTAACGAGGTTAGAACTTCAACTGGAATGAAGATGTCATGATTTCTATTGTATCTAGAAGGACAATATTTCACAAATTTCTTCAGTTTAGCTACTTGTAGGCTTTTATTCAATGGCTGAAGCAGCTCAAGTTGCTTTTAAGATTGAGGAAGAAGACTTCCATGAGATTCCAGCCACGTCCCTGGTAGGAATGAAAAGGTAGCTATTGGCTTCATTGCGGAGAATTCTGTTGATAAATCTCAAGGAATTTCCCACTCTATTCACAGGTCCACTCATCCTAATACCTCCTATTCATCTCAAGGAAGCAGTTGATCAAATTCCAAGGGAAAGAAAGAAGGTTGATGTTTCAAGTGTAGGGGCTTCGGCTGCTTTTCTTTTGAATGTCCTGGTAAGGCTCTTTCACTTCCTAATGAAGGACAAGCCTTAGAAGCCGTCAACGAGGAAGAATTTGAAGAAGTTATTTGTTGAGATGGATACAGATAAACATTCAAAATTGGAAATCAGATTCCAATGTTGAAGAAGATGACAATCAAAGTTGGAAATCGGATTCCAATGTTTAGTGTTTTGACCCATACTTGCAACTTATGAGGTTGTTGAAGATGATGACAATTGTAGACATATTTCTATATTCAACTCAAGAGTTAACTCTATGATCATGGATTTGGGTACTTGTGCTAACATCATATCTGAAAGGCTGTCAAGAAGTTATAGGTTTGAAGACAGAACCTCACCCTCAACCATATAAAGTTGCTTGGGTGGATAACACAAATTGGAAAATTGAAAAAAAGATGCTTGGTTACTCATAAACCTGGTGGATTAGTCGATGAAGTGCAATGTGATGTCCTTCCTCTAAGGGTTTGCCATATTCTTTTGGTTCATCCATGGTGATTTCATAGAAGGATGCAGCATGATGCCTTTGAAAATATATATTCCCTATTAAATCAAAAGAAATTTAAGCTCAGGCCACAAAATGATTTTTTGTTGTCAAAGTTGAAGAGGTTGCCTGGTCATTCATTCTTCGTCATGTGTGTAGATTTATGGGTGATGTATTCCTAGGTCCTGCCCCAAACTCAACGGAGTTGAGGTTTTCAAAGACAACTGTGGAGTAGCTATGCTATACTTAGAGAAACACTCCACTTTTGAAACTCAACATTAAGTGATTTTTAATTAAGCAAGAAGTCTTTTTGGTAAAAAAATTAAGTGTCCTTGTGGATTTTTAATGTTTGGTTTTTATAGCTTTGAGTCATCAGTTATTTTGTAAGCAGGATTACTCAAAGTCTATTCTTATTTGGGAAGTTGGTGTGTTGGTTTTTATTAGTTTATTTCTGTTTTTCTTTCCTATTCAAGTAAGGATCAGTAATACTAGTCTTTTAAGGAGTCCCAATGTCTACATAGAAATGCTATTTTTTTTTAGCATAGTCGAGTTATTATGAAATAAATTGAGAATTTGAAGGCATGCCTAAGGTTTGTTGGTTTCTTCTCCTATCTCTCTTGTTTATCTATTTTCTCATAATTCTTCTCCATTGCTTTGAAGTTCTGCCGCTATAGTGCTGCAACCTGCGGTTCACAGCTTGATTTCTCATTATTTGTTTCTAAACAAGCTCTATTCTACTCTAATTTTACAAATAACAAACCATAGCTCACCACCATGAATCCTTTGTAGGACACAAATACAGAATCTGTCATGCATTATTAGGTTATGATATATTAAGAATAATAGGTAACTTAGTTACCAAATCAAAAGACCAATAAAGTTAATGTAATGCAACTAGCAGGAAGAAAAGAAAAACTGAGTGGCCGAGGTTTCTTCAGGGTTTGTGTAGTTGTCTTCCCAAATTTTAAGAACCTTGCGCGTGAAGAGTACTGAGAACCGAAATTATTTTCTCAGGTTTTGTTATTCAATTCCCTGGTTTTGATTTGGTGTGAAGTGATGCAAATATTAGATGTTTTACATGGATGATCTAGCAGCTATTTTGACAAGACTCTTTAATTAATGATGCTCTCTCCTTGGATGTGTCGGAGTTTGTTAATTGATGGGAGACTGTTTTCAAGTATTGAAACTTTGAGGAATAAATGTTCCGTTACAGAGGAGACCTACATAATGAAATTACAATGGAGGCAACGGACTAGTCCCCAAACTTGGTTGTTGTCGAGCTATACCGTGTCCGCTGCAGTGTTCTGTATTCATTTTTATGTCTGTACAAGTTCTTCTGCAGGTGGTCACACATGAAACCGGTTTCTTTTTTCAGAAATGATATTTGATCTATAAATCTTTTCTTGTATATGATGGGATCAGTTGCAGACTGTACTTGATATTATCTTATAAAAACTTGTTTCCTGCTCATACAGGCCATATTCAGAGCAGCCATGAAAGGCAAGCTGATCGCTAATTGCCCCCTGCCACCAGAGCGGATACCAAAATATGAGTTGTTGTACAAAAACTTGTAAAGGTGGCCTCTTTAGGTCTTGTATAATTTCTATACTCTTACTATCCTGCCACTCTAATGTTTTAACAGCCAGTGAAATGCTGTAAATGATAGTAGGCATTTATCATGGAAGGATTTTTCTACTATTCGCTGTTCACTGTCCTCTATTTCTCATCTGGCTCCCTTGACAATAAAGGTGACCTCCAGGCAAAAGGACTTCGAACTGTACGAGGAAAGCTACCTGTAAAATATAGTAACTTTCTTTTGAACCGAGAATCATGAACCGCAACTTCTTGTCTGAAAAACTGTTAAATAACAACGTAGAGGAAGTTATTAAAAGATGAAAACCAATCATCAGCAGATCTGTGGTACAGCTGGTCAGCACACTCAACCAAGTAATTATTTATGGCTCCAATTTGACAAAGTGAAAACCATCGTCGAAAATAACCTAAGAAGCGACAATTTGAGGTTTTTTCAAGTAAAGACACCAAGAAAAGCAGAAACTGAAACTATTGCACTCCTAGGAGTGTTTAGTGTTTCAGTTTATCATCATTACAACTTCCATTTTTATTCCCACTTTTGTTAGTAACCAAATACCAGCATGTTTCTATCATAGCAAGCATCTAGTCCAAAATGCAGAAACGCAGTTCTCCAATGGGGTTGCTTAAAAGTCTGCCACATCATAGCAATACTGCAGGTCACCCATCAAATAATTACAACTTGGAGGATTAGGGATTGCTTCGGTTGATCCCCAAAAATGGATTGGGATGCAAGAGCATGAGAGCATGTTTTAGCTTGGAAGATGGGATCGATGCAGCACTTTTTAAGAGCAGCTTGCACACACACCTGAAGGAAGAATGGATCTTGTTTGAGAAAATAGAAGTAGAAGCATCACTGACTTGTTTTTTCATTAACCTATCTCTGTTACAGAACTCATTCAGCATGAGTTACGTTGTTTGTACCCCCAGAATTCCTTTTTGTAGCACAGGACAGGAAGCGGATTCCTATTTCTTTAAGCACGCAATATATTTTTTTTTCATTTATCGTCACATTTATTTGATATGGAAGTTAACAAAAATCTTATGATATAATCTAGATAAATAATGGTTTGAATGCACCCTTCCTAAAACTGAAGTATTTTTATGTCATTGAATTTGAATAAAATAGTAAAAAGAGATTTAATGGATTCAAATCCAATGGCCATCAAAACACTGGCAATGCACAGATGCAGAAAAAACAAAAAGGGTAGGGCAGCAACCCTGAAATTGCGAGCAAAGTTGAGCAGAGTGACATCAAGCTGAATCTGATGCCTTCGTGCTTAGGTGAAGTCTTCAAACGTCAGCATGTATCATTATCCGAATGTGTGGAACAGCTAGAAAGTCTTAAAATCTCTGGAGTTTTAGTCAGATTCTAGCTTTACAGAGAAAAAAAAGAGAGGGGAATATGATCCCTCACCATCACATCATTTTGAAAATCCCAGAAAGTTGTTTGTCTTTCTAATTGATAGGAATCTTTGGTTGTAATGCCCCCCATCAAATAATCTAACAAGCACAGCGGATTTTCACACTAGATCACAGGGATGGGCTCTAAATATTATTATTTGCAGACCAAAATAAAGTGCTTCGGGCCCTAGATTTCTCCTCCATATTCCAGTTTATGCTAAAATAAAATCCAAGCCCTTCAGCCCCCCTGAATTACAGTTGCATCAAGATATTTTCACTCATATCTCTGAACAGAAAGAAACCATATTCTTCATTTGGTATCTTTCACCATGGAAAGGAATAGCAGTAGCTACCCCAAGGATGTGTGTGAAAAAATCTACAAAGTATTTTCTGTCTCTCCAGCTTTCCGAGCAATTCGCCGCGTCTCAACTCGCCCACAAGATCCTAGGCCTGCTAGACCTGCTCCAAATTCATCACAACCACCCTCTCGTTCTAAGAAAATCATTGATACCCAATCCCAAACATATTCTCCAAGAAAACATCGCAAGTCTGCAGAGGGTGCCAAAAGCCATGACACTCTAAGGAATAGAGAAGCAGCAGAAATGGTTCCTGTCATCTTCGACTTTTCAAGCCAGGGTGTTCCAGCAAATGGTAAATCCAAGTTAGCTACTACTCCACTTCCTTCCATTCCAAAGAACACCCAAGTTGCTTCCAGGATGGGACCTGAAGCTAAAGCATCAAGCATGGCTGTGCTGCAAAGTCCTAGCCAAGGAAACAAAGCCAATAATGCCAAGGTTGAATCACCTCAGCATAACAAGTTCGAAGAAGGTAGCAACAAGCTAGGGATGCACATTGAAGATATATTCACTGACTACATCAATCGTACAAAGATTAAGCTTAAGAGGACTTTTTCAGATGCTGGACATGAAAACCAACATGCTAGCTCAGGAAAAGATAAGTTCACGGATTACATTGACTGTGCCAAGGTTAAACTTTGAACTACTTCAAGCATTGGCTGTGGAAAGTCTGTAACTCCTTTCAAGTGAAGATCAAGAGGGAACTTGGGCAACTCGACTTCCGTTTAAAAGTATAGTTTGGATGAATAAATGCAATTGCTTTTCGTCCTTGTGAGAGACCTATATATGTTGTGGAGCTTCTTTTTTTTGCATATTTATCCTATGTATGCCATGTTTATTATTTATTTTACAATTAAAGACTAAATTTTTCACTAACTTCTTGTTTCTTCTTTCTTTGTCCCCAAGAATTGATGGAATCCCCAACAGTGTTTGGTGGCTTGGGGAACCTAATTTCTTGTGTGTTGGAAGCATTAATGGAAGTTTAACATACAATGATCGGTTCTCTGAGATTTCCACACAACGTTACAATAAAGAGGGATCTCATAAAAAAAACCATAATAGAAAATATCTCGTGAACTGTTCACTAGTAGTGGATATATTTTTTTTCCATCACATTAAGCAATTAGCCAGTTTGAAACAATAGAATTCAGAATTTAGTAATATTTTATCACAAACCATCATCATGAGAAAATTGAATGCATTCTCTGGTCATAAGAAATAATGATCTATTCAATAAATCTTTCAACACTCACAAAATAAAAAAGAAGAAAAATATTACAGCCACAGGCAGACAATCTGAGACATCAAGAGGATAAGGGTCCAAAAACTTGTTTCTACGAATATAATAGCATTTAAAGCAAAAACATGTCACCTTCTTGCCTCCCTTTCCTCAAAAATTATATCTGCCAATTATGACATTATCTCCAAAAATTAATTTATTGGAGTTATAAATCCATTCCTTGATCATATAGGTAGTGTGTCCTGTGACGCCAAAACAACTCCTGACCTCCCAGTCTTGCAAAACACGCTGATAGCTATGGAGTCCATCAGAGAGGCTAGCCAGAGGATTGCAAAGATATCAGCTCATCTCCAGCCTCCAAATTCCCAGGTCCTTCTTTTTGTTTCATCTTTTCACTTGTTTTATAGTTAATATACTTGTTATATGTGCATATCCCTATATATGATTTTCAAGAAAGTTGGATATTTTTTTTTGTTGAGAAAGATTTGTGGTTTGTGTTTCAATAGACGGAGGAAAGCTGTGTTTTGAAGAGAGCTGATTGCAGAGCGAAAAGAGGGGCACCAGGGTTCAAAGTCGCTATCTTGGGTGCTGCTGGAGGAATTGGCCAGCCTCTTGCGATGCTTATGAAGATGAATCCTTTGGTCTCTGTTCTTCATCTTTATGATGTTGTCAATACTCCTGGTGTCACTGCTGATATTGGTCACATGGACACTGGCGCTGTGGTAATTTATTAACCCATCATTAACTATGTTTTTCATTTTTTTTATCTTGCATATGTGTAGTCATGTCTAATTGTGAAGTAAGGTAATCCTTGTATCTCTGAATTGTAATGTTCTTGATTTGGAATTGGGATTCATTATTAACAGATGTTTTATTCATGAATTCAAACTTTATCATGTAGGCTAGAAAGTATTTGATGGTTACAGTCTACACTATTTGGTTTTCTAGGTTCGGGGTTTCCTAGGGCAGCCGCAGCTTGAGAATGCTCTTACAGGGATGGACCTTGTGATCATACCTGCTGGCGTGCCAAGGAAGCCTGGAATGACTAGAGATGATCTATTCAACATCAATGCTGGGATCGTTAGAACTCTTTGCGAAGGAATTGCAAAGTGCTGCTCGAATGCAATTGTCAACTTGATCAGTAATCCAGTCAATTCTACAGTTCCAATTGCAGCAGAGGTTTTCAAGAAAGCTGGAACTTATGATCCAAAGCGACTTCTAGGAGTTACAATGCTTGATGTTGTGAGAGCAAACACATTCGTGGTATCCAATCTGAAAATTGGACCAACTAATAGTTTCTTGCACATAGAGTCCTGCTGGAAGCGCCAGGTGGAGCTTTTGTGCTTTCTATTAGTCATGTATAAGTTTTCTACTTTCTCCTGTGATTTCCTCGCAGGCAGAAGTTCTGGGACTTCATCCTAAGGAAGTTGATGTTCCAGTTGTTGGAGGCCATGCTGGAGTCACAATTTTGCCTCTTCTGTCACAGGTTTCGTAGATTGTTTTGCCAAACATTTCGATGTAATTTAGATGTTTAAAGCTACTGCTAAAAAATGTGGCACATTTTGAGATGAATTGATTCACTCTTTGCAGGTTAAGCCTCCTTCCTCCTTCACCCTGAAGAAACTGAATACCTGACCAAACGAATTCAAGATGGTGGAACAGAGGTTGTTCAGGTAATTTTTTTTTCTTCCTTTTCTTGTCTTGGAGCGCGTGGGATTGCAATACTGGGTGTTATTAGACCACCCTTCCAAGCGTTTTGTTGAAGTCATCTGCTTGGACAGAAAGAGAACCAGCCAATGTTTAAGATACAAATTGTTACCACCTTTCTGGTAACATTTCAGTGATCTGATATAGATAAGCATGCCCTATAGCAGCTTGTTATTGTAGATTGAGTGTACAATCCCAGGAGGGACATGGACAAGGATGGTGGTTTCTTTAATTGAACTTGCTAGAATTAATATTTTTATTGAAGAACAGTTTTGCTAATTTCATCTATTGCATCGTTTCTGATCAAGAAGTCCAATGCTTCCGAACTTCACCATTTCATTCTCCTTTCATTAACTGCTAAACATTTTGAAGTACATTCCTAGATGGCATCCAATCTCACAACTGCACATTTTTGCGAATTTTTAAAGCTATAATTGTAGTTCGCAATATCATTCTCAGCAATGATTTCTCTTTTGTTTTTTTAGATTTTGATATCTTATACGGCACTGCATGTTTTTGTCATGATGTTCGCTAAATCATGATTTCCAACACAATGCAAAGTGCCGCAGTGTCTCTGCAGGAATTGAGTTCTCTTTTTCATGCTGACACGTGTATCATCTCTCTGCATCCTATTTTCATCAATTTTTTTAATGCAATTGCTCTTAAGTTCATGGTTCCCAACATACAAGTTCCTCAAACATCTTGTATGCTTCCTTTCCATTTGGATTTAATAGATTGGTTAAACTACATTAAACAATGTCCCTGTTATTGGCAGGCGAAAGCTGGGACTGGCTCTGCAACACTGTCAATGGTTAGCCAATCTATCCCCTTCTTTATTTTTATTTTTTATTTTCATTCTGCAGCTTTGATTACAAAAGTGAATTATAAAATTCAAACCTAGTGGACTTATTGAACCAAAACAAAGACAAGGGATATGCAATTGTGCAGGCGTATGCTGCTGTTAAATTTGCAGATGCCTGCCTTCGTGGCTTGAGGGGAGATGCTGGTGTTGTGGAATGTGCATTTGTAGCTTCTGAGGTATTTTTTTGGAAGCCTTTCTTTGTAAGAATCTTCACACTTGCTATTTTAACCTTTCAATAATGAAGCATATTGTTTATAATAGGTGACAGAACTCCCATTCTTCGCAACCAAGGTACGACTTGGTCGCAGAGGAGCCGAGGAAGTCTATCAACTTGGTCCCCTAAACGAATATGAGAGGTATGAAGAAAGCATTTTACCACTCGACTGGCTTTCCTTTGTTGGTAAAAGAAAATCAACAAAAATATTCACCGTTTTAACT
>Ga0325403_1005247_pt1 | contig 12192 bp, 10 predicted proteins | sample PopdelMetagenome_19_FD_205665 | JGI IMG/M metagenome (GOLD analysis project Ga0325403, IMG submission 205665) | Populus deltoides microbial communities from Bellville, Georgia, United States - Xylem-PdKOR-R4 | ecosystem: Host-associated > Plants > Phyllosphere > Stem > Wood/Secondary xylem...
TTTTTTTTTACCGATGGACATTTCGACAGAAAATAAATTATCGACGAGCTGTTTTTTGACAAACAGTTTCTATCCATGAATCAGTCGATAAAATACACATCGATAGAATGGTATAGTAAATATCGACATAATATTTTTTTGGTAAAACTGTTAAATCTAGTAGTGGGTTTGGTGAAGGAGACTCTCTACCAATCCCTTAAGGAGGGCGTGTGGCCATTCAGTTGACGGGGGACACAACCAGTCTAGGAAGACACTCAACTAGTATATTAAGAGCGGATGCATATTCAATTTGTTGAGGAGGGATTAGACTACTAGTCTAATGGGACATGCAACCAATCCATTAAAAAAAACATTAAGCTATTAGGTGAGGTTTCAAGATATAATTTATATTATTTTTTAATACACCCTGTCAAGTGAAAGCCCTTTGGGCTTGAAATTTGCACATGCTCAAATTACATTGTGCTTAATTTTTATTAAATAAATGGGGATGATGATATTTGAATTTATAACCACATGATCATCAAGATTCTGATACCATATCAAATAACCAATTCAATTAAAAAAAATTAAATTATTAGATGAGATTTTAAAATATAATTTATATTATTTTCTAATACTCGAAGATAACTTGTACTAGTACGAGGGGAGACAAGGCAGGAATGCACAGACAATCCATCAAACATAGATGGGCAACCAATCCAAGGGGATGCAGAATCAATCCTTTAAAAGAGGACATGTTTTCAGTCTGCTGAGTGGAGACACGCGGACAATCTAAGAGATGCATGGTCGAAAGACCCTGGGAAATTTGCAGCGGAGTAAGAATTTCATGTCTCATCCACAAGGTTTTTTTATGCACAACTATATGAAGTATTTGATAATTTTATAGTCAGCCCACTATTTTCTCAAGTAATTTTTTTAAAGCATAACTATTAACCAAATGTACCTTCTAATAATACTACTCTCACCTTACAGTTATACCACAAATACAAGTATACAACATCGCTTAGTTTAATAATTAGATACTTTGATCGTGTTATGTCGTGAGTCAGATTAATGTTTTCTATTTTTTTAAATAGTAAGACATAGAAAGTCTAAAAACTAATGCATATTGGATGAAAAATATTGAAACAGTGATATTAGACGGCTTATTTCTTAAAAAAAATATTAAAACAACGACATATTAGATTGATTTATATCAATAATAGTTAATCTGTGAAACCCGTGATTTGAAGTATGAGATTACAATAACCTTGGAACCCAAATCATAACAGATTAGGAATCCCAATTGTAATCAACCAAATATTGAAGACCCAAAATCAAAACTATATTCAATTAAACAAAAAGGACCTAAAAAGTGAACCTATATTGGTGGCCCTTGCTATTTCATCGGTCAAATTAACTTTTTCTAACATAAAAGAAGTTGCTCTAGTGTTGAAGGATGAAAGAGCTCACCAAGATGATTTTAACGCCATATAGAAATTAAAGGCAGAAGGATGACACCAAAGGAGGGTGCATGTGTTGTAAGAGTAATGACCAAGAAAACAAACAAAAAAAAAATATCATGAAGTGAACAACTCATACTTATATTTAAGCAATTAATTTAACTTAATTCAAAATCATTTCTTTTAAGACATACTAAATTTAAAAACAATGACATAAAAAGACCTCAAAAAACTTGAATTATTTTTAATTTTAATGAAAACTCCTATAGAAAGCAAAAAAAAAATAAAAATCAACAGAGCCCAATATCAAATTAAATTAAATGTTAGAGGATGAAACTTAAAAAATTTGAGGCAATAGTCCTGACTATTCATTTCTATCAACACCAAAAGATCCCAGCATATACTCTTAATTTGAGAGTAATTGTTTTTTGATTATTTATAAAGAATTCTACCAATATTTCGGCAGAGTTTCCTTTGTACATAAAACATCCCAAGTTATCAATTACTTCCAATTTACCCATTTAATCCATCACAACAAGGTTCCACAATTCCAAACTTTAATTCCATTATTAATACTCGATAGCTCAAACAATCCATCCACAATTTATACATATATACCCTACGAACAAGATCAATATAAACATAGTCCACATATCATATTATAAAGTTTGAAAGGAAAAGAGATACTAAAATGTAACGAGAGAATTTAAAATATAACATAAGTATTCTAAAAAGTTTCAAAATGATTAATTACAGAATAACTAAGGAGTTTTAATTCATACATTGTATTAGAGTTTACATAACTAACATACTACATGCTGAGCTAAGATTTTTATATACATCAAAGTTTACACAAAAGCATACTGCATAATCTAGCTAATACTATTATGCTTGAGCTAAAGTTTTACATAAGCTTAGCAAAGTAGAGTCCTAAAAACTAATGAGCTCCCTAGGTATTAGATGGACCTGTTACAAAAATGACTTAATAAGCATACAATTATATTGACAACAGAAATAAAATGATCATATAATAAATACAAATAAACCATAAGTTTTCTATTAGTTTCCTAGGAATTCTAATAATCAACCTATAAATTTCTTGAGAATCATTTAAAACTCAATTAGACATCATTTACATATTCTTAATTGAATACTCTTATGTTCTTACACGAACCTGGTAACTTTGTTTAATTGGGTTAACTAAGTCTTTAACATTGCATAGTTCGATCTGGACATCTTTGAGTAATTGTACTTATCAATTTTTCCCAGGTCATCCAAACACAGATACCCTTTACGGATTGATCTTATTGATCGTTCGCAAGCATCCCAATATGGATACCATTAGTCATAACCACTCTTATTAATCACTTCTCGACAATCCCAATGCAATTGTCATTAGCTAAAGCTAATCTTGTTAATCATTCCCAGAAGTCCCAACGCAGATACCATTAGCCGAGGCTAATCTTATAATTTATTTCCTGGCAAATCCTTCACGGATGCCATTAGCCGAAGCTAATCTCATATTTACTTTCCCGGCAAATCTTATCACGGACGCCATTAGCCGAGGCTAATCTCATAATTCATTCCTCGGCCATCCTATCATGGATGTCATTAGCCGAAGTTAATCTCATAATTACCTTCCTAGCAAATCCTACCACGGATGCCATTAGCCAAAGCTAATCTCATAAATATACTAGTCCTTACTTACATGAGCATAATATATTTGTAATTCCATTCCTATTAAGAATTAAATTGCATAAGTGTAAAGGGAAGGAAAAATAAGCATCTGCTCCACCTGTCTCGTGACCTCCTCCAATAAAAGATCAAATCCTGGTCGCTCCTCCTAAATCATAAGGAAATCTTTGGTTATGTTTCCTTCAAGCCAAATGTTATAGCAACTCCATATTCATTCATTATACATATGGTGCTTTCCATGCATGTTCATTTTGTCATCATAACATACAAATACATATCAAGTATATTTTCAAGGTTGGTTATATCAACATGCAGGTGTCCACACGACTCAGTTTCTGTCAACGAAATCAGTGTCATATGACTCAGTTTTGCATCAACAAAATTCAGTGTCCTACGACTTAGAACCGGAGTCTCATAACTTCAAATAAAGCAAACTATATGTCAATTGAAAGGTAACACATATATTCAAAATCTCATGAAGGATCATGCATCATAATATGTCAATACTAAATCTAAACCCGAACTAGAAGTTAGACAATAAATTTGTCCAGTAAGTTTTAGCCTGACCTCCTCTCGGTATTTTACTCATATTTGGAGTTCTATAACTCCAATGAGGGTAAGACTAGTGCTGAAAGTTAGCCAATTCATTTATCTACAACCTTTATCTGAAAATGTGTGGCACATTCCTTCATCTTAGATGTCTAATATTAGTAGACCAACGAAATTACCTTAATACAAGCGATTTGACCTTTCAACAGTGTTTTACCTATTTCTGGAGTTCTATAACTCCAATTGAGACAAGACTAGTGCCAAATGTTAGATAATTCATTTATCTATAACTTTTATATGAAACTATTAAACAATTTCCTTCTTCTTCAATGTCTAATATTAGTGGGAGTCCTGACCAATGAAACTGCCCTGTTACGAGCAATTTGACCTTTCAACGGTGTTTTACCTATATCTGGAGTTCTATAACTCCAATTAAGACAAGACCAGTTTTAAACATTAGCTAATTCATTTATCTATAACTTTTATATGAAAAATGTGCAGCAATGTTCTTCATCTTGAATGTCTAATATTAGTGGGAGTCTTGACCAATGAAACTGTCCTGTTTTGAATTCATATATTTAACCACCAATTTATCACCTCTCAAGAACTTTTAACATCTTATGACTCCATTACATACAAAATCTAACAGGGTCTAGCTATTCAATTATATTCCTCATCAAAACATAAATTCCATCTTTGATTTCCATGCTAGTAGTATTTCACACAATCTCAAGAATCAACACAAGTACTCAATGTAGTTTAAGAAGTTGCAAAGAGGTTTTCAAAAATAGTTATACTTACCACATTGATCATCAATTCACATCATGGAGTATAAAGCATTGACATAGTAGCATAAAACATGATTGAAAGACTCCCCTAAGTTTTCTCCCCTAGGCCGAAACATATGGTTTTGATTCCTTCCACTTTCATTCATGCAATTCTTCACATTTACTTGCATAGATTGTATGTCAACATGAATCACCACACATTCATTCCACAAGCTAACATTTAATTTGATTCATGTACTTAAGCACTTGTGAACAATGATAACATCATAGAATTTTCTTTCAGTTTTAGCCCATGTATTTATCTTAGAACACTAATTCAAGGCCACTAATTGATTAAATTTACCATAATCCTCTATTCTTCTTTGCCCCTTTCTTGGCTGGACCTAGTTTAGGAATTCTTCCTGGCATAATCATTCATTTTTTCTTTCTATACAATCTGAAAGTACTCTTTCCTTACTTAAAACTTCTAATTACATTTCTTGGTTGCTAGAGATTAATGTATGTATAAGAACGCTAATTCCTATCATTTGGGATTTCCCTTCTTTGAACCCTAACAAAAACGATTTAACAATGAAAAGGTGAGGGTTTGTTCTTACCACTAGAATCTACCAAAGGTTACAAGAAGTTTTTTAGTGATTTATTTTCCCCTCTCTTTGCTTTTCCTTCCCTTGGTTGCTACTGGATGGCCGGCCCCCATCTCCACCAAATCCTTCAAGTTTATGTTTTTTTCTTACTCACAACCACTCTTCCCTTATGCTATTATCTTGTAATGGTGACAGGACAAGGAATTTGCTTGAGAATTTTTGTAAGCGAAGGTTTTTTTTCTCATATTAAAGTTAGCTGGAAGTGAGGGTAAAAGGGAGAGGAAAAGTCATTTTTCTTATCTCTTAATCTATTTATACCCCCCTTTAATTATCTTAGGTCTTGTTTGGCTAGTTTTGTTTTAAATCTTAATGCCCTCCTGTGTTCTTCCGTGACTGTTTCCCTTAATCAATCGGGTCAATTTCCATTTCCAAGATCTCTCTCTCTCTCTCTCTCTCTCTCTCTCTCTCTCTCTCTCTCTCTCTCGTTCTAATTCTTATTTGGTACCTCCATTAAATCCATTCTATAAGTACTTAGATTGCTTATTGTTGCCAAAATTTCAATTGGGGTTTACATTTGAGCTTAAAAAAAGAAAAAAAAAGCAAATCTGGGCAAACCTTTTAAACCTAGGTTAATCTTCCAAAGTCACGACCTGTGAAATTCTAGAACCCTGCTGAATCAAGAAGCTTAATTCCCAAGCAATTTAATGTTGAATGATGAAATTGAAAAAAAAATAGAGGAAGGATTGACTCAACCTAATCCGGTCAAAAACCCAGGTTAACCTGAGATAAAACTCAGGTAAAAAACTTGTTGACTTTTATAAAAAAAAAATTGGTTAAAACAAGGTTACTTTGATTATTTAAAAAAATCTAAGTCAATTAAGTTGACCCTCCTGACCCGTGTTAACCCTTGTCTTGGTTGACTCTCGAATCAAGTTTTAAAACTATGATAATAACCACTTTTATCCATGTGTTGACTCAAATCAACCTGTGTTGGCCCTCTCAACTTGTGACCCGAGCCTTGCCCTGGTTGACTCTCAAGTCAAGTTTTAAAACTAGGATAATAAAAACTTTTATCCTTACATCGACTCGGTTGACTCTCGTGATCCATGATTTGGGCCTTGCCCCGAGTTGTTCCCGAATCAAGTTTTAAAATTATGATAATAATCACTTTTATTTTATGTTGACTCAGGTCAACTCAGGTTGACCCTCCTAATACTTGACTCGAGCCTTACCCTAAGTCAACCCCCGAGTTGGATTTTAAAATTATGATAATAGCCACTTTTATCTTTACAATGACCAGGGTCAATGGTCAACCTTACCCGTTACCCGGACCTTGCCCCAAGTCGACCCCCAAATTTAGTTTTAAAACTATGATAATAACCACTTTTATTCTTACTTTTTATTTTATGAATAAAAAATAATAAATATTGTCTCTAGAGACATGTCCTTCTTGTACTTTCTATTTTGAAAGTATAGAAATTCACTTCAAAATTATTTCAGGAATATATTGATTTTTATTCTCTGTCTCTTTTTTTTTAACAAAATACATTTCTAACTCTAGTGTTTCTGTTCTTTCTATCTCAGGACAGTAGCAAAATGTTATCTAAAAGAATCTCCAAGCACAGCTTCTTTACATTTCAATAGCTCCTTTATTTTGATGAAATCCATAAAGGCACTCCATTTAAAAGGATCATCTCAACTTCATTTTCTCGTAAAGTTTTTATTTTTTCTGGGAGGTGACAAGAATTTGGGATTTTTTTTTTAGAAAAGAAATTGATGTTTAGATATGTGGAATGTGAGAATGGCAAAGAATGGTCAAACAGGTTGTGATTGTAAACGGTTTATAGTGTATTGAATGGAGGATTTGTACAAAAAAGAGAAATTATGGGATTGGCAAGTAAAGGTAATTGATTGAAAAAAAAACAAAGTAAAGAAAGAAATAATTTACTATTAGATTTGTAATTATAATATTAAAAAGTGAAGTAGAGAGGAAAAAGAAAAGGAAAATTTTTTGTGATCAAGCAAAGTAATCAAACGGGCTGTGTTTATGCAGAGCAAGGAAGACTGGAGAAGCGCGAAAGAGCACCACCACCAGGGGTTGATACAAGAATTCATTGGGACAAGGAAGATGAAGGGTGGGTTAGAGGAAGTGGTCTAAAAAATATTCCAAATTGATTTTTATTGATTATGAAATCTTAATTGAAAAAGAAAAGGAGAGAAGAAAGAGGAGAAGGGGAAGAGATTGAAAAAAGAAATTCATATGATGTTTGTGTATTTTTATTGTATTATATACGAAAGTAAATTTATTTTTTATTTTAAAGTATATTTTTTTTAAATACAGAAGCAAAACCAAAAAAAAAAAAAACGAGTAAAGTACACAAGACTTAATATTATTATCCCTAAATTCAAAGCTTGAATGACCATCGGTATACCGACAGAACTTCTCCGTCGGTGATTCCATCGGTAAAAGCCAAAATATCAACACTTTGCCGACTCTCTCCTCCTCTATTTCTCCTTCTTCTTTCCCATCCCAACTCTCCCCTCCCAAACTTCATCCAACCACCCTTCCCAACTCTCCCCCTTTTCCCAACACAAGCACTCAAGTTTCTTGTACTTTTGTACGTGGTCACAACATTCGTTTGCCGATTAATTTATTGTGGATTTTATCATTTTTTGTAAGTAAATCTATCATTTTTAGTTTTAACATTTAAATGTTAATTTTATTATTTTTAATATTTTTTAGTATATGTATTTTGTTAACATATGTACTTGTTTTATTGTTATTTGTCAAAGAAACTTGTTGTATGAATGTATAATTTTATAGTTGTTATAGTTTGTTTTAGATTTTGTCAAATTATATTTTTTTTATAAATTGTTGAAACTTTGTTTGAATTACACCGAATTAGATGTGTTGTGATGAAATAAATAATAGCATGTTTAACGGTTCCGTTTTAATTTTTATCAATTATATTGCGGAGTTGTGATTTTTGTAAATTTATATATGTATAAATTTGTATAGACGTTGATAATTGATAATGAATATTTAACACAAGTGTTTTTTTAGGTTGTTGGATAATGTCAGGGCAAACTGATATTTTTTCAAATTTATTTACGTAACATATATAGTTAATTAATACATGTTGTCATCATAATTTTATAGAGATCCGATAGAAGTCATGGATGATCGTTTATGGATTTATCGAGACTCACCCAAGGATTGCGGAGGATGGATTATTGTAATGGGGTTCAGGGTTTTATTAATTTTGCAACATCTATTCTGAGGAATTTTACTAATAGCGATATTAGATGTCCTTGCAGGAAGTGTAAAAATAAAAAGTTTCTGCATCAAGATGTTGTAAAGATGCATCTTCTAACCAAAGGGTTTATGAAGGATTACCTGTGTTGGTATGCACATGGAGAATTATTTGTTCCTAATGAGAGCATGGTAGAAAGATTGGTTGGGTCAACTTTTAGTGCTAGCAACGTGCATGACGTTGTAAATGACAACAGTAATCCTTACAGGAGTATGGTTATGGATGCAATAAGAATGAATCAAGGTAATGTTAGTTAATGTCCAATTGTAGAAAAAGAACCTAATGTAGATGCAACAAGGTTTTTTGATCTGTTGAAAGATTCTGACGAACCATTATGGGATGGGTGCACGAACCACAGTAAATTATCGACCGTAGCATAGGTGTTCACCATCAAGTTAGATCATGGGTTGAGTAAGGCCAGTTATGACAAAATTATTGAATGAGCGAGAAGCATTTTACTTGAAGGGAACAAGCTTAAAGAGAACTTCTATGCTACTAAGTCCATGATGAAACCCCTCGGTTTAGGATACTAGAAAATTGACATGTGCCCTAACTTCTGCAAGATTTACTACCTTGAAAATACTGAGCTGACCGAGTGCATGACATATGGGCATTCCCGTTACAAACTCAGAACTACTATGGGAAAGAATCTCGTGGCATATAAGAATTTAGATACTTCCCAATCACACCTAGATTGCAGGGGTTATAGATTGTCACTAAGGACTGCTAAGCACATGACATGACACCAATCACATAATACGGTTAATGGAGTGATGGTGCATCCTTCTAACAGTGAAGCATGGAAACACTTTAACAGTGTGCATCCTTACTTTTCAGTTGAATCAAGGAACGTGCATCTTGGGTTATGTACAGACAAATTCAACCCATTCGGGTCATTTGTTGCTCCTTATTCTTGTTGGCCGGTCATACTGACGGTTTATAACTTGCCACTGGGGATGTGTATGAGGTCGGAATTCATGTTTTTATCTATGCTCATGGTCAGAATTTAAATGTTTGTCTTTGACCGTTGATTGATGAGTTAATGCAGTTGTGGTCCTCCAGAGCTTTGACTTATTATATATCGAGGAAACATAATTTTGTTATAAGAGTGGCTTTGATATGGGCTATCAATGATTTCCCAGCTTATGGAATGGTTTCTAGTTGGAACACGCATGGAAAACTAGCATGTCCATACTATATAGAAAACAACAAGGCATTCACGCTAACAAACAGAGATAAAGCTTCTTTTTTTTACTGTCACCGTCGTTTTTACCACTGAATCACAGGTACAGAAAGAACAGAAAGGATTTCTTTGTTGGCAGAGTTGAGAAGGATGTTGCACCCCCACATCTTTCTAGTGAAGAATTGCATAATGTTGTATCAGAGTACAATGACATTGTGTTTGATCTCTAATCAGGTAAGCAGAAGTTTTCTGGTTTTGGTTTGACCCATAATTGGGTAAAACGAAATATTTTTTGGGAGCTTTCTTATTGAAAGACCAATCTCCTCCGCCATAACCTTGACGTCATGCACATTGAAAAGAACATGTTTGAGAACATTTTCAACATCGTCATAGATGTGAAGGGGAAGATAAATGACAACATCAAGGCTAAATTGGATTTAGCGTTGTCCTGTAACCGTAAAAATATAGAGTTGGTTTGTGATGGGTCACAGGTCGCAAAACCAAGAGCAAGCTTCATGTTAGAGAAAAATGCATAACTACTAGTCCATAAAGGGCTTAAGAGTCTGTGTTTTTCCAATAGACATGCCTCGAACATATCAAGGCTAGTTAATAAGGAGGAATGCAAATTATATGGAATGAAGAGTCATGACCACCACGTGTTTATGCAAACACTCATTCCATTAGCTTTTTGTGATTTGTTGCTAAAGGGGATATGAGATGCACTCACGGGATCAGTCATTTCTTTAGAGATATATGCTCCAGCAAGTTAAATGTTGATCATATTGAAAGGCTTGAAACGAATATCTTCGAGACAATATGCAAACTTGAAATGATATTCTCTTCATCATTTTTTGACTCAATAGAGCATCTACCTAAACATTTACCATATTAGGTAAAAGTTGGAGGACCGGTCCAATATAGATGGATGTATCCATTCAAGAGATTAGATATTACAGTTGCAATGTAATTCATAATTAAAAGTTTTTTCATTGTTTTTTTTAATTGAGATTTTTTTTAATTCTATATATGTAGGTACTTATTCAATCTTAAAAAAAATATTAAGAACAAGACGCATGTTGAGGCTTCATTATGTGAGGCCTATATTGTTGAGGAGATCTCAACATTTATCTCGTACTATTTCTAACCTCATTTGAGAACGAGAATTAACCGTGTTCCACGATATGATGATGGTGATGAAGTGCCTTTAAGTGAAAACTTGTCAATGTTCTCCAATCCTGGATGACCCACACCCAAATATGCTGTAAGGGGAAGATATTTGTCTGAAATAGAGTTCAGATAAGCACACAATTATGTTCTATTTAACTATGATGAGCTGAGACCTTTTATTAAGTAAGTAGATTTACTACTTAAACTTTATGAAAAGTGTACTATTTATATATTGTGGTATCATAAACTCATATAATTTGGAACAACCTTGCAGGCAACACCGACAATATTTACTGCCCAATAACTCACAACTGATCGAATCTCAAATCTTTCAATTACAAGATGAACAATTTGCCATATAGTTTAGAATACATGTAAGTCCTATCACAAACTCATTATCTCTTGCAAGGTAATTGTACGTCAATATTATAGAATGTCCGTTTATTGATTATTTTGTATTTGATATACAAGGTTTATCAAATGAGAGGTAGTGCTACTATTTCATTGTCCTTACTAAGCCTGAGTCCTGAAAGAAAATTCAAGTGCTATAACGAGTATTTTGTCAATGGATATGTGTTTCATACTGAAGAATACGAGCATGGAAGAAAAGACATACAACATCAGTGTTTGTATTAAGGGATCGACTTCTAGTGAGTTTGAAGTTGACTATTATGAGAAATTAGAAGAGGTCATCGAATTGCAATATCATAGCGAGCAGAATAGAGTGTTTTTATTCAAATGCTATTAGTGTGACACAATTGACAGAGGAATCAGAGTAGATCCTCACTATGGTCTCATTGAAATCAACTCAAAACTTAGACTTTACAGCGTAAACGATGTCTTTGTTTTCGCAAAACAATGCCAATAAGTTTATTACACATACACCCTTTCCTTTAGAAAGGACCGATCAAGAGTTGATTAGTTGTCCATTTTAAAAACAAAACTCAGGGACGTGTCGAGGTTGTTCAGGATGAGAACGAAGACATAAGTGTGATAGATGAAGTCTTTCAAGCTAGTGAGTTGGTTGAACCATATCGAGTTGCTCCTTCGATTGACTTAGAAGAAAATTTGAATTTTTATGTTTTCAATGATTGTCTTGTTGATGTTGACGCAGAGGAGTTGAATGTTGTTTTGAGCTCTAGTGGAATAACAAATGTGGATGAAGATGATGATAACCACATTGAAGAGTGTGATGGAGCTGATAACAATTCAATTGACGATGAAGAGGAAAATTCTGACTAAATATGATCATAACACGAAAGTGTAAAGCCTTTTTTTATAATGTAATATTATGGATGATATTTTGGAGCATGAAATATTTATTTTATAATTGTTTGCAATTGTTATTGTGTTGTGCAGTAAGTTTGCAATTTAAGCGTTTGCGCATGAGGATAAATAGGCAATACAAACAAAATATGTAAAAGTATGCCACAAATACCGATGTCCATGGTGACAGAATTATTCCATCGG
>Ga0325403_1005252_pt1 | contig 12189 bp, 4 predicted proteins | sample PopdelMetagenome_19_FD_205665 | JGI IMG/M metagenome (GOLD analysis project Ga0325403, IMG submission 205665) | Populus deltoides microbial communities from Bellville, Georgia, United States - Xylem-PdKOR-R4 | ecosystem: Host-associated > Plants > Phyllosphere > Stem > Wood/Secondary xylem...
GTCCACTTTATTTTCCCAATTTGCCACAGCCAAATGGACTATATTTCCAATACAATGTTGTGGTAGGGGTGGATCCATTCTTTTCCGCAAATCTACGGCAAATGTTGCGGGTTTATTTACCTTTTTAGACTCACTATCTTCTCCAACAACACCCCAAATAAGGGCAGATACAGCCTCGAACCGGGTTGGACGATTCAAATATGGCCCGTTGCACAACTTTCCTCTTAGCGCAGCTAGCTTAGGACCCTCAAACACGAATCTTTTCGTAGATATATTGAATGAACTACGAGGTATAAGATTGTATAAGAATGACATGCCTGACAAATCTTGCGGAGGGAAGAGTGAGGAGCAATCAACAACCGTTTCTGCATTATTATCATAAATACCACAAGAAATTGCACCCCAGCATTTAACAAAACTTGCCAGTGAGGATGCATCACCTATTCGATGGCGAATGCGAACACTGATTGCTATAAAGAGAGAATTAATATAAAGGTAAGACTTAATTTAAGCCAACAACTAATCTTTGATTTTTGGAAAACAGCCAAAAAGAGCTGTCATTGTAGACTATGATCTCCAACTATTTGCTTCGTGAACATTGAATTATCAAAATATTAAAGTATCTATATTTATAAAATATTATTTATTTGAATAATTTTTGTATTTATTTTTACTTATTTTTAATTTTAATTTTACTATGTAACAACACAATTTTTTTATTAGTTTTTTTATTTCTTCAATCAATATTGGATTATTTTTGAAAATTATGCTTCGTAATATTTTTTTTATTAAGTTTCATATATTTTTTTTTATATATTTTCTATGAACTTAACCAGTTAACTTAGTTTAACTTGAGTAATTGTTTTGCATGTCTTTTCTAATTAATTATTTTTCTCGATTCTATTTTTTAAAATTGAATTGGTTAAAAATAGTATCATAATATTTTTTATTTGTTTTTTATAAGGTTATCTCAGTTTATATATATATATATATATAAACAATGTCATTAGATGGAGAAGTTAACTTATGTTGACTTTTATTTTTATTTTTGAGTTCTTTTTAAATTGAATAATTTTTTAATTGAATTTTATAATTTTTTTATTTATGTTTTATAAAGTTTTTCTGAATTTATAATATGAATTACAGGTTTGATAGGTTAATTAAAGCTGATAGAATTAAAATTTTAAACCTTGTTATAATTAAATATTTTTTTATAATTATTTTTCCTTCTCATATTGATACTCGGATTGATTAAAAAAAAAAAAACATTGGCTGAGAACACAAGTTGGCTTTTAAAAATTACGTGAGAATATTTTACAAATATTTCTTATTTACGTGAGATTTTTTCCACGCGAGTAATTATTTTGTCAGAATTGTGTCGTCAAATATTTCTTATTTACGTGAGATTTTTTCCAAGCGAGTAATTATTTTGTCAGAATTGTGCTGTCTGCTGCGCGTGGAGTGCTCAAAGTCTCTTAGCTGGTCGGCGAAATGAAACCGAAGTCCTTGAAATCCAACTTGTGTTTACATCCTACCTGCTTCGCAAGTCCACTCGCCCAGATAGCAGTCCCAAGCATCTCAACAATTTCAAAATACAAAATAATTTGTTATTTATTTTAATTATGTGTTTAATTTCCCAATTTGTTGGTCAAAGCAATTTAAAAAACAACAAGTCAACAAACATATATCATATAGTCATGTTCGATCAAAGATGGGCATTATTATATCGATCAAGTGAGCAAATGCTATGAGATCCATCGTCGGTGATTTGGTTTTATTATTGTTGACATTAAAATATTAATGGTATTATTCATTTATTGCTATTAATATTGTTATTATGGTTATAATAACAATATTATTATTATTGATAAATATAAATATAGCACAGCATGGCATGCAGCATACATCCATTTATTAAGGGTGTTCATGGTCCGGTTCGGTTCGGTTCGGTTTTAACTTAAAAATTCAACATAACCGGAAAATAATATTCCTTATCAATATAACCTGGACCGAACCGAGAACCGGTTCAGACCGAACTAATTTTATGTGGTTCGGGTCGGTTTTTTAGTATTAAAAACCGGAAACCAATTAAATAAGCTTTTTTTTTTACTGCTGTCGTTATACCAAAGCCCTGCAATTCCTTCATTTCACAATGAACCAAAGATCAAAGAGATGCTTAGATCTGCAAATGCATGTGGAGCCATTATAACCACAAAAAAAGGTGCAATCCCTGCTCTTCCAACACCAGATAAAGTCCACAAACACAAATTCTATTACTTTCCACTCAATAAAAAAGGACTCCATTCAGATGAAAAGATCTAGATCGAGCTTGAAAAACTGAAACCAGTTCTTGATGTATGGGTTGTTGTCGGTGGTTGTTGATTGGAGTAAAGTGAAGGTTGTGTGGACGACACTGCTATATGGAAGACGATCTAGATCGGGCCTGAAAAACTAAAACCGGTTCTTGATGTGTGGGTTGTTGTCTGTGATTGATGATAGGAGTAAAGTGAAGGTTGTGGATGACGCTACCATATGGAAGACCAGAGAGTGAAGGTAGGAGAAGGTGAGAAGCTCTGGTGTAAAAATTCAAAAAGAGAATTTAATGTTAAGTTAACAAGAGAGAAAATGAGAGAGAGGAGAAGAGAGGAGAGGGAGGCGGTGGAAAGTGATGAAATGAATTATGGTTAGGGATGTTTGCTTTTATACCTTGTTTTTTCAGTTTTTCAGATTCAATTGAACCGGTCCGGTCCGGTTCAATCGGCTTAAGCTTTTTGAAACCGAAACCGAACCGGACCAAATGGTTTTTTTTATTTTTTAATCGGTTTATTCGGTTTTTTCTATCGGTTCGGTATTTTCAATTAATTTTTTCTCGGTTTTTCGGTTTAATCGGTTGGTTGGTTTTTTTGAACACCTCTACCATTTATGCCTGTCAAGCCAGGGACTACAAAAGCATGTCAATAACTTTTCGTGTTAAAACATATGTTTTTTTATTTTCAATAAATTATTTTTGATATCAGTAAATTAAAAGTTTTTTAAAAATATTTTTGAAACGTAAAAATAAACACACCGAGTAGCAATGAGAGAGGAGTGAGCAACATATAAAGCACAGCATGGCATGCAGCATCAACCAGAACACAAGGCACATGGCATAAGTCAGCCATCAGAAACCACTAAATCCAGAAAGTACCAGCAGAGGGACGACCAACCAGAGATCAATATCAGCCAAAACTGGTAAGGAAATGGTTCTGTTCATGGAAATACAACACCATATAAAACACAACTTGGAATTTGCGAAATAGAACTTCAGCTAAAGTGCAATTGTCTTCAAAAATTCTTTTGTTTCTCAAAAGAATTAACAACAAACAAATAAAAGAACAAACAAATAAATCAAAATTTGCTTACTTGGACAACCGGAGAAGTTTGCTAAAAAAACACGAGCATAAACAGTCGGATGGAAATTCGTCAATTTCCTTTCTTCGTCTTTTTTTTTTCTTTTTTTTTCACTTCACTATTTTTCTTTTCTCTTTCCTTTTCTTCCTGATTTTCTTTTTTCTTTTTATATTTTTTATATATAATTTTAATTTTTTTAATTACAAAACAAAATAAAAAGGTTGGTAGCAGTTTTGTAAACAAACAAAATAAAACAGATGAGTACAGCTAGTTGCGAGTCGAGGAGTGGACCCTTGGGTCAGGCTACGGGCTAACACACGGACCTATGGATGTAAAACGGTGTCATTTAATCACGATTTAAATACCTTTTTTTTAGACTTTTCCCTTAGTTTTTTTTTTTACTTTCTTTCTTCTTCTACGATTTCTCCCTCTTTTCTCTCTTTAAACCCAGAAAACGACGATGGTGGCTTTGTGTCATTCGTCGTTGCAAACTGCCGCCATTAAAAAAGATTTTCACCTAAAAAAAACCTTTATCAAGCCCCTCCCCCTCTCTATCCAAAAACACCCTCCTTTTACCCTAAACTATTAGCATTATTAAAACTCATTTATGAGTTATTTTCTAAATTCATCTTTTCTTTCAAAATAAAAAAAATAAAATAAAGACTAGCAACATGGATAAAGTAGGTCGAGAAGGATTTCAAAAAATATATAAAAATCAAGCTGTAATTTTGGATGAAATTTAAAGCCTAATTGTACCTCCATTATATCCAATATTGAAAAAACAATGCAGATTCAAGGTCAAATTAAATGATTATTGGATGAATCTGCATAAAAATTAAGTTCAAGGATATAATTAAATTTTGAATAGGTCAATTTGATTTAATCATGGGCCAAATTAAAGTTAAACTATATTTAAGAATTAATTTAGGTTCAATTAAAGGATTTAATTAAGTGCAAGGACTTAATTATACTTTAAAAGGGTCAAATTAATTTTATTAGGGGCTCAATTAGTAAAAAATTAAGTTTGGGAGCTCAATTTGGGCTTAATTGAAAAGATTGAAATTTTAAGAGACCAAATTTAATTTTTACCAAGTCAATTGATTGAAATAAGGAGCAAAATCACAAGAAAATTAAAGTTTTAGGATCAATTAGGGGTTAAATTGAAAAATTTCACTGCCAATGACCATTCTACAAAAGGTGTCGAACTATAGGGGCTCAATTGATTGAAATCAAGGATGAAATTGAAGAAAATTAAAAGTTTTATGGTCAACTGAGGGTCAAATTGCATAAATCCAAGACTAGGGATCATGCTGAAAAAGACGATTAAATTAGGGGTAATTTAAAATTCAGTAGTGGCAAAATTATATTAAATCAAAAGTTTAGAGTTAATTTTAGGTGAAATTAAAGGAAATCAAAAGATGAAGGACCAAATTAAACTTTGACCAAAATCCCTAAATTAAGGTCAAAATGGTGTTGTTTTGAATAGTAAGGAAAAAAGAGAACCAGACTACTGTGGTTCACCATTCATTGTCCTTTTATTTTGACCTAAAAAAGTTGCTTGAGTGGCTACTTTTCAAGGACATTTAATGCTTCGTCTTTTCACTAAACTTGATAAACCATACACCAACATGATGACTTAATGTTGTACTACACCCTAAAGTAGACCCCGCCGGCCAACTTTCCCCACAACTTCCGCGCGCGTCATCCAAAAGTGGCCAACTCAACCAGCCTATAGCAGCCAACATTTTTAGGCCATGATAGCAACTTTGAACCAATGGTTGAGATTCTTCTAGGTCGAATCAAGGTCTAATATTTGTCACTAGTAAACACAACAAGTCCCTCTTCTATACCTTATAAATAGGGGTGGATTACATGCCCCAAACATGAAGAAAATCAGGTGTAAAGTTAACTTAAAACCAGCCTTCTCCTTAGTTTTTTTTTTCCTTCCCCAGCCGACAATTATCTCCCTTCTCCTTCTTCTCCACTACACCCTCAACCATAATGACCTCATTGTTGCCTCCTCGCCTAACAAGTGAGGATAGAATACCAAAGGCAGGTAGAGAAATTACAACTACTACCGATTCCAGAATAGAAATGGAAGGACATTACCATGGACTTCGTAATAGGATTACCAAGGGGCAAGAAGGGTAATTGTTGATTGAGTAACAAATTTGACCTTATTCTTACCCATTTAAATTACATATTTCATGGATCAGTTGGCCAAATTACGTGAATGAGGTGATTAGACTTTATGGGGTACCAATATCAATTGTGTTAGATCGGGACCCAAGGTTCACATCGAGATTATGGCTCGACTTACAGCGAGCTTTAAGGACTGAGGTGAACCTAAGTACAACATTCCACCCTCAGATGAATGTTCAGTCTGAAAGTATCCAGACACTCGAAGATCTTTTAAGGTCATGCGTGTTGGAGTTTGGGGAAAGTTGGGAAGATCTATTGCCGTTAGTGGAATTTACATAAAATAATAGCTACTAAGCTTCTATTAGGATGACACTATATGAAGCACTGTACAAGAAGAAATGTCGCACCCCATTCTGTTGGGATGAAGTAGGAGAAAGGAAACTCTTAGGGCCCGAAATGGTGCAGCTAACAACTAATAAAGTGAAAACTACTAGGCAAAGAATTAAGGAAGCCCATGACAGACAAAAAAGTTATTCGGACAATCGGAGGATACCATTGGAGTTCCAAATAGAGAATAGAGTATTCTTAAAGGTAGCATTGTAGAAGGGCATCATTCGGTTTGGGATGAAAGGAAAAATTGCCCCTAGGTATATTGGCCCTTTTGAAATTGTGGAAAGGATAAGGATATTTGCTTATCGATTGGAACTATCCGCACATCTAAACAAGATCCACAATGTGTTCCATGTTTCTTTGTTATGAAAGACGAAGATGGATCCTTCACGAGTGCAACCACCAGTCCCTATTAAAGTAAGAGAAGATTTGACACTAGAGACAAAGCCAGTCAAAATTGTGGATTGAAGTGAAAAGATGTTGAGGAATAAAAGGGTTCTATAGGTAAGAGTATTGTGGAGGAATTCACAAATAGAGGAAGAGACATGGGAGAGAGAATCGAAGATTAAAAAGAAATACCCCCATCTCTTACCCGGAACATGTATGTTGATTGAATTTCAAGGATGGAATTTTGGTTAGGAGGGGAGAATGTAAAACCCCGAGAACACACTTATACTAAAACATATATAAATATAAAATAGAGTAAAGATTATAATAGTAAATATAATACTAATGCAATTAAATAAAAAGATTATGAAAGATATAAGGAGCATGACGCAAATTATGAAAAAGAAAAGAAATGGGGCTAAAGTGCATTTAAGAATAATGGGGCTATAAATACCCCATTTCTTTCTCCTTGAAACCGGTAGCACACGCTAATAAAAAGGGGGAGGATTTTAGATTTTCTATCAAAATTAGAGAGAGAGAGAGAGAGAGAGAGAGACCAAAAACCTAGCAAAATTTTACAATCTTAGATAAGTTAGGAGAATACATCACTTGACAAGAGAACTGGTAAGAAACAAATGTATAAGTTGTGAAGAAAAAAAGAGTGGGGGGCCAACTACATGCAAAGAGAAAGGGGCTGAAATTTTTCAATCAATTGAGAAGTGAAATTCAGATTATCATCAAGTGGAACTGCAAGAGGGATACAACAACAACAAGGGAGTGCAAGTCGAGCTTCTGCAATAGGTAGATGATCTATACCTATACAATTTTACATAACAATGATTTTAATAATCTATTTGATTCTTGGATTGTAAATTTATGGGTAAACCCACAAAGAGAGGAGATAAAGCGAAATAAATAATGAATAAAAATGGACTTGACTAATTGGTTTGGTTAAGAACATGAATTATATTATGGGATTGCATTGATAATCGCTTCTTAAACTTGATTAGTTGATCCCGAGTATGGAGGCTAATGATGTTAGTAAGGTTTACTAACATAGGCATGACCATCCCTAAAAACAAGGGACAATGGACTTGATTAACTATTTAGGATAAGAATAGTTAATGATATTGACTGATGACATCGATATTGGCATTCAAATGAAACTTGATTAGCTATTTCTGATGTGAAAGCTAATGATGTCAAGAATCTTGACATCGACATTCCCAAAAATATTCTAATGTGTTATGGAAAAAAATTGATCGACCATTTCGGGTTGGAAATGGTCAATGACATCAATCGTTTACGTTGATGTCGGAATTATAATGAGATTAATTAGTCGATCCCGACATGGGCTACTATTGACACTGATGAAACGCATTAGTGTTGGCATTTCCTTCCAAGATTTGGGGGAGAGGTATTATGATGGTATCCTTGACGGAGGATGATTGAAAATGTTAATGAAATGGGGTTCGACATCTTAAGGAATTATCCCTCCAACCCCAAAGAGGTGAATATTGGTTAAAATTGTGGAATAAAAGGGAGGGAATTATTTAATAATTCTCAGAACATTGCACTTAGAAACATTGGACGGGAATTGTAAGAAATGATGATAATACATAGCATTGAATATATGTATTTATGTATTATTGTTTTCTCTTCTCTAAAACATTATTGCTTTTAGTATAATTATTTGCAAATATTATGTTGTTGCAGGCCCATCATATTTATGACAGGACTAATATTCCAGATCTTCTAGTTTTTGTGTTATATATAAAAAAATTGAATGAACATCGATGTGTTTTTTGCCCTTCAATGAACTATATGACTTGAATTGTAGTAGCATCCTTTAAAGCAATGTCTGAATGTAAACTGTATTACTATTGTTGTTATCTATTTTTGAGTCCCCATAAAAAAAAATGAGAAAATACAAAAAAAAAATAAGAGTAAAAAAAAAATTCAAAATAATAATAATAATAAATAAATAAATAAAAAATATGTCGCAGTGAGAAAAGATGTCGGAGTGCCCAAAAATGACCAAAAATTGGTTGACGAGGTTAAAAAATGCAAAGATTGAAATTTGACAGTATATCATTAACTGATGAGAGCTTGTTAACAAAGAAAACTCAATTTTAAAAAAATATATCCAAAATCAGATCTTTATAGACTCAATTAAATTTTATCGAGGGTTTAATTGAATTTATGGAGGGTTTGATTGAAAGAAAAATTGATTTTTAAATCGATTTAGGCTTTTATTGGAAGAAATTAAAGTTCTAGGGTCCAATTATAATTTTAAAGAGTTGATTTGGTCAAATCAGGGGCTTAATTGCATAATTATTGAAGTTTGATGACCAATTAGGGACTTGATTGAAAACATCCGAAACCAAGGACCAAACCGGAAAAGGCACGTAAATAGAGGGGCTGAAATTGGCCAAATTAGAGGCTAAATTGAAGAAATTAGAAGCTTATTGATCAATTGAGGGTCAAATCGCATGAGTCTAAAACCAAAGACTATCTGGTAAATGACGCTAAAATCATAGGATTCAATTACAATTTATCTAGGGGCTTGATTACAAAATTGCAAAACCACAAGGACAAAATAAAAAATATCCATTTGAATTTGAAAATGGTGTCGTTTCCTTAAACACTATTCACTATCTTCTTCAGCAACGGTTGGTAGTAAAGACGGCGGTGATGTTTTAGAAGTAAACACAGTGGAGCTGCTTCAATCAGGGGGGCATGAGTCTAAAACCATGATGCACGCTGACCGTTACTATCTTCCTACAATAATCCCGAAAACACATGCATCCTTTGGCTATAAAAGTCGGAGGAGGGATAGAACAGAAGAGGAGAAAAGGGGTGAGGAGTAAGAGCGGAGAAAAAAGAAAGAGAGAACAAGGGAGGTCTAGAGAAGGGGAACAAAAATACAGGAGAAAAGAGGGAGACACGAAGGGGGGCCGAACAAAGAGACGGGAACAGAGGAGCAAAGGAGTAGAAACAAGAGAAACCGAACAGCGAAGCAAAGAACACAAAGAACATGAGAGCTAAGTCACCATCGTCTTCCTCTTTGCCAAAACCAGGAAACCAACAAAGGAGGACTTTTCTTAAACTATAGATGGACCAACAACAAGAAAAAACGATAAGACCTTAGATTTTATCAGGCAATAAAACAATGCAACTTACCTTAGGTAAGACGTATTTGGGGTGCTAATACCTTTTCTTTACACAACCAAACCCCGTACCCGATCTCTGAGACCAGTTAGGGTTCCTAGTGACCAAAATTCTAGGTGGCGACTCCCATTCCATGTATGTTTATTTCTTTTATTTAAGAATTAATATTATGTCTGACCTTAAAGGATGAATATTTGGAATATTGTGTTTGTATTCTTGAATAATATGATGTTTGAGATGTGGTATGATTGAAATGTGTATCAGTAATGAATAATGGATGTGTAACTTGAGACCTCTTGGTATAAGGGAGACTTTGCTGAAATTTCTGAAAAAATTTCAACAAACTTTGTATGAATGCGAAAAAATAATAATTTCACCATGTTTCTCCCTTTTTATGATTGATGTGTTAATCCCGGAAATGGGGTTATTACATCATCAATCATTTTGCTCATTTTATATTAGGGGTTTGATATAGACTTTAATATTTAGAGGTGTAAAACTACACGGTAGAGTATACCCTCAAGTATTAAAGATGCAAAGTGCAAAATAAATGCGATGCTAAAATTTAAATTTTAGAATGGTTAAGATTATACCCGATGAGGTGGAGACTTCCTTACAAAGGGAGATTTGTCTTGGATGTTAGGTGAGACTAACGAATAGAAACTTGACCTAGAAAAACAATCAAACAACAAGGTAACTTATCTTAGGTAGAGTGCACTGAGAGTGATGCATATTTCCCTTACTCAAACTCTTGCAAACCATATGGTTCATAATAACCATAATATTATATAGCAATTCCCGAACCTTAATTATAATTTTATGATTACAATTATGTTCGAGCTTAAAGGATGAATATTTGGAATATTGTGTTTGTATTCTTGAATAATATGATGTTTGAGATGTTGTATGATTGAAATGTGTATAAGTAATGAATAATGGATGTGTAACTTAAGATTTCTTGGTATAAGGGAGACTCTGCCAAAATTTCGGTAAAAATTTCAGCAAACTTTGTATGAATTTGAAAAAAATAATAATTTCACCATGTTTCTCCCTTTTTATAATTGATGTGTTAGTCTTGGAAATGGGGTTGTTACATCACCAATCATTTTGCTCATTTTATATTAGGGTTTAGATATAGACTTTAATATTTGGAGGTGTAAAACTACATGGTAGAGTATACACTCAAGTATCAAAGATGCGAAGTGCAAAATAAATACGATGCTAAAATTCAAATTTTAGAATGGTTAGTATTAAACCCGATGAGGTGGAGACTTCCTTACGAAGGGAGATCTGCCTTGGACGTTAGACAGGACTAACAAATAGAAACTTGACCTAGAAAAACAATTAAACAACAATGCAACTTATCTTAGGTAAGGTGCACTGAAGGTGATGCATATTTTCCTTACACAACCAGTCACTTACTCAAACTCTTGCAAACCATAGGGGTCATAGTAATCATAATATTAGTTGGCAACTCTTAAATTTTAATTATAATTTTATGATTAAATTCAAAACTTTTTTTTTTCTAACAATACCTCTCTGAAAGCATTTTAGCGCGTCGTCCCAACATCACCCCGTGACAATTACTATATATATAAAAAAAGGAGTATAAGAAGGTAGTGGATAGAAGAGTTTGCTCAGTTTCTATGTCTCTAAACAGTCCCTCTATCCCCTATTTATATAAGAGATATGGAAAACCGTTGCTGGTAGAATTAAACTCTGCCATTTTGAACCGTGAAACAGAATTAAATTTTTCCATTTAAAACCATTAAACACGACACATATTCTAGACGTTTTAAGGTTTAATATCTAATGTTAAAAAATAAAAATAAAAAATACCCAGGTATTAAACAAGAGAAAAAAGTGATCAACAATGTATAAAACCTGATAAATTCATTGTTGGTGAACTGGGGATAATGAAATCGAGATGCATTAATTATTCAGCTTCGTTTAATCTGAAGATGATCCTAAAAGAAGAGAATTTTGAGAGGAAACAAGTACAAACGCAATTTTTGGACAATATTACAACAAGAATTTGATACGATGTTATTAGTTCAGAACTACACAAACCCAAAATGAAACGGCAATCTAAACAATAACAATCCAGCCCATCAATACGTAGTAGTAATGAAACTTAACGAGATAAAATCCTAGAATACCGATTTTACGGAAGTGATAGTCTGTATCAAAGTGAGGACCAGGAGGATAGCTGCTGCAACAGTTCCCGTACCTCTCCAAACATTGGGGAAATATACAAGTCTCAAGTTTGCCTTCATACGGTTCCAGCGGTTCTCATAGTGCTCATTCATCTTACGACAGATATCATCATAACAAGTGGAAGTGTCGCCTGTTAGGATATTGCCATTTAGTGGCAATACCCCACCACCAAGTTAGTGGTAGCTCCATTCATGCCACAATTAGTGGCACACTTTAAGGCATTACTGGCCCCTCCATGTTGACCATATTTGCCTATAAAGAGGCATGTCTTGTTGAGAGCAAATTGAGAGGGTTGAGAGAGTGAAGTGAACATGAGAATAGAAAGAAAGAGTGAGCTGCAATGGCAGCAGCCTTGCTGCCATTGCAGTAGCTGCAAGAGCACCAAAGTGAGCTGAGAGTTGAGTTAGAGTGGATGTAATCCTCCTCCTCCATGTATCTCTATATCTAATAAAATGAACCTCTCCCGTGGATGTAGGCGGTTTTGCCGAACCA
>Ga0325403_1005254_pt1 | contig 12188 bp, 7 predicted proteins | sample PopdelMetagenome_19_FD_205665 | JGI IMG/M metagenome (GOLD analysis project Ga0325403, IMG submission 205665) | Populus deltoides microbial communities from Bellville, Georgia, United States - Xylem-PdKOR-R4 | ecosystem: Host-associated > Plants > Phyllosphere > Stem > Wood/Secondary xylem...
TCTTTGCCATTGATCGTACTATCAATCATTCATATTTCGCTTGTTGTTGCTATGGCCATTGTTACATTAAAAACTTGCCATGCTGAAGGGTTCTCTTGTCCAAGTTTCTGTAATTCCTCCAAAAGAAGGGAGAATCCAAGAAGTCAAGAATCAATTTCTCGACCAACTTGTTTCTTAACTTTTTCAGGGATATATTTATGAACTTCTTGTGAAGTGGATGAAGGGTATATGTGTAGTTTGAAGCATTTTACTATTTACCTCGAAGATAAATGCAAAGCGACAACTATTTCGTTAACCCTCGAAATGTTGTCCTCTAATAGTTCAGGGCCTTCAGGCCCTACACCAGTAGGGGGGGGAACCAAAGACAAAACAAATTATGAACTTCTTTACCCATCTCTCTAGCGACATATGAGATAAACCAACTGTCTTCAAAGCTCAACCTCAAAAACATTATCTCTTTAGTTCAACAATACCATCCTCTGTCTTAGGCCATGGTGTCCAATTTTAACTCTTCCCAAGCAGAATCAAGAAGAAAAAAATTTGGAGAAGAAAAAACAAATAAAGAATAAAAGAGAGGTCAACCCTGAAGAATGTACTAGTAACTAAGGATAGAATGAGCTAGCTGGCCTCAACAACTGCAGTATACACCCATGTCTCGACATGGGTATTTGAGGTGCCTGACTTTATTTGTCTGTGGTAAAAAGATATTCTCTTGGACAAAATAAGGGACAGAAACGTTAAATCCCGACAACACAAGAGTCACAAGACCATGGATAACCGGACCACAATCTCACTCAAAATGGAGGCGAATGAGTGAAATTCATCCCCAGTTGATGACAGAACATGAACAGAACAGCCCATTAAAGTTGGTTAGGCACGAGACTAGGATAAGCCAGGCCTTGATCACGGACAGATCTCCAAAAGCCCGAACGATGCATAGGTAAGGGCCACAGGGAAAGAAGACTGCAATGGTGGAACCCAGCCCAGAAGCTCTTCTTACAACTTCCAAGCGTTGAAAGTGCACTTTTGTTCTCTCTATACAAGGTCAAAACTCGAACCAAAGTGAACCAATCTAAATGGGCATTGACAGGGTTGGATGATGTAGTAAAGGTTCTTTCTGTTTCCAATACAAGGAAAGCAGCATCCGCCACAGCAATATGAAGTGCAAATATTTTACCAACGGAAATTTCGATCGCTTTAACACCAATGATAGGTCCATGCTTTGCTCTCCAATTCTATTATTAGATGATGATGATGGAAGTGACTTGATCATAAGAGTTTGTGGAGTCCACAAATTATGACAGAGCTGACATAACATACAGACCAGGAATAAGTGAAGAAAGACCCACGACCATAAAGAGATCCTAGCTAGGAATTAATAACAATTTCAGTAGTTGAATAAGAACAGATGAAAAGCAATGTCTGCTACTCCCATATGCGTAGGCGTCATAATGAAAGCTCACAAAGTAAACATTGAAGCATACCAGGACCCTTGTTTTAGGGATGGCTGCCTGAGCACTACTTTGAATAAACAATCACAAATACTGGAAATTTTTATTCTTAGTTATTATAGTAACACGAAGGAGTAAGAGTTTGATGGGATGAATGATCCACACCCAACAAAATATGATAAAGCATCCCCAAAAGTAGCAGCAATAAATCCATCCAGAATTTAGTACGAAGATGTACTAAACTGTATCAAATTCATTAAACAAAACTGTTTTCTGGCATCTGTATCTGAAGAAGCTGGTCATAAAAGGAACAAGTCAGCTTCATAGCTGTTTTGTTTAACCTTCTGAGAGATAACTCCCCTCTCTTCCATTCTGCTTGATACAGGTTTCCATCACTTCACCTTTCTCCTCACCAATCTTGACAACTGCAAAGCCATTAATGTGCACGCAAGCTGCCAAGACCCGGGCCTGGTACATTTTGGTGGTGCTTGACTGTCTAAACTCCTCCCCCTCAACAAACTCATGAAGTTTCACTGACTGGTTTTGAAATTGATCTTACATCCCATACTAATCATAACTACCAGTGATTAAGATATTAGGACTCTCTTCGCAATGCAACAGACACCCATCTTATAGACCTTATAATCCAAAAAAAGCCCTTAGAAAGGACCATCCCTTAAATCCCAACAACTAGATTTAAAATCGTCTGAACCAGTGTATATATACCAACTCAAACGAAGCAGCCCGTAGCTCAAAATCATGTGCTTTCTACTCTTGAATTATATCTAATAGGACTCCAGAAAGGTGATTACAGATACAGGACCATCTGAAAGCCTCACTAATATTGGACGGGACCACCCTCATTTGTTTCTAAGAGTATCCATGTTAACGGACACTAACACTTGTAAGATTAACTTTTTTTTATCAAGAATTTCTAAATCAATGTTCATCATACTCAATCGAAGGATGCCTTTTTTCTCATAAATATTTTCATGTTAACGTACGAATTATTTCTTTCCTTTTTAATTTTTGTGTAACTTGAAGCGAAAGTTCAAAAGTAAATTGAAAAGAAAACACGAAAGTTTATGGGGTTGAATAAATTTAAGAATATAGAGATTAAAATTTTTAAAACTATAAGAAATAATTAGTTAATTAGTTTAATGAAATCCAAGACTAAGTTATAATTAACCTCTTGTGGTAGGGTATGCTCGTGCTCCATACATTTTTGAAAACGTTAAAACATATAAATATTTAACCTCTCATTTGATATTCAATACTATTATGTATTATGCATATAATTTAATAAAAAATCTAACTTGAGACTAGGAAGTTTCCTTTCTCTCTAGTCTCAAGTTCGAACCATGTGGTTGTTAATATAATGGTCACTGGAGGCTTACATGATCGTTAACTTCAGAGCCTGTGAGATTAGTCGAGGCACGCGCAAGCTGGCCCGAACACCCACGTTAATAATAAAAATAAATAAATAATCTAACTAACTAGTAAATAAAAATCTTTAACATAACTTGTTTTTATCAATAATTAATACATATGTATATATATAGCTCAAAACTTTGAAATTTTATTTTCTCATCTAAGTGGGATGTTAGCCTTAATAATATATATAAAAAAGATGGATGGTATACGAGATAGAGAATGTTTAGGGTTTTTTTTTTTTTTTTCCTCTCTCTTTTTCGTTCTTTTCCTGCTCTAGTGGGCAACTAGTTATCATTAGAGAAAGGGAACATTGGAGTTTGGGCAGATATTCTAAGGTTTGTGGGGAATCGGTTCTATTCTTATTAAAATTTATATATAGTTTAATTTACGTTTGTCGGCCCCAAATTCAGCCATCTGCTCATTAAAAAGTTTAAACTTCCACTGTTCTTAAGTATTGCATATTCCTTTCATAAGGGTACGGAGAAGAAATAAAAAGGAAAAGAAAGGTTGCCTCCTGTGATTTCCATGCATCAATGGCTGCTAGATAGCTACTTTAGGGGGGGAAAACTAAGTATTTTTAGGGGAGAAGGAGACGTGATGATAGCTTATTCACTGAATTAAGCTAATATCAAATACATAATGCGTTGAAGACATAGCTAGGAACAGCAAATCCTTCTCGAGTATATCTTTAGCCGAAGCTTCTCGGTCTTAACATAGAAGTGATGATGATGATGTTTTTTGATTGTTTAATGGAAAGTAAGTTCCACTATGTGCATGAAGCAACTAATGTAATGATGCAGGTATTCTTTTCGTCGGCAGCTAATGTACGTAGAGATATATATATATTGTTTGAATATTTGTAATAAATTAATTTGATTTATAAATGGAATTTAAATCATAAAAAATTGATAAAAATAAATCAAATGAGAGATCTTACCTTGTATTTGCAAGTCAATTTCTCTAAAAATTAAATCTAAAAATAATATTTTAAAAATACCTATCGACACCCATCATCTTGTTCATGGCTAGCAACGAGAGCTCATCTACGTATTTTTCCTCTGACCCCCTAAAACTTCTGATCAACGTGAGATTACAGGATCCATCCAAGCATTGAAGAAGATGATCTTGAAGTGTGAGGTTATCATTTTCATAGTTATGTTCATGTACATAGTTAGAACTCAAGGGGAGAGCAGGGCCACTCATTTCTTTAATAAATAAAGGATCAATACGGTACAAATCGTGTTCTTTAAATTCTGAATATTTTTTTTTTATATTTTCAAAATATTTTAATATATTTATAAATAAAAAACTCCACCAATAATTTCTTGCCAATCCGTGCTGTTTTTTACGTTTAGGAATCTAAAATAATGCCACTTTCTGATTCTCCCCCTCTTTATCATAGTGGAGTTTTGACTTCTTAATTAGTAATGCATAAATTAATTCAAGCACCCATATTTAACAAACGAATTCAATTTTTCTTCTCAAGTTTTCAATTATTTCAGTTTCTCTCTCAAATATTAATCATATAAGAAACGTTTCTCTTTAAATTATAGAAACTAATAAAAAAAACATTTTAAAACCCTAAACTTTTTCTTTATGTTAAATATGTGGGTACACATGCATGAGTGCCTATTTGGTTTAATAATATCTAAATCAAGAAACAAAAGCATAAAAAAAAATGAAAAACAAAGGATTGAATGCATGGCCTTTCTAATTTTTTGGGTAAAATACCTATTCTGCCTTTTTTTAAAAAAAAAACCTATCTATATGAGTTAATTTAATACTTTCAAAAAGTCTATTTGACATACTAAAATTTAAAAGAGGCAATTATATATATATTTTTTATAATGCACATTTAAAAGACCCTTATACCATTGAATTCAAATTTATGTAAAGCTTACGTTTCATTTTTTTATTTTTTAATGAACAATGAAATGACTTGCATATCCTTGTGAGAGGGTTTTTCATGCCTTACATTCAAGGGAATTTTTTGTATTGGACTTTAGGTATTTTTGTAATAATTTGATTGATTTATGAGCAATTATGGAACAACATCAAATTTATTTACACAATATACCATCTATACGAATATAATTATCATTGAAAGTATATTTTTTAATTTTGATTATTATTAATACTAACGATCGATCCTTTTAGTTCATAATCTAATATTTTTCTTACTAGTTAGTCAACCGATTTCATTGATTGATTAAGACAATAATAAAATTAATTATTTAATCTACTAAATGATCGACTAAATCAATTTATAAAGATAGTTGGTAGATCAATTTAAATCAAGAACATACCCTATTTGTTATTTGATCTTTTTTTAGCTATTAACTTTCTCCATAGAACTCAATTTCTTGACTTGGCTATATTAATATCCAAATCTCAGGTAGAATCCTCCTTTACCCTTAGGTTTTAGCAAGTTATTCGTAACTTCCAATAGACTACATTTCTCAGCGTGATTATAGTCCAATAATCCTAGACTTTATCCCATACCTCGGAAGTCAATTTCCACAATTAATAAACAATTACAAAGCATGATACGTAAAATATAGGAAAACATTATGGTCTAGATTTTATACAATTTAAGTCCTAAAGTACTAAACGAAACGTAACATATTAAAAGTCTATTTATAAAGAGAAATATTTAACCAAAAAATATAAATATTTCCAATCTAGATATTAATTACATACCAACTTTTACATTACTAAATGTTAACATATAACAAAATTATATTGTCATTAATTCATAAAAAAATCTCTTAATCATCTGCTCATTCTACACGATGTTGCGAGGTATCTAAAAATTTATTTAATACTAAATATAATCAGTTTTATCTACAATGATTATCTACTATTATCTCTTCTATGTATTTACCACATCAAAAATTAGGTAATTAATTTCTTATTTTACTATGAACTATACGAATCAATACAATCAGCACAATTTAAAGGCATACCAATGTCCTCACTAGCCTAATCCAGACATTTATTTCATTACTAAATCAATTGTTTTCTTTATTCACCCATTAACTAGAGCACTAATTCCGTTGATCAAGGAACCATTTTCTATAATTGCCCATTAATCAAGGCATTAGTTTCGTTAACCAGTGAACTAGTTTCTTCAATTGTCTATTAACCAGTGAGCTAGTTTCTCTAATTACCCATTAATCAGGGCGCTAGTCAAATTAATTAACTAGGAAGCTAGTTTCTCTGACTGCCCATTAACCAAAATACTAGTTTTATTAACTAGGAAACTAGTTTCTCCAATAATTTACCATTTTTCAAATAAAGTTAAGATACATTTTAAGAAAATTATGAATTACAATGTAAATATTTTAGATTTAAGGTGTTAAGCACCTACCTGATATTTGAGTGCATAAAATAGTCCTCTAATGCTGGGTAGGTCCTGTGACCTTCCCTATACCAGTAGGAATAATATATTATTTTTCATCGATTTACCATAAAAAATCAATTTCATCATCTCTATATATTTAAAATTTTCAACAGCATATACCCATTCAATCATAATACTAAACACACAAATAAACAAATAATTACTTTGATTTCCACCATTAATCACTCTTCTTTTAAAGTGGTTGGTCATATCCCTTATAGAACACTAATTTCTTTTCTTAGGTTTTTATGCAATTTTTCCTTCATACATATTCATTAGATACTCCATATAACACAATCTCACAACAATTTAAACTAGTAAACTGAAACCCTCCAATTTTATCTTAGCTGAAATTCACATGCAAAAAGAAGGCATGATTTTTTTTTTTAATTTTGTATTAATTCCAGCTGACCCAATCTTTTATTATACTCAAGAATTCATTTCCAAAGCAAAACCATCAATCAAAACATCCTAACATATTCAACTCAACTTTTCATAACTAAATTCCAACATATCAAGTTTCAAAACACATTAGAATTATAATCAATCAATGTAGGAGTGCTTCTTATCTCCTACTAACATGAATTTAAGAAGAAATTTGTAAGAAAAATCAAAGTTTTCTTTACATCTTCTTTTCCTCTATTTAACTTTCACTTTCTCTTTTTTAAGCGTTAAAACCCTTAAAAGACTTGAATTCTTTCTTTTAATTCACAAAACTCCCTTACCATTCTTAATTATTATTTTTTTTGTGTTTTCCTAATGAATTTGGTGAAAGAAAAAAAAACCCTTCTTTCTCCCATGAACAATGGTGCTGGCCTCAAGGAGAAGAAAGAACATGTTTTTATAGTATAGAGATTTTGTATTTACAACAATGCCTTTATGTTTAGTTCATGTACTTTTTGTTTAATTAAATACCCTATCTCGACCCACTTTTAACATAACAAACAAAAGCATTTTTATCTTTAAAATTTTATTTCTAATTATTTAGTATGATGTCATTTATATTTTTTAGTAGACCCATACTATCTACAGGTTAAATTTTAAATATTTCACTAATCCTATAAAATTATTGCTTCAGTTAACCGGGGTTTACAAATTGTGTAATTTAAAATATATTAAATTATTTAAAAAAAGGTTGCTAACGCGTGCAAGCGCGCATCAAACATATGGTATCCCCTACACCCTTTGAGCGGCTCCGTGTGGTGTTGCTCGTTGGTCAGACACCATCTTTCATGACAATATTTGATTTGCCTTGGCTTCTCCTCCTTTCAGAGGCTGTGCATATGGACAAAGGTCATCGGGTTTGGCGTCGACAACCTTTTCTTTTTTTCTTTTCTTTTTCTTCCCTTTCTCCTCCCTCAAAATCCACGCTTGGCATTTAAAATTTAAGGATAATCCCTTTCTTTGGGGATATTTAAGTATGAGACCTCATTGTTTTGATTTTAAATTTTTGTCCTTGACACTTTTATAAGCTTTTGATTTGTTTTAAATTTTTTTTCTTAAATTTGATTCTGATTGTATTTTTTTCTTGTCTCTTTAATAAAATTTCAATTTCATTATTTAATTAAAATTTTAATTTGTTATTTTTTTAAGATTTGATCCTTGGTGGTTTTTTTTTTAATTTTTTTATATAATTGATTTTTCTTTTTAATTTAATCTTTTAATCTGAAATTATTCATCTTTTTCTCAAAAAAGTTTTTTACCTACCCCTCGGTGGAGTACAAGTTATACAGCTAGTATTTACTAGATTTTGTACATTGTAAAATTTAAAATTAATTAAAATATTCATCATTTCTTAGTAAAAAAAAACACAAAGTGACGAATTCAACTATCTAGGGACTCACTATATCAATTAATTTATTGGTTTACTAATATTTGTTCATACATATATAGTTTTTTTTTTAAAACAAAATATTAAAGCATCAATGGGATTGTATCATAGCTTTTGATTTGATTTGATAAAAATAAAAAACTCTTGATTTTTTTGTCGTTCTATAATATATAAATATATTTCAAAAAGCTTATCATTTTATAAAATTATCCGTATGGGAATTACAAATTTTATCCCAATAAATAAATAATAATGATAAATAAGACAACTTAAACTCAAACTATTACTTAAGCACATTAGACAAATCTCACACATATTATTTTGTTACAGGTATTGAATTAAGAACTCTTGTATAGAGTTCTTGTCGAATCTCACGATCCACCATAAGCAACAAAAATCCTCTTAGGATTTTCTGTTTTCTGTCTCGGACAGACAGACCAAGGGAAAGACTCGCAGTCTTCCTTGCAACCTCACACGCACCGCCGGTGCAACTGAGACTGGGAGGTCATCTTCAACCTCCAGGAATCCTAAAATTCTGTGATTTTTTCTGAACTTGGAACGTTTATAACCTCTTTGTTTCTTAGCTTAGAAATTCATATAATATGCCATTTTAAAGCTTTATATGTCTACTTTGTAGTTATACTAAGTATACAACCGAGTTCATTATGAAAAAGGAGATTACCAGCCTCCAAGAACACTTCATGAACATAGATTTTTTACAGAAGTAACTTCGAAGTATTCATGGCAGACCTTCATTAATTATCTTAAATATATTTTACACAGTTCATACATGTCAATTGGACTAGAAAACAAGCAAAATGTCTTTCATACCAATGTTGGAAACCTTTAAATGGATCAAAAGTATACTTCTTTGAAATCACAGCCTAGATGAACCTTTATTGTAGAGATGAATCCCTTTGAGAGTTAGAGAGAGGTTTTTCTTTTACACAATTTCTTCATCTTTGAATTCAAAAAAAACGTATTGTCTTTTTATCCAATAAAAATCATGTACTGGATTAATTAACTCATCATGGATGGCCCAATATATTTTCCTTCGTATTCAAACAAAGCTAAGTTAAGGTTATATTTATTTCCTGAAAATTAATTTTTATTTAGAAAATAATTTCAAGAAAAATAGGTTATTTTTTTTATATATTTGACAGTATCATAAAAATAAATTAAAAAATACTTTTCAGTGTTTAATTATATCTTGGAAAATATCTTATTAATAATTTAATTTTTTTAAAAATATTATTAGAAAAATAAAAACCAAAACTAATAAATAAGAAAGTTGAAAGATGATAAATAAAAAAAAGATTAATTTTATAAATTATTTTAAATAAAATAAATAACAATCAAAATAACGAGTATCAGATCTAGCAGATAAAAAAATTGAAAGAGAATGAAAATAAAAAAATTATTTTCATAAATTATTTTAAATAAAATAAATAGTAATGAAAAATAAAAAATAAAATCTGATAAATAAAAAAATTAATAAAAAAATAGTAATTATAAGAGACATATTTTTATTTGATTGAAAAATATTTTTTATTGATTAAATTTTTTAATACTAAATAAATTTCTAGAAAATCATTTAACACACTACAACAGGACTTAAGACGTGATTTGAGAAAAACAAAAAAAAACGACATAATTAGGAGCGTCTTAAGTTAATGGGCTTTGTCCAAACATGAAGACGGGAGCCCAACACGTGCTACGATTCGGGTCTCTATGACTGAGATTGGAGTTGATCGGCTAGAGAGAGTTGTTCGGGTTGGAGCCCAGAGCAAAACATAGATGGTCCCATCCACTATTTGTCTAGAGGATCCAAAGTGCTGCTACAGAAGAGCTTATTACCGTCTATTCGTCATCTACCACCACCATGCAGGCGGCAGGTTTTTTTTTTCTTGCCAAGAGTGATGCTGTGATGGGGAATTCACTAGCAAGTATATAAAGAAGACTCTTCGGCAAGTTAGGGCAACGCGCGCCATAATGGCGTGGAGGTTTTTGCAAACTGTTGCCCTGGGCCTGGAGGGAGTGGAAAGAAGCAACTGAGGCTCGAGGGTCCACCATGCCTCAGGAACTTCTCCTTGTTTTTGTACGCTAAAATCACAATTTAAGACCACTTTACCCGCTTTTTGAAAACTCACTCCTCTCTTTCGCTGTCTTGTTCTGATCATCATCGTCGTCGTCGTCAGTTTAGAGTTCTTCTCCATTAATTTAATTAATTTCAAGCACCTGAGACTGAAAGTTATATCCCATAAACCCAGTCCTTATTTTTATTACGTACTGTAACTACACTCTCCTCTCCTCTCACTAGCTCATCCACTACAAAACCACACTTCTTTCTCTATTTCAATACAGTTGTACCCAATATTTTTTTTTAATCTCTGTTTCAAGTATCTACTACCACTGCTGCTGCTAACCAGTAGAAAAACCCAGCTTGCTAAACCTGATTCTTTCTCTCTCAATGATGGAGCAACTGCACGGTCTTCAATCCACTAGCACTGATTACTCTTTGCAGGTGCCCTCAGAGAACGCGGGTGCTCCAGTAGTGGCTAATTACTACCATCATATGGGGTTCCCATCCGCAGCTGGGGAGGCATCATTTCCTTTCTTTGGATCGGAGCAGTTGTTTTGTGGTTCTTCAGTATCTGATGCTGCTTCAATGGTGGTGGAGTTGCATCATCATCATCATCAGCAGCAGCAGCAGAGAGGTGGTGGTAGCGGTTGTGTTGGTGATAATAGTAATAGTAATAATTCACAGGAGGAGGCTTCTTGTGCAATTAGGGCTAAAATTGCTTCTCACCCTCTTTATCCCAAGTTACTCGAAGCTTATATTGATTGCCAGAAGGTATATACACTAATCTTTTTGGTAACCAAATGATTTGGATTTTGAACTACATGTAATGTTCTTTAAAATCAAGCAAACTAGAACAGTTAGGCCAAGTGACAGACGGAACTCGAAGTATTCGAGACTCTTTTCTAAACGAGCCAAACTCAGTGTGAAGTTCTTGAAAAAAACTAAGAAGTTTTGGGACTCTTGATTTCCATCATTTGAGTGGTCTTGATTTGAAGGATGTATAAGAGCCTCAATTTGATCCATGAAATGTATTGTGCGACGATTTCTGAATGTATTTTATTGCTATATCGTTGCAATTACATGTGTGTTCTCCTGTAAATTTCTTCTTTGATGCCCAGTATATTAAATTGATCAATTTCTTTGACATTTTTGTTATTATGTAAGCACCACTCTTATGCAATACAAACTTCTGTTATCAGCTAGCCTAAAAAATAGGGAAGCTGTGTAGACCATATATGCTGTTAGTCTTTTGAAAATCTTGGAAATTGGAAAGTTCCAATATTTATTGGTTAGTGCTCCATAAAGGGTATCGATAAGTCTACTGGTACTGTTGTTTTATTTGTTATCTTACTAATTTCTTTTGATTTCTGTGTTTTCAGGTGGGAGCACCGCCGGAGATGGCTTATCTGTTAGATGAAATCCGGGAAGAGAACGATGTTTCCAAGAGGTCCGATAATACTGTCGCCTCTTGCTTGGGTGCAGATCCCGAGCTTGACGAGTTCATGGTCTCTTTTTTTCTCTTAGTACTTCCTCTCTTCTTGAAGGATCCAAAACCCTAATAACCTATTTTCCCCATCTCTCTCATCTTCTTCTAACTTTCTCAGTTTCCATATTTGATGGCCTTATTTAGTTACTTATTTAGACATGGAAATAGAGTCCCTACTTTCCTTTGCGGGACTCCTTTGTTTGATTTCTTGATTTCAAGTGAAATATTTCCTTTTTCTTTCTAGGTTTTCTTCTTCAAAATGGATTTTATCCTTATCTCCCTCCCTCTCTCTCTCTCTCGTTTCTTGACTGACATTACATGATGCCTTTTCTCTTTGTAGGAAACTTACTGCGACATTCTGATGAAGTATAAGGCGGATCTCTCTAGGCCTTTTGATGAAGCTACCGCTTTCTTGAATGATATTGAGGCTCAGTTTAATACGCTCTGCAATGGTGCTTCCAGAAGTCAAGTTCATGGTCTCAATCTCTCTCTCTCTCTCT
>Ga0325403_1005257_pt1 | contig 12186 bp, 6 predicted proteins | sample PopdelMetagenome_19_FD_205665 | JGI IMG/M metagenome (GOLD analysis project Ga0325403, IMG submission 205665) | Populus deltoides microbial communities from Bellville, Georgia, United States - Xylem-PdKOR-R4 | ecosystem: Host-associated > Plants > Phyllosphere > Stem > Wood/Secondary xylem...
AAGCTCGGAATTTAATATTCTTTTAAAAGATCCAACTGTAAATTTAAAAACCGAGCATGTACTTATAAAGGGTAAGAAATTAAATACTTAATTATTAAAATCAATCAACAAAAATCGCTTATTCTTACACATTAAACACTGAAGTTATTCAGAGCGGAGTACTCTCCCTGCCATGTTATAATAATAGCCTATATATAATTTTAATTCCATCAATTTCAAGTAATTCTTTGGAACCATGACCACTGAATTAACCCTTTACTGAGTCAGTCAAAGCGAATTCCTTTGATTTGTCCCGTAACAGTGTGTTCTTTGCGCATACTGCTGTGTATAATAATATAATTTTTGATAATGTAATAATGGATATATACTTTTTAAAATATTTTTTATTTAAAAATATATTAAATAATTTTTTTTTAATTTTTAAAATTTATTTTTGATATCAACATATCAAAATAATTGAAAACATAAAAAAATAAAAATAAAAAAAAACATTTATATTCTATAAAGATATTTTTAAAACATAAAAACATGTTAAAGTTAATAACTTCAAACATGCACTTGGAGCATTAACGCACCAAACATCCAGTTTGTAAATAATAATAGACTATCATAGGAGTCGTTTTTGAGAATAGCTAGCACGATCATATATATATATATATATAATGAAAAATGTGAGTTATTCAAACTAATATGATCGCAACTGTTAAAATAAAATAAAAATGAAAGAATCCCTCTTAAAAAATGAGTTTATAAATCATCGTAATTTCTTCTTTTTTAATTTTAAACGGCTAAGAATAGTGTAATTAACAAAAACAATTATTGATTTTGTTATTTTAATAATAAAATCAATAACTTTATACTATATCTTAAAATTTCATCAATGTAAAATACTTTTTCGATGACTGATATTAAGAAAAAAAAAACTCAATAGTAATAATTTTTGATAGAGTTTTGTACCTTGCGAATCTCAAGAAGAGGTCCACGAATGCAGGATCCTCGATCGGCTCCGAACTCTAAAGATTGGAAAGGAAGGAAGGGCCATTTTACGCGTAAGTTTGTACTGCAATATCTCAGATTCCAAAGATTTGCATTCTCGACGCTCTATACTCTTACACTCACGTGTACTCCCCACGGCCCCATGTTTGTTTTGCCGTGATTCTCAAGTTTCATACTCTAGATTTCTTGACACTCTTTCTTGCTGCTTTTCCCCCCCTTCACAGTCAACTTACTTAGTAGCCATCTAACATTAAATTAAAAAAATAAATCCCTAAAAACCATTATACTTTGACTCTGCACACTCAATTTCCAATTTTAATTAACTATTTTACCTTGGCAACACAAAACCAGTTAGCTTAGTTAGAGGGTAATTCGGTTTATTTATATAAGAATTCAAATATCATTATTAAATTCATTAGAGAAATAATAGTCAACACATAATAGAAGCACGTGGAGCACCTTCGCGCTTTTCTTGTGATGTGTGAGATGTTTTTTAGTAGAGAAACACCAATTTTTATAATTGTGTTGGAAGCATCACGGCGCCTCTTTTCCCATGGGGTGATGCGTTCGCTGACTACCATACTTGAATTTTTTTTTTGCTGGTTATTAAAAAAAATTAAGTTTGTCTTTTTATTTTATAATTTTTTAAGTTTAACTTTTAATGTTTTGATTTTTAATTTTGATTTTTATTCGTTTTATCAAATTTTAATAAGATGAGATTCCTATTTCTTTTAAGGGAATGTAGCAGCATCAACTCCGATCCAGCAAGTTACGAAATGCATGAAAAGCGCATGTAACCCAAAAATCGAAACCCACGATGGAGGAATTTAATAAGATCAGATTCCTATTTCTTTTAATTCTATGCGATCTAAATTAATACTTGAATCTATCTTTACCTGTGTTTGGCGCATGCAAATCCTTTCATGATCTCTTCCTCAAAAAACCAAACGCTTGACGTGCTTTTTTCAGCTGATAAAAAAAACCAATATCTTGTAGAAACTAGCCAGGCTCTAGAGGCCATGTCCGCATCGACCGGTAATTGTGCGACCAACTCATGAATTTAGAGCAAAGAATATTACACAATGCAACATCTATACCTTGTTGGTGGTGCATATTCTGAATGTGGAATATCCGAGGATTCGATGACGAAGCCAACAATATTTCCTTCGTTTTGGCTTTACAAGCAGACCAGGACGGGGAATGTCAGGGTGAATCTAGTGAGCGTGCTTTTGTATATTGAGAAAGGAAGCAGAAATGATTCGGGCATTTAACTTGACCTTTACCGAGCAAAATTCCTTGACCTTTACCGAGTAAAATTCCTTGACAAGTAATTACTTTCTGTTCGTGCTCGCGGAGTCAGAAAATTTTGTCATTTTTCCTTGCACCCTCTCTAGCATATAATGGAAAAAAGAGCTCATCTCCCTCTAAAATCTCCTTGTTATACCATTATATATGGAGGTGTACCGGTGTCTCTATAGCAATATTTGTATAACGGGAAAAAAAAAAGATGGTTAATTGAGTGTCTTTGCTCTCTGCGTTCTTATCTAGCAACTGCAAATCTTAAGTAGAGGAGAGTTAAATATATAAAATCGTACTTTGTTTAAAAATAAATAAATACATAAACTCATAATTCTTGTAGACTCTCTTCAAAGCAGCGATTATAATTTTTTTTGAATTCCTCAAAATTTGATAAATTTTAGAAAAATAAAGATATGAAAAGAGAGTAAAAATGACATGGATATCTTGCTTTTGAGATGATTCTTGGAAATTTATTTTAATTAAATAAATTATAAATAAATAAAAAATTAATCTTAAATAATTATTGGTTTTCCTACTCAAATAACTCTTAGTTTTTCTATAATTAATTATTAGTTTATGATCGGCTAATTATTAATTTATAATGGTGGGAATTAATTCTTCAATCTTTTAACTTCTAAAATTCACTATAAAAAAGAGGTGAAAAAAGAATTTTAAAACTTGAATTTTTATATTTTTATATACTTATAGTTTTAAACATGTATAAACTCTATGTTTTTATTAGACATCTTTTGTTTAACATGTTTTTATAATGATAAATTAAATATTTTTTGCTTAGTGTTCTAATATTTTTTAATAGGGGCAACTTTATTATGAACTATCTAAAAGGCATATACATGTGTATGTTTTTTTTTTTTTTTGATAATTCAAGGGCTTAATCCAATTAATGTAGAAAAGTAAAGTAATATTACGCACTCACCTTTTACTTTTTCTCAAGAATAAGTATTTTTGGGAGATTAGTACTATTTGTGAGAGCACTTTTGCATTTAACTAAACCATATGGAGGCAAATGAACCAAAAGAACGTGTTGTGGGAAAAGAGGTAAACAAAAAACAATTTGTGGGGGCAAACTTTAACTTACTATATATGGATTTTGATGACAACAGTGTGGGCAAATGCCAGTAAAAGATTAAAATAAAAGAAAATGTTATTATATGATAATTTAATTATATATGTATTATATTTAATCCATGTAGATTTTATATAGGTACTTAACAAAATGCATAAGAAAATAAAAGAAAACAAAACAAATTATATAAAATACTTAACTATCTAATTTGACCAGATAATTGGAATAATTTCTTTATTGTTTTTGAGTTGCTCAATTTTGAGTTGCTCAGTCCTTGATTTCTTTATTATAATCAAGAATATTTATCTTAATTATTTCTTTAATATTGTCCACTCTCTAAATCTGGCCATGATACTCCCATATCATAAACAAATAAATAAATAAAACAAAAAATAAGGAATAAATGAGAAAAAATTATAATAATCATCTGGATTTGTTTGTGTAGTTTTTTAATTTATATATAGACTGATATAATTAGTCTTCCAAACCTTACATTCTTCTGACCGGACTTTGTTCCTAAATTAACAACTCGATAAAATCGGAGAACCGAACTATATGTCAAAGCTCCTTCATATTTTAGTCTTCCAAGGTTAAGTACAATGAATTCTCACTGAAATGAAGCAGCTTATATTTCAAGTCATTTGATCATGATGGAAAGCTACCCATCAAACTTTTCTTGTAATCTGTTGTGGAATTGGTATAGAATAATGTGTATCGCGCGGCGATCTTTCAAGCAAAGAAGAAAGAAATAATCTCCTTCCGAGAAGAAAGTTATTTCGAAATCCCAGCTCCCGAACCCCAACCCCTCCTTGCGAGGGACAGAATATCAGATCACGGTTCTTGATTAAATAAAAATAATACCATCAAAATATGAAGAAAGAAAGAAAGAAAGAAAAACATTAATGTGGTTAAAAACATTAATCTGGAATATAAACTCAATTTTCTTTTTCAATTAAATCATTAAAATTAATATGGTTGATTGACTTCTACTATAAATCTTGGAGAATTATAAACCGACACGACAACCTAACCTTTGTTTAGTTTTATGGTGTTAAGAATACCGTGCTCTCTTGCACTACTGAAACTTAAGGTCCTTTATGTTGTCTTAAGTCTTAACAGCATCATAAGTTTAGGTCCACTTGCTATTGCATTCAAATCTCCATGAAGAGAGATCATGGAAGAAATTTAGAAGTAATGGAGGACTATTACCAGAGAATAAAAGGATGAATTTGAAAATATAATAAAACAAGGATGAGTCATGGAATAATAAAGAAATGGAGGGGCAAAATATTTATATACATTTAAAAAAAAAAAAACCTCAAGTCTTTATGGCTAATTAAAGTTAGACACTTTTCAAAGTTTGGAGGTAATAGAAAGCTGCCCCCTGCAGGTTTCCATTAACCCATGGTTAATGAACTTGTTAAGATATTAATTGAAATATCCTAGTCTAATGAAAAATGAATTGTGGAAGACAATATAGAAATCTAAGGATATTTATGAAATTTTTATTGATAAATTGCAAAGTTTATTACTAATTCATGAATGAAAAATTAATTGGAAAGACAAGTAAAAGCAGTAAGCTTTATGAGTTTTATCTAATAATCGGTATTTTTCTACCTCGAAAAGAGGTGGGGGAAGATGAGGAAGGAGCACAAGCAATAGCAATGTTATATTTTCATATAAAAAATTTAGAGATGATTAATCTTTTAATTTTTAAAGAAGAGGAAAAGGATATAACAAGAATCATTGAACTATTTACATATCAAATCTAATGGACAAATCCAAAGTTGAATGATTACAAATCTAAATGTCAAACTAATTTGAATAAGAATGGTGGTAAAAAATCTAATTTTATAAAAAAAAAAAGATGAAACAACTTTATTGATGGCTTGTCATATGATGTTGTAGGAATTCATGGTATTTAGTCACTAGCTTTAGGAATCACATGAGTGGAAATAAGTCATTTTCTTTGATTTAGATGAATTATATCAAGATTTTATAAATTTTGGTGACGAGTCTAAAATTTTCTTTATGAGAAAAGGAATTGCAGCAATAACATGCCATCTTTGATTATTATTTTTTCATAATTAAAAACAAATTTACTTAGCATTGGTCAGCTTTAAGAAAACATGAATGGATTTTATATAAAAAAACAAAGCATGTAGAATTGAAGATGCCAAATTGGGCTTGATTTCTAAAGTTAGCATGATGGCTAATCGATTGTTTTCTTTATATCTTTAATATGCTACTCATTCATGTTTTTCTATTAGATTAAAATAGAAAGCATGGCTATGATATTTTCATTATAGGCATCTTAATTTTAGTGGATTAAAAATTTTATATCAAAAAAATTTGGTAACGGGTCTTCCTCGAATTACAACTCCTTCACAAGTTTGTGAAGAATGTATTGTTAACAAACGACACCAAAATCAATTTTCACAAGAAAAATCATGGTGACCAAGGAAGCTATTGAAGTTTATTTATTTTGATATTTGTATTGGATTTTATTTATTTTGATATTTGTGGGTTAATAACTCTATTTTTTAATATAGAGATAAAAGACATATAATCATCTTTATTGATGATTATAGTTGGAAATTTTGAGTTTATTTTTTGCAAGAAAAATATAAAGCTTTTAAAGCCTTTAAAAAAATATAAAACACTTATTAAGAATGAAGACAAAACAACAAAAGTTTTTGAACAGGTCATGATGAAGAGTATAACTCAGATGAATTTATGATTTTTATAAGACTTATAGAATCAAGAGGCAATTTTCCACAACTTATACGCCTCAATAAAATGGTGTTTGCGAAAGAAAAAATCGTATTATTATGGATATGGTCTAAAGTCTTTTGACAAAAAGTAGTCTCCTAAAATCTTATTAGCTTGAAGTAGTACAATGAAGCATTTATATTTTGAATAGAATTCTCACACTTATTGTTAAAGATAAAATACAAGGGAAAGCTTGGAATGGATGAAGATTGATAATAGATCATCTCAGAATATTTGGATGCATTGCTTATGCCTATATTCCAATCAAAAGAGGAAAAAACTTGATGATAAAGGAGAAAAATATATTTTTCTTGGTATTTGTGATTAATCAAAAGCTTATAAAGTATATAATTCTAACACCAATAAATTTATTATTAGTCGAGATGTTATTTCTTATAAAGTTTAATTTTGGACATAAAACAGTGATAGTGTTAATCAAAATATTATAGTACATTTAGATAGTGATAACAATGAAATAAAAGAAGTTTAAGGAGAAATCATCACAATCAGTATCAAAACACACCTAATAGTCAAAGATCATATGTAACAACCCTGACTTTTAAAACAATGTTCATATAGATTCCAGGATAATAAGAAGAAACAAAACAATGAAATTTTTTTATAATGAAAATCCAACAACATTTTCCTTATATAAATGGATACCAAAATATTGTTAATATCGTTTAGTTTCTCATGAATAAAATACTAAATGTATAGTTCGGCATCCTAGACTTAAGCAATCATTATTTAACCAACGCTTTTCCATATTTTCATTTAATAAAATCTCTGAAAAATACATGCAATATAATTAATTACTCATAACAATTGGAATTCATACATCACATAATTTAGATGATAAACATAAATCTGCTACATAAGAATTTAACAAAATAAAGTATTATATAAATTTACACATATAAGTCAGAATTGATGTTAATTACAATCCAAAAAGAAATTTCTCTAACTTATTAAACTAAGTAGATGTACAAAAGAAGCACCAATACATCAATTAGCAATTATGATGCTAAGATATATTTGCACATTAATTTACAAAAGCACCATAAAATTAATTAAACAATTTAATAATTTATGCAACACCCTATCAACTTCTTTTAAACAACTAACTATTTAGGTTTCTAATTCTAATTAATCTGATAACAAATTTTAACAATTACCTATTTAATAGGATACCAGTTCCAAACTAGGAAACTGGTTATACCAATCACCCATTCCTAGAGCATCAATCCAATCATTAGAAAACTAGTCCAACCAATAACCCATTCACAAGGCACCAATCTTATAACCAGGAAATTACAGGTACAACCAATATTCACATAATAAACTTGCATAATAAAAATTTTGACATGCATTTTACAAGAAACTTGAAAATAAATTTATAAGAGATTTTTAAAATAATTGTCTAAAATGTCAAGCACTTACCTGAATTATGTACTCTACTAGTCATCTCCCGCTACTATTTGATGCTGATGATCTCACATGTAACATCAAGTACATTTTATTAATTTCAAACTTTATCCATGCATACAAACATTTTTCATTTCCATTCCTTCAATAATTCAACATTTTCAATCCAGAACAACTCCAAACAAGAGTTAACAGTTTATAAATTTTAGGTGGCTCAACATAATTGACTTGGAATACTATTTAGTATTTTGGTTATAACTGGAGTTATAAAACTCAATTTTATATGTGGATTCTTTCTTTAGAAAGATACAGCATAGTTTTACAACTTTGAGCAAGATTACTAAACCCAATTTTGTTATCTACATGCCTAAATTTACAAATTACAGAAGTAAAAAAAAAATTGTTTTGCTAATTTTGATTTAGACCCTTCTTCGATTTTTATCTCATATATAGCATTTTGTCACTCTAATTTAAGCAATGTCAGTTGTGTTTCAAAGGGAACATCCGTATACAACTTTTATAATTAAATTATCTCAAATTCTATCATCTTAGGGTCCTAATCTTAATACAGAAACTGAGAGACCAGCTGTTTATTTTTTTATTTCTAAGTTTAACAAGTTTCTACTTGTTTCCCCGTATAATTTCCCATCATTTTCAGCAATCATAACATATAATACCTTCATATATCATCATTTAACATAAATCTTAAACCCATCAACCTCATTAAACTCATTCATTATTGGTCACCTTCAAGAAGATAACTTGATGAGTATTAGAGAGAGGGATCATAAAAGCACCACCTTAATGAAGACTGAAAATGACAGCAGCAACAACAGTCAAGGGAAAAGACGCCTCAATTTATTGAATAGCATTTGGAATAGAGGTTGGCAACGCAAAAAAAATGATGGAGGAGCAATCAGTGCAATGAAACTTAAAGGATAAGGCATCAACATAGTAGGTGCAGATGAGGCAACCAATGTGCTAGAAAAAATTAGAGGAGGTCATAATTTGATTGTGATTAGGATCCATGAAGATTTCTGTCAAAATAAGACTTTGATACCAATTTGAAAAGAGTATATAAGATAAAGTTTCTGAGTATAATAAAAGGCTCAATGAAGATACAACAACCATCCTCTTTTATTTATATATCTAAGGTTGTCTATAACAACAAACACACAACGCACTACACATAATTATATTCTTATACAATGTAATTTTTATAATAAAAAAATCGCTCATTGCTAAATTGAATGTTTAAAAACAACAATTTAAAGGAGGGATTGTTGAGATATTAATTGAAATCCTAATATAAGTAGGAATCCTTGATTAAAAAAAATTGTATTAGACTAGTTAACTAGAAACCTTGTTTAACTAGTTAAATTAAATCCTTATTAGATTATGATAGTTAAAGGTTGTAATCTTCCTATAAATATAAAGGTCAATAAATTCAAAATTTAAAAGTGTTGAATCAATCAAAGCTTGGAATGTGAAATATTTGTGTGTTTTATTTTTGACATAACTCTAGACGAGTTTTATAATTATATATAGCCTCCTTTAAGAAACTTGTATATGTTTTTAATGAATATTTCATGTAAACAATCGATTGGTTATATGTAACACTAATTTTATTTATGTAAAACATATTTATTATTAATAAAAGCTTTTTTTATCTTTAATATTTATTTACATTTTATTAATGAATCTAATGTTTAATTAATAAATTTAAAGTATAGATAAAATCTATGAGGCAAAAATAATTTGCAAAGAAAATTATAAAGATATTATAATTATGAGATTCTTATTGCATCAAAGCATTGTTATTAAATGTTCATTGTCAATGTTCTATTAATATTTAAAATTAATTAGAGTTGTTTAGACCGGTGTATATTATGCTCATTTCTTTATGAAAGCAAGCAGTTGTTCTCATAAATTAAGATATGAAGGGTACATGAATTAATATACAGATGTTTGTCATATAACATATATATTGAACTGACCCACAAACGTGTACATTGAACTGACCCGCAAGATAATTTCATATAGAGAGATCACTTATATCTATGGACAAGGTTCTCGTGATAGTTATAGAAATGATTCTTAGAATTAATATCATTAAATTATCTTATAAATGAAGTGTTATGCTTTGATCCTGACCATATGGTATCCTTATTAAGGGTAACAAACATATAGATATTGAGTATATCATAAACTATATGCAAGTATTTGAGTAATCAAGAGAGGATTCATCAATTTAGGTGAATTAAGAAAAATATTTCATATCTTCTTAAATAGTATTGATTGTGAAATCCTTGGCGAAAATGGAATGAATTTTGAAAAGAGTTTGAAAATCTTTTTCAATTAATCAATAACTATAATGTTGACTTGAGAACTAACATGATTTGACAAAGCAAATATACTCTATGCTATAATATCTAAATCAGAATATTCTTGATGAAGAAATAATAATTACACCGAGAAACTAGTAACTGAAAGGTTAAGTCACTTCACTTATAACTTTCCTAATATTTGAAGGATCATGACAGGTTGTTAGACATTACTTGATCTTCAAATATAAATCAATCAATTATTGAATTAATAATAAATTAATTTATTTAATCTTATTTTATTTAGGATTATAATATTATATTTGGGCCAACTTATTAGAAAATATAATAGGTCAAACATATAAGAACCATTGATCAGAAATTAAAAAAATAATGATTAATCAAGTGTGACTTGATTGCAAATAAAATTTAAAAATTAAGGACTTAAATATAAGTAATATAGGTTATTAGAATTCTAAACCTAGAAAAACTCAAGTAAGGATTTGATTAAATAAATTTATAAAATTATCCTAAAATAATATATGTGATATTATTTTAGGGGCAAATTGGTATTTTATCATTTATAGAGTTCTTAGGTTTTTTTATAAATAGAATATTATGCCTGTTATTTTCTAAGAGAAACGTGAGAAAAGTATATTACGTCAACACCTAAAACATTAAAAAAAAAAACTAGCACTCTAAGGTATAGCATTTCCTCTCTTCTAAAAGAGTTTAGGGAATTTCTCAATGGTGGTTCATGTGGATTACTATTAAAAGCCAAATATCTAAACGATATGTGATTTATGACAAATCAGTTTTGAAATAAATATTCAAAATAAAAAAGTATATCTAATTTTTAAATAATATTTACATAAACCCCAAACAACTCTAAATTTATATCCAAAATTTACCCGTGTGTATGTATATATATTGAGAAACCAAACACGTGTCCCTCTCAATTCTCCATCGAACCGGAGGAGGACCAAAAGCACCAGCGAATACCAACAAAATCTTATAAATTCTACTTTGTTACGTCTATTTTATAGTCTTCACAAGATTGAAAAGACTCCACCAATTTTCCCTTGAGAGAAAAGACCATAGAAAGTGGATCGAAAAAGGTTTTTTTTTTTTTTTGTCTTGGAGAGCGCAGACTTTGAGTTTTCAAGATGAATGTATAAACTGTTTAATATACTGTTAAATTTAATTTGTTCGAGATGGGCCGGGTACTAATTCTAGGTTAATATTTAAGTTAAGCATAACATTAACAAATTAATTTAATAACATCCCACGATTCCATTCCACCCCTGCTAGATTAATATTTTCTTCACTTTCCAGCACCCAACAGTCTTCTACCTACGATGGGTTCAATAAAAAGCTTCAGGTTCTTGGTTAAAAAATTTGTGCTTTTCCAGACGAGAAAGCAGAAGTAAATATCCGACTTGCTGGAAGGTTTTTTTATTAACTTTCAATTTTTTTCTTTCTTTATTCACTGCTTCTTAACAGTGGATAACCTTCATTTACTATAACAAAGTGATCTCAGGACTCGATCTAAATCTGGTTTCGCAAATCATTAGCTGCCATGATATATAAGACCCAACTGTTGATCAGTGGTGTTTCTCTTTTCTTGCTGATCTTACATCTATGCAAAGGACGATATGACAATTTGATCAGTTGGAACGAAGATATTCACATATATATTTGATCGCATCAGGTAACAATTCCCAAATCACAATTGTGACAATGTACCCAATATCGCACTTTTAGAGCAAATTAAGAGAAAGGAAAGCTTGATGTTCTGCCATTAACATATCAAGAATCATTTGAGATATGGGGCATCTTGTGATATGAAATTGGAAACTGATATGGTGCCTTAAGTTGACTTCACAACATGCACCTAACTATACAGGGCAACTTGCCACTCAACCTGCTACAATGGGACTTGAATAATAAATTAAATCGCATGCACGAGCATTCACACTTGGGCATCCTAAAATCTTAATAATCTAAATCTTAGATAGCAATTTTGCTCTCACTTCACGTATCCATACAAGCAGCTACCAAAACACACCTATTTAAACCAAAACCCGTTGGCCTTTATCCGCACATTCTTCAATACCCTCCCTCCCTCACACACACAGACTCTCTCTCTCTCTCTCTCTAGAAATGGATTTGTTTCCAACTCCTGTCGACTCAAGCTGGTGGATGTTTGCACTCCCTGCTATGTTACAAATCCAAAACTTGTCAAACCCTCTAATCTTGCTCTTTGTCTTAGCATCATTCTTA
>Ga0325403_1005258_pt1 | contig 12185 bp, 5 predicted proteins | sample PopdelMetagenome_19_FD_205665 | JGI IMG/M metagenome (GOLD analysis project Ga0325403, IMG submission 205665) | Populus deltoides microbial communities from Bellville, Georgia, United States - Xylem-PdKOR-R4 | ecosystem: Host-associated > Plants > Phyllosphere > Stem > Wood/Secondary xylem...
AAGCTCAATTGCACAGATACACAAAATCAGAGAGGCATATGTTTTGTAGTATTACCTTAGAATATACTGAAATCACCATTTCCAAAACTAACTTCAACAACATTCACTCTTAACAATCAACATGATCAGTTAAAGCTACAGCTAAAACATCAAAAATCAAATCCTAGTAACTATTAAAACGCAAAAAGCCACCCCAGATCTCACCAAAACATAAACCAATATCAAAACCAGCTCAAATGACAACAATTCAACAAGTAACCAAACATCCACCGTTACCCAAAAACTCAACACCTATAGCTTCAAACCCAGAAATGAAACGAACCCACAAAACTTATTCAATCAACCCCCACCCCCCGCCTCCATAGATCCGATTCACAGAAAAAAAAAATACCCAGCATTCGTGCAAATTTCTAGGTCAATAACTCAAAAACAACAAGAACAAATCCGTACGATACCGAAGTTTATATCTTTTCAAGTTGGGTTTTTGAGAAAATAAATAAAAAAGATTGTCTCTTTTTCTTCTTTCTTTTTACCTTTCTCTTTCTCGGAGTGATAGTTTCTTTCTATCTCTACTTGTCCTCCCCCTCCCTCTCCCTCTCTCTCTCTCTCTCTCTGCAATCTCTATCCGGAGCTGTACACAAGTAGATCCCAAAAAAGATAAAAAGAGGGCCTTCAAGAGAAGCCACGCAGTTATTAACTTATCAAAGGTATTTTTTTATTTTCCTAGAAAGAGAAAGTTTAGTTTTCCGGGAAAGTTGTAGAGAGAGAAACAGCTGGTGAAAGTGAAGAGATAAAAAAGATATATGTTTTTATATAATATAATAAATATAATGGTGTTTGTTTACCTGTTTGGGATTGGCCTTTTTTATTAATTATTAATTTTTAAGTCTATCAAAAAAAAAATGGAGTGAATTAAAAAGAGTCAGAGATAGCGAGGATGAGTTTGGATAGAGCAGAAAACTTTTATTTTTGTTGATATTTTGCTTTTTTTTAATACATAGTTACTGTTGCAGGATTTTTAGAAGGTATTGAGAGTGTAATAATTGTATTTTAAAATATTGTTTATTTAAAAAATATATTAAAATAATATTTTTTTAAAATTATTTTAATATTAACATATTAAAATAAAAAAAAAACAATTAACTAATTTTTTGAAATATAATTCTAAACATTTCAATGTGTCTCATTGATTTTTGTGTTTTAGAAGTGTTTATAAAAATTTTAATAATTTTTTATTTTTTTAAATTAATAATTTTTCAATGTTTTTAGATCAATTTAATATACTAATATTAAAAATAATTATATATTATTTTAAAATATTTTCAAATAAAAAAATATTTTAAAAAACAACTCCACCATCATTAAAATATACCATTAATATAATACGGGCCTAACCTAAGAAGGTGATAAGAGAAGATGCTTTGTGCAGTGAAGGGACATGGAGAATAATCTGTTGAATTAATTGATGATGAGACGGTTATGAGTTGAATAAAAGAGACCTGTACTTTCATTTCATCTTTACACGTATTATCCGAAAACAAAAACAAAAAACTAATATCCCTGCTAGTGCATTTACTATATTATCCTTTAATCATTTTATCTTTTGCATCTGCTTAGGAGATAAGATTTTTTTTTCTTGTAACATAAATCCTTTTTGAAAATTATACGGGATTATTTTAGTAATTATTTTTAATACATAATAAAATTACGAATATAACCCTTAAATAAAATAATCAAATGCCTTCTTATTGTGTTTAGGTATTTTTATATTTGATAGAATAATAAAATTACTATATTATCCTTATCATTCAAATTTTTTTACCTTCACTTCAGGAGCTTGGTTCTAATTTCATCATAATTTATTTGTTATTATTATTTCATCCTATAAGCATTTTTCAGTTTTGTTCAAATGAAAAAACAAAAAAGTTATGCATTAACCATTTTGTTGTCTTCTGGCGACGCGTGTTGCTAACACCGATGGTTGTAATCGTAATTCCACCGCATATTTGATTCGTCTTGACATACTCTTCCTCTCTAGATGGCGTGTATTTGGTGGTTCGATGTGATTTTGGCCTAAAATTGCTTTTCTTTTCTTTCTTTCTTTCTTTCTTTTCTTTTTCTTTCTTAGATTGTGTGTTGGACATACAAAAAATTATATCGGTTCTTCAATTTATATTTTCTTTTAATTCAGTTCTTCTTCTCTTATTTGCAATTGTTTTATTTACAATGATTATTTCTAATTGGATTTTATTTCGATTTTATCCCTACTTATTTGATTTTTTTAATTTATTTTAAATTTGGTCTCAATTCTTTTAATTGTTATTTGTTTTGTTTTGAATTATTTTCTTGATTGATTTGTTTTGTTTTTTAATTTCACCTCTATGCATTTATTTTCATTTAATTTTTATGTCAACTTTGGTCCTGATTTTTTTAATTGCTATTTTTTAATGGATTTTTTTATAATTTCATCCCTAAACATTTAATTTTATTTGATTTTTATGTTGAATTTAGTCCTAATTCGTTTAATTTTTATTTTTTTGTTTTGTATTTTTTTATTGATTTTTTTCTCAACTTCATCTATCGATATTTGTTTGATTAAGAATCTTACTTCTTTGTTTTTTCAAGTTTTCCTTTAATGAGTCACCCCGGTCTCATAACTCGGGTAATAGACCTAAAGGATTAACCCAATTCGACTTTTATCTTTTTTAAAACATTTTTTTAATATTTTTTTCTGGTATTTTTTTGTTTTCCTATTTATAGGGTCGTTCTAATTTTATGTCATATGTCATGTGTTTGATTTGTTGACTCATGTTGGTTGTTGGGTTTGCTTGAGGCTTTTTTTGTTATCCCTTTTTGCTTTGACAAGTTTAAAAATTTATTTTTTTAAGTTGGCTTATAATAAATTTCTTGATAGGACCCGGATCTAGGGTTTTATAGGTTGCGAGCTTTTTAAGATTTGACCATGTTTATAATGTTTGTTCGGATTTGCTTAGTTTTTACAGATGTTTTTAATTTTGCCCCCTATGATTTTTTTTAATCTTTAAAATTTGGTACCTATTATTTTAATTGATATTTATTTTATTTTGAATTATTTTTTATTTTTTATTAAATAGCATCCTTCTTAGTTTTTTTCCAATCAAATTTTTTCCTCGTTCTTTTTGTAGCTTTTGCAATTTTTTTATTAATATTTTCATACTGATTTCATCCTTCAAAATTAAATTAATTAAGAACTACGCTTCTTGATTGAATTTGAGTAAAAACTTTAACAAGATGATTAGAACAAGTTTGAGGGATTTGTCGAGTTTGTCTTTTTTTCTAAATTGATGTTTTTTTTATCTTCATCCTTAAACTTTGTTTTGTAATTTTCTTCAGTTTAATTCTCTTTTTTGAACTTTTGTTTTCTTATTATTTTCGGTTTGATTCTATTGGTTTAGCTTTCAACAATTTTTAAGATATAAAAAATATATCATATTATAAATGATTTTCAATTTCACCCCCTATGATTTTTTTAATCTTTCAAGTTTGGTCCTAAATCTTTTAATTGCAATTTTTTTTGGATAATTTTATTTTTAGATTTCATCCTTGTTGGGTTTTTTCCTAGCAGATTTTAGCCCTATTTCTTTTTAATGTTCCTTTTCTTTTGTAAAATTTTTTTATTAATATTTTTATCAACGATTCCATTATTTAAAATTAATTTGGATGACTTTTAAGCTTTTTGAATGAACACAAGTTTATTATTTATCAAGTTGCGAGTTTTTTAGATTAGACTAAATTGATAAGGTTCGCTTAGGTTTGCTTGGATTTTCTTCTTCTTTTTTTTTGAAGGTGATGTTTTTTTTTTTAAGTTTGACTCTCTTTTTTTCTAGTTTTTTTAGCTAGGTTAGCATTTAATTGTTTGATGATTCGAATAGGCTAGTGTGTGGTTTTTTTTTTGTTGTTTTTTGTTATATTATTTAAATTGTCACTTTAACCAATAACTTGGGACTTGAATTTTTTGTAACCTATCACTTTTTTTACATAAAAAAGTTATTCAACCCGCGGGGACACACCAGCAATATATCTAGTATGTTTCTAAACATGAATCACTTTTATTATTTCCTGAGACAAGATGATGTTTTTTTAGTAATAATCTCTTAGTATAAGAAAAAATACCTTCTTCTTTTATCGTGCATTAAAAATAAAATATTTGGTTCATATTTTACTATTTGTCCATCCTATGTTAAGTGATTCACGTCAAACAACAACAAGAAAGAAAAATAAAAAAAATGTTAAAGTTAAAATTAAAATTAAAAAAAAAACTAAAAGATGTCAGTGTAGATCAACACACAAAATATTACGGATTTGAATAATGTATTTATATTTTTACCCTTATCAACAAAAACCAATGGCCTTGTTGATGGGGAAATTTCATCTTTTCTACATGATTCCTCTGTTAATACCAAATTAATTGGGTTAAATTGGTCTTTTTATATTTTTTAGTACAGTAAAATTACTTATGTACATTTAAAAGCAAGTAATATTAAACTCGCACTCGGGAGCTTCTTCATCTTTTCATTTATTTAAGCACAGTAAAATGATATGATTATCCTTATAGTAAGAAATTATTAAGCTAGCATTCAAGGTTGTTTTTGTATAATCAAGTTTAAAGATGAGCAATTTGATATTTTAATATATATATATATATATATATATTATTTTAAAATAAAAGTGGTTGGCGCGTGCAACACACGTACTAGTGGGTTAGAGGGTGCATGCGACGTCTTTCAACAAAAGAACAGTGGCTTCTAGGCATCTTTCGAATTACCTTAGCGGCCCTTCCATCTTTAAACAACGCGTGTAGCCATTGGACCTCAAGTTTGGTGCCAGCAGACTTTTTTTTTCCTATTTCTTTTCTTTCTTCGCCTCGATTTCCACGTCTACCCCTCTAGTTTTTCAAAGAAACCTCTTTAATTTGTTTTTCCTTCAATTTTAGTCTATGTTCTTTTAATTACTATTTATTTTATTTGAAATGATTTATAAAATTAGAATTTTTTTTCAATTTCATCATCCATCAATTTTTTTCATCTATCATATTTGGTTTTCATTCCTTTGTTTACCATTTTTTTTTTGTTTTTTTATCATTTTCCTAATTAATTTTATTTTTCAACTCTATCCCTCGTTGTTTTATTTCATTTAATTGGTCATCATTCTTTTAATTGCTATTTTTTTATTTTCTATCTTTTTTCTTAATTTATTTTATTTTTCAAATTTTCATTTAATTTTAATATCAGATTTGGTCATTACACTTTTGATTACTATTTATTTTTTAAAAATTTTGGATGATTGGGAAATTTTCTTCGTGAATTTTTTGGGTTTGCCTTTTATGGGGTAACCTGGTCTCATATATAGTTATGAGTTTTAAAGATTAGCTTGATTTGACTTCGATTTTTTTAATTTTTTTTCAATTTCATCATTAGATATTAGGTTATTGAATCTTCAACTTTGTGATTTTTTTTACTTTTTTGTTCTATGGGGTTATCAAAATCTTATAACTCGGGTCGCAGGTTAATCGAGTTAATCTGAGTTGACTCAGGTTGTTTTATTTTTTTAATTGATTATATTTTAGTTTCACCTTTCATTATTTAATTTTTTTCAGAGTTGACCTTCATTTTTTTATTCAATTTTTTTGTATGGAGTTATTCCTATCTCACAACTTGACCATGATTTTAGCATGCTGACACGAGTTGGGGGTTTTTTGTCCTTTTTATTTGCTTTTCAATCTATCCTTTAGCGTTCGATTTATTGATAATTGAGCTTTAAATTTTCTTTATTTTTCTTTTTATAAAGATATCTCATTCTCATTCAATTTTTGTTTTGATATCAAATAATATAGTTGGGATCTTAAAAGAATATTTAGAGCTTTTAGAGCGTATGATTTCATAATATTGATAAATGTTTATTTTTTTCAAGTAGTCATTGTCTTTTTTTGTTTAGCTTTTTTTAGTATCATTATCTTTTCTTATAATCATTATTATTAAAGTAATCGAGCTTATTAAACCTATTTGAATTAATGACTTTATTCTTAAATTTTTCTTGCTCTTTTAAAATTTTTAAAATTATTATCATCGTTTGAGTATCTATTTTATATTAAGAAAAATTTGATCAGCCCACTGGCCACCTATCTTGTTGTTGTTTACTATATTATAAAGGAAAAACTCATTTAGTTTAAGAATATAAAAGTTATATTTGTAAAAAAAAAGATAGTGAAATTTCCTTTAAACCCACTAAGTATAATTTAGTTTAAAATTGAGTTAAAAAAAGAGAGTATAGTCTTGATGTTCAAAAGTTGGTTAAAGCAACTCTTACTGCTGTAAAAGAAAAACAAATTGTGATGCTTACGGGGTAACTAAAAATTAAATTGAAAAGCTAAGAAATAGATTTAATTAAAATATATTATCTCATGTAGCAAGGATCCCTCCAAAAAAATTTTCTTTAATCATATGGTTAGGAATATTAAAAGGTTAAATTGTATCTAAACAAAATAATTTAATAATATATTTCCTCCTTTTCTTTTTAATATTTATTTCCCATAAAAAAATACAACTTTTTTGTTAAACGTTCTTTATCTAATAAAATCAAAAGAAATAAGAATAAATATAAAAAACAAATGGATGATATGAAACAAGGATAAAAAAAGACTGTACTTTCTATCTTATTAACATATGGATGGTTTTAAACTAAATATAACTTTTTTTTACAAACGTATGTAAATAAAATCCTTTCTATCTTATTAACACAACCCTTTATTTATTTTTTTACAATTTTTCAACATCTTATTATAATCATAATAGCAAGTCTTAATTAATAAAAATAATATTTTGATAATTTTGACATGAATGTATTAAAAAATATACGAATATTGCACTTCAAGGGTGTTATTGTTGAGAGATTTTTTGACAATGTTGCCAAACTCGGCATGACGTGTCAACTTAGAAATCCCTTGAATTGATCAATTGACCATTGTTTGGCTCAAGTTTTTAATCAAATTACTTAGGAGCTAATTTAATATGACCCAGTCGATCTAACAGGTCCAAATGTGACCCAATTAAAACTTAGTTCTATTTTTTAAAAAACAAATTTCAAGACTTCATCATTTTAACCCTTTATATATATATATTGTGACAAATACATCTTAGTCACTTGCTTATCTAGATTCTGCATGCCGAAGAGGTGGTCAAAAAATTAAGTTGGGTTTTTGGACCTAAAAAATATTTTCAAACTATTTTTATATAAAAAAAATCACATAATAAAAACTCTTAGAATCTTAATAAAATAATATCTCCACTTAAAACATCTCTAAATCAGTCAAAAAACACAAAAAAAAACCAAAAAAATTCTTTCTCAACCTTAATTTGCTTTTTCGACAAGATGAAGGCTTAAAAATGATTAAAACTTCTCTCATCAAATGAACATATTAACATCATGATCAGTCTTTTGGATGTTAAATTATGACGAACCAATAATATTCTTTCTTATCTCAAACTAAAAGAGGGAAACATTAATAAAATAAAGTCTTGGTCCAAAAATTAAAATTTTAAATCTAATGGGACAAATATAGAAAAACAAAAAAATCAGGTGCCGATTTTTAAAACCCACGCCTCATGTGCAGTAAAAACTAAAAAATGGATTGCTTTTTCGTTTCACCATTTTATCTGGTTCTTAAAGTTTTAATTTTTTATAAACAATAAAATTGAATTTTATTATGCATAATAAATCACTAACTAAACCAAATTATCTATTTTAAATCCTAGTTGATACATCATTGAAAGATGAAATTTTAAAAGGACAATTTTTTTAAAAAAAGCTACCAATTAAAATAAAAAATGCTTGAATGAAAAAAAAATAGAGGAAAAATTCTTCTATTTCAAGCAATTCCTTTCATATTGCATGGTGAAACACGGAATAAATTTTATTTTTTTTAATTATAAAAAACAGGAAGGTAACAACTTTTTTAAATGTACTAATAGTGTAATCCCCTTTTTTTCATTATACGCTCATTTATGTGCCACATAAAATTTTAAATAATATAAAATAAACTTTTAAATCACTATAACTTATATGGTACCTTATTTTATATAACACATAAAATAACAATACTCAACTCCCTTTAAATAGTGACGAGTAATTAAAGGATAATGCATTAATTTCCTTTTGCATCTTTGCTTCCGGCGTCACAAAGCAAAATTCCCCGTGGAAAAAACGGGACACGTGGTAGACCGGACCGGAATCTTATGCGAACTGCCCAATGGATCGCCCCACCGGGGCCGAGGACAGGGCCTTGGGAAGCGCAACACTCCAATAATTAATGGAATATAACTGATACAGTTAATCGATGCTTATTTGCCCTTGAAAATGTTATTTAAAAAAACCAAATTATTAATATAGTCTTTTAAATAATATACATATGATTTTTTTATATGCACTCCAATAATAAAATATAATTTAGAAGAACCATTTATATTTTAATACTATACACAATTATTTTAACAATTTAATATAACTTGGTTAACTTAACATGTCTAAAAACAATCCAAATGATTTTCAATTGAACCTATTTGTTTTTTGGTTTCAAAAGCGTTTTTGAAAAAAATTAATTTTTTCTTCTTTAAATTAATATTTTTTAGTGTTTTCAGATTATTTTGATCTACTGATGTCAAAAATAAATTTTTTAAATAAAAAAATATATTATTTTGATGTATTTCTGAGCGAAAAATATTTTGAAAAGCAACTGCCACCACACTCCCAAACACCCTTTAATCCAAAAAAGATATGATTGAGTAAAATCAATTAAGAAAAAAGAAAAATCCAACCCGAGTCCACTCAGGTGAACTTGTCAAACTCATGAGATAGATCATGAGAATTGAAAGCAAAAAAAAAACGTAGATTTTTTTTTTTTATCATTGAAGGTGATTTTAAAAAAATATAATAATAGGAACATCTTTATATGGTAAAGGAAACATCTTCTTCTTCTGATCAATATATAAAATATGAAACTTTCTTAAATCTGTACCCTAAAAATAACAAGAAGATATCATTGCAAAATCAATATAACAATTTAGGTTAGAGAATTTAGATTCATTCGGAACCAATTCTCATAGGAAAATATGTAAATAGTATCAAATTTCATTTTGTGACTATGCAAAATGTATGAAGAGCTCAATAATTTAGGATAAATTTACCTGTGCTTTTTTACTGATCAAATTAATTTTTTTAATGTAAAAAAAAAATATACATACATTGTTAATATGTTTTTAGCATGATTGTTTTAGATTATTAACTGAAAATTTAATACATTCATTCAACAAAATAAATTGAGAGTAATATATACCTATAAATATTTAAAAAAAGTTATTACTAAGTTAAGAAATTAAGAGATATATGCAAATTAAAATATCTAATCTTGTGTCGTAGAAGTCCATTGAAATTTTTTAATTTTATTATATGGAAAATATTTTTTATAACAAGCACAATAATTAAAATTTCATTAAAATAAAATGATTTGATAGAACAATTCTTCCTTTTCTTATTATTTTTGTATACAAAGAAATATAATTTTTTGCTTTATGTTTTTTGTTTTAAAAACAATCAAAAGCAATCAAAACAAGTAAAAACAATTGCGCTACATGAAATAAGGATATGAAAGGTATTTCTCTAATTAAAACCCTTTTATCTCATCTTATCATAACCACAAAAACAAGTTTTAATTATAATTTTTTTTTATAACTCTACCGCGAATATATTAAAAAATATAATACATTGCATGCATGTTGTTGTAGGAATTTTTTTTGACAATGTCACTAAATACAGCCTAGTCCGACATGTCAATTTGGAGGTCCTCAACTTGTCTTTTTGCGTGGCTTGAATTTCAAATTAAATCTGATGGGAACTGAGCAGACATTACCTAATAGATCTAAAAAATTCAAACTTGACCTGATCAAAACCTAATTTAATTTTAATTTTTTTCTCAACAACTTTATTTATATATATATATATATATATATATATGCATCGTTTGTTGATTCTAAATGAATAAAAAATCAAGCTTTTTCATTGAAAGGAAAAAAAAACCCTATAAATTCATATTTAAACTCAAAACAACCTTTAATTAGTTAAGAAATCGAAAATCAACCCAATTTTTTTTTTAAATCCCCAATCACAATCTACTTTTTATTGCAAGATAAGAGGTAAAAAAATATCTAAATGAAATTACTCTTATCAAATGAAATCCTTTTATAATAATATTATCTTTTTTGGTTTCCGAAATGTGAATAATTAATAATTTTCTCTCTTCTTTGCTTTTTTATGGTACTCACCCTCTCCTCTTTTAAACTTAAGGATCAAAGTGTGAAAAAAATGATGTTTTGGGTGCCTCATGAACGGTGAAAAAAAGTCTGCATCTTTGCCTCACTGTCAAATTTGGTCATTGTAGTTTCAATTTCTTATAAGCAACAAAAATTAAATTTTATTTCACGAAATAAAGTGTTAACCTAATGTCATCAGTTTTTTTACACCATAATAATCATATAGCAAATAAATTAAAATAATTTATCAAACTTAATTCCTAGTAAATTAAGCTATATGTTTTCAAAAGAGAACAAACAATATCGCTTAATTTACAACCTATTAAATATAGAAGAACACAAAAGGTTAAAAAAAGGACTTAAAAAAATCGGTGTTGGTCAATCCGAGTTAGAACGGACAAACCTGTAACCCCAGTAATCAGGGTCAAGCTAATAAGGGATATTCTATCAAACTCATGGCTCAAATAATGAGATCGAAATAACACTGATAAAAAAAAAATAAAGAAAACCATAAAGCTCATTAAAAAAAACTATCAACTCGTGTTAACTTTTTAAACTCGTGACCTAGATCATTAGATCTGAAACACTCTATCTGGAAAAACCATGAAGCACAATTCTCCATCAATAAAAAATTGAAAGATGAAATTGAAAAAAAAAATCAATTATACAAAATGATTCAAAATAAAAAAACAACAGTTAAAAGAATAAGGATCAAAATTAAAATGAAAAATAAATTTTATATTCATTGAATGGTAAAATTAAAAAGAAAAATTAATTTAGCAAAAAGACTAAAAAAATAAAAAAAGGATCAAAATTGACATTTTTTTATTGAATAGTGAAATTAAAAAAATAACTTTAATAAAAAGAAAAACAGAAAATAATGGGGATCAAATTGGTAAAAATAATATACCATAATTTTGAATTGAATGATGAAATTTAAAATAAATAAATTTTTTACAAAATGATCAAGAAAAAAATTGGAAACCAAAGCAATGAGGATCAAATTAGAAAAAAAAAATAATACCATAATTTTGGATTGAAGGATAAAATTAAAAACTAATAAAACTTTTACAAAAGAACCAAATAAAAAGAATTAGAAATAACAAGAATAAGGATTGAAGTTAAAATACCCATAACAAAAAGAGCCAAATTGTAATTTAAAAAAAAAGAAAAAGAAAAAAGAAAACCCCACCAAAAACAAATTGCTCAACCATTGTTTACACTCGTTGCCCCAAAAGAAAGAGGACATGGAGGTGTCGTATGCCAGTAAGTGCGCCACATGCACTTATACCTTTATATATATATATATATATATATATATATATATATATATATATAATCAAATACTAAATTGCTTTTGAGTTGACATGATAATAATAATAAAACCATTATGAAAAGACAAAAAAACCTTTTAACACTAGTTTTAATTTTTATTGTTTACTTTTAAGGGTATTTTGATCATTTCAATGTAATTTTTTTTCAACTATCAAATTGCTCCTTATTTGGAATGATAATAATAAAAAAAATCATTATGTAAATACCTAAATACCCCTTAACACTAATTTTAAAGCTTTTGCTTTTAAAGATATTTTGATTGTTTTACTATATTTTTAAAACTTGCAAAAATTTATTTGTTCTTGATCAATTTAATAAAAACTAATACACTTTGTGTAAATTCTTTGATGCTCAATAACTAGTTTTAAGATTTTTGATATAAAAGCTAAAATTACTATTACACTGTTACAATAAGCAATATTTTCTTTTATGTGAAAAATGTTATTCAAAGGAGAATTAACACATGTTAATGAAGCAGAAAAATCTAGTTATAAATCAAATACTTTGATG
>Ga0325403_1005259_pt1 | contig 12184 bp, 10 predicted proteins | sample PopdelMetagenome_19_FD_205665 | JGI IMG/M metagenome (GOLD analysis project Ga0325403, IMG submission 205665) | Populus deltoides microbial communities from Bellville, Georgia, United States - Xylem-PdKOR-R4 | ecosystem: Host-associated > Plants > Phyllosphere > Stem > Wood/Secondary xylem...
TGACCGATTCTAGTGCAACAGACACCTTACTCACAATTACTGAAATAATCCTCCTGACCTGACTTGGTCCACTTCACATGTAGCTCCAGGTGTGATTCAACTTGTACTCCACGTGTGATTCATATCAGATTTCTTATGAAGTAGGAAAATCAAGCATGGTTTATTGGAGCTAACTCAAACAAAAACTTGTATGAAGTTTGAAACCCTGTACCTGGGTGTTACTCGGGATTCTTAAGCACCAGGAATAATTGAAATCGCGAAGCAGTGCCCGAGGGGAGATAAAGGAAAGGGAAGCTGCCCCATTTCATAACTATTGGGATGAAATTGTAGGAAGCGACAAATCGAAAGTGTGTGATTCTGTTGTGAATAATTTACTTCAATATTTCTTTTTTACTTATTTAATATTTCCATTTGTCTGGGTTAGAGGTATGGAAACGTGAAGATAAGGTACATGCTTAATAATAGCTGTGCATTTAAAATTGTAAAATCAAAGCGAAGGATATCGATGCTGAGCAGGCAGGCAGGCAAAAGTGTGCCTGATTTCGATATAATGAAGCAGTGGTCTGGTCAAGAATCCAGCTTTGTGGCCGGTCTTGCTTGCAGCTCGGTTTGGTTTGTGATTTCATATTTTGAAGAAGACATTGCAGAAATTTCAGTCACAAAAAATAAAATAAAATGAATATTGATATAATTAACAATTAAATTTTTATAGGGAATAAAAAGTAAATGAAAATAGTTAAAAAAATATTTCAGATATATATAAAGAGTTGACATCAGCATAAAGAAAAATAATATATATAGTTTTATTATCTTGGCAAAAATAAAAAGAGATAAGTTAAAATTATGTTTGAAGGTTCAAATCTATTCAATTAAAAGAAAGAGGTACGAAAATAAAACTCAGTAGCGTAATGTGCTTCCACTAAACAAATATTATCTATGATATATGATTAGCAAGTTTGCTCGACGACAACTATGCTGTTAGAACGTACGATGGCCTGCCTTATCAGGAAACGATTGGGCCATAAAGTAATCAACAAATTAAGAAGTAAATATTGCACTTGTTAATTAAGTCTATAACATGAGTGATCATGCTGACTTAAACCAACATTTTATTCTGAAATTAAATATATAATGTAATTATGTAATAAAACAAAACACAAATTTTTTGTTGTTGTTTTTCTAGATTAAAAGGGTTAATTGATTCATTTATCATTATATTGTGATGGGTCATGATTTCTATAAACCAATCCTATTTTAAAGGCCATCGTACGAGATCTCAATCCAAAATGAGGCTTTGTCTTTTTTGGTGTCCAACCCTAGGTTGAGTCATGACATGCCCGCGCCCAGCCCCGCTATGGGCTAAGAAAGTGTCCGCCCCCAGCCTTATGCTAGGCCAAGGACACGTCCCGCCAAACTCCACATTGGGTCATGGCATGCCGGCGTCCAATTTCAAGTTGGGTAAGGGCACATCTGCGCCCAGCCCTATGATGGGCCAGGGACTCATCCGCGCCCAACCCCCTGTTGGGTCAGGGATGTAACCACGCCCAACTCCATGTTGGACTATGATGCGTTCGTCCCTGACCATTTTTGAATACAGTTACAAGCTGAACCCAACTCCTATTAGAAAAGTGTGTGAGTTGAACCCAACGCCCCTCAGGTTGAGTGCACAGCTGAAAGGTAACCCCATACTGAGCCTTCCATACTCTGGATCTGGGTTAGTAATTATGATACCTATCACATCCTATTAAATATAAACAAGCAGCCCATGCTTTTATTAATTAGATGTGATTGTACAAGCAGTAGAATAATATTATTTTACTATTATGAGATTACATCTCTACCCCTCCCACATTGTATGAAATAGGTCAAGCCATGTAATATAAAAGAGGAGTGAAATATACAGAAAGGGGTTCGAAACCTTATACTCTGAGACAAAAACACATTCTATGCTTCTTTTTTCTTAATTCTACATCTTCTCCCCCTTCCTCTTCTCTATCTTCATAAAAGCTCATTAATACTTGCATTAATGTCTTTTGTTACATAAAAATACTTGGTACTGACTTGACATACGGAGGGTCCCCCACCAACACCCCCTAGGGGACTTTGTGCAGGTATTTATTCAGGAAGAGATTAACACCCCTGAGGAGATCTATTAAAGAAGAAGCTAGTGTAGTCTTGAAGTAAAGGTCGTAGAACACACTATGAAGATGTGCAAGGATCTCTAGGAATAATTCATCCTAGAATATTCCCAATGATTTTTGTAACCTCATTAGTTGGCGCCGTCTGTGGGAACTTTACAAAAAAAGTTAATTACTTCTCCAGCAAGAAACTAAGCTTTGGCGTGCGGTTCCATCTATTACACCAATATGGCAGATCCATACACATTAGGGCATATCACAGATGCCAATTTTGCTGCTGGTACATCCACCAAACCTCAAATTGAGAAGATGGTTGAGCAGATACGTTTGCTCTCTGAAGAGGTCGTCAGATTAAGAGTACAACTCACGGTTCATCCTCAACCTCACCATAATATCCTAGCACACAACTTACCACTTCAGCCACAAAGAACCCTTATAGCGCGAAGATGCCTCAGCTATGTAAAGGGATATAGGCATAATAAGGAGGAACCACTTAGACGTCGTTCTCGTAGTCCAACTCGAGAACATTCATATTGTCCCACGATACCAGTGAGAAGTGAACATTCAAACTAGCCATCGTGGGAGAGAAAGAGTTCATCACTCCCACCGTTCCATGCTAGATTCCTCCAGTTCTTGACATCACCAACCTGTCCACCAGTACCAAGTGGAAGGCTCCCCACTGTCCAAGAGAGTTCTGGAAGTTAAGGTGCCCAAAGAGTATTTATCCACGAAGATGAACCTGGATAAATACGATGAACTTACAAACCCTCGGGAACCTATCCAGAATGTGAGGAGGAGCCTTGAGCTGGTCATCGATGACAATGATGTCATGTGCAAGATATTGCCCACCATTTTTAGAGGGAACGTGAAGAAGTGGTACAACAACTTGAAGCCAGGGTATGTCCTGAGCTTTCAGGACTTGTGTGCTCAACTAGTGATGCATTTCAGCACTAACATTCCTATGAAAAAAAGCTCCATAGAGCTATTTGGAGTTATCCAAGGTGAGAAGGATTCCACCCGAGCGTATCTGAGGAGATTTAATGAAGAAATGCTTCAGGTGGAAGACCTGTTGGAGCTCATAACCTGTGAGGCCTTGAAGGGGGTCAAAAGTGAAGAGTTATGGAAACAACTCCACTCGCTACAGGACAGAACTCTCCAAAGGGTGAAGCAGATGATTGAGAGCCACATTAGAGTAGAGGAAGCCCTAGCTGCTCGTAGAAGCTTCTCTCAGATCTACAGAGAAGGGGTCAGGGTTGAACCCCCTAACATGAACCGTTCCCCTGTTGACAGACAAAGGATGTTAAAGGAAAGGGCCCTCTAGGGAATATCCTAGTAGGCTTGAAAAGGTTACACTCCTGTAAATACCAGTTACACAGAGATCTACATGGCTTTAAAGGGTTAGAATCTACTTCAGTATCTAATCCCAGCCTCAAATTCTCTAAAATACTGTCAGTTCTATAGAGAGAAAGGACACGACACTGAGGACTGTTATATGCTCTCAAGAAAGAAGTGGAGAGACTCTTGGCATAAGGATACCTCAGACAGTTTTTTTTTAAAAAAAGGATCCATCTTTGGACGGGGATGGAGGTGAAGTAAGACAACAAAAACTAGCGCTTTCAGAGGTCCTTGTCATACTGGGGGGCTCATCTACCAATATAGGCGTCACTAGTAATAAGAGAACAAGGTTGAGAGATCAAATTTTAATTACAATGGATTAAAAAAGTTCTTAGCATGAACCCATCACATTCACACCTGCTGATGGGCAAGGGACTAAACACCCATATGAGGATGCCTTGGTGATTTCCACGGTTATGGAAGGTCACATGGTCTATAGGATCCTAGTGGATGACGACAATTTAGTGAACATCCTATTAGCAGAGGCCATGACAAAGATAGGCATACACGCCTCGAAAATGACTCTAATGCTAACACCCTTCATCGGGATAGAAAGATCAGTAATGCCGGTGAAGGGGGTAGTAGAATTGACTGTTACTGTGGGGATTGCACCTTGTTGTGTGACTATCCAACATACCTTCATGGTCATTATCACTTATCTCTCATGCAATGCCATCATAAGAAGGCCATTGCTCCATTAGATCAGTGTAATGGTCAACACCAAGTATTTGACCATGAAGTTCCCAACAGTTAAAGGGGTAGTTGTAGTGAAGAGGAATCAGGAAGCCTCAAGAAAATATGCAAACACCTTTTTGAAGGGCAAGAAGGCCCTATTGGTTGATCACCTACAAGGCTCTAACCTTCCTCATGCATAACACTCAGACCATCTTAAGCTATATCATTGTTAAATATATAAATAAAGAATGCATATTTTTATCACTTGTGTTCTTACTTAATTTACGTTCCTTTCTCATGAATACTTCCTACCGATCCAATCAGGGTTACACACCCCTGTGGCATCCGGGGCCTACTTCTCCAGGATGGTAGCGGAGTCCTAAGTGAGCATCAACCTCTATTGTCACCCATCGGGGTTGCACACCCCTGTGGCGTTTAGGACCCACTTCTCCAGGGCAGTAGTAGGAGATCAATGCTTTACTCTTCAAGGTGGCTTTCAACGCCACCTCTTTTCCTTCTGTCTAGCCTTTTTAGTTGGAAGTAAGAGCACTGAAGCAACCTTATCAAGTTCATCCTATCTGTCCAAACATGCTACATACCCATGTGTGCGGTCTGGGACCCACATCTCTCCCGGACAACATGGGACTAGTCTCTATGGCATTCAAGAGTGTTGGGGCGGCCTTATTAAGCTCACCCTGTAAACCCCTGTAAATAAAAATAAATAATAATAATAAAAAAAAAATTAGGATCGAAGTAATGAGGTCTCAATGAATAATTGAGATTTGGTATGAAAAAAATGAATAAATAGTAGGAATGATATTAAATGTGTCATGTGAGAGAGAGAATGATCTCCATAAACAAATTTAAAGGTATTGTTGAAGTTGAAATGAGAGTTATGATTTTTACTGACTTATTAAATTCTTGGTCTTTACATCTATGGATGAAACCACAAAGAGAAAGGATAAAGTGAAATAAACAAGAAATTAAAATGGATTTGAGTACTTGATTGGTTTAAGAATATAAATTACATTAATGGACTTCGTTGATGATCATTCCTCGAACTTGATTAGTCGGTCCCGAATGCAAAGGCTAATGATGTTAGTAAGGTTTACTAACATCGGCATGATCATCCCTGAAAATGAGAGATATTGAACTTGATTAACTATTTGGGTGAGAATAGTTAATGATATCGACCGATGCTGTCGATATCGGCAATCACATGAAACTTGATTAGCCAGTCCCGAATGTGGAGGCTAATGATGTTAGTAAAGTTTACTAACATCAACATAATCATCCATGAAAATATGAGATATTGAACTTGATTAGTTATTCGGGTGAGAATAGTTAATAATATCGATCGGTGCTGTCGATATCGGCAATCAAACGAAACTTGATTAGCTATTCCTAAAGTGAAAGCTGATGATGTTAAGAATCTTGACATCAACATTTTCAGAAATATTCCAAGGTATTATGGAAAGAAAAATTTAATTGGCTATTTCAGGTTAGAAATAGTAAATGACAACAATCAGTGACATTGATTTTGGCATTTACAATGAACTTGATTAGTCGGTCCTAATATATGGGCGACTAATGATACTAATGAAAATTCATGTATTATTTTTTTTTAGATTTTTGAAAATTATTTTCTTTTATCTAGAAAGTGGAAAAAAAAAGCCTATAAGAGCATATATGAGTTTTTAAGGAGGTATGAGAGGGAAAATCTTTTTAAAGAATATGAGAGAATATGTAAACCAACACAAAAAAAGTTGGTGTTATTTGTAATATGAAATGATATCCCGAGAAATAAACTTAAAACTAAAAGCACATTTGTGTTAACATATTAATAAAAAAAACTATTCATGACACAACCTCGTTTTTAACCTTGTTAGAGATTTAATATAAAATTATTAGTTGAGGTTTTATTTAAAAATTTAAATTTTTAAGTTAAGATAATTTTTTAATTTTGTATCAGGGTCTTGATAATTTAAGTATCATGTTTTTGGATATTATCATTTCATTTTTTAAATTAAATTAAAAATTAAAAATTTTATTTAAAAAGATGTATTAGAGAATTAATAAAAAAAAAATATTGTTGTAGCCAACTTGACTGGAAATTAAGCTTAAACTTTTGAGTTTGAAAAGTTCATTTAGCTATTTTATATGCATCATTATGAAAGTGTGTATGCACTTGATCACAAGGATTCAATATGGAAAATTTTTCATGAATTTTTTTATTTATTTTATGAAAGGCATTCTTGATGATATAAATTAGATAAAAGCATCATTATCTTCATGACACAATGATATCAAAAACTAAGAAGGTAATAAATTGCAACCTATTACATAATAAAAGTTTGACAAAATCCTTTAGTAATAATCAACAACAACCTTTGATCAAGTAATAAATAATAGACATTTACACAAGCTCACTGGAATTTCATGACGAGGATAGGAAGTTTTCTAATTATGCATGCACACGGTCAAGCTTAGTTAATAGAAGAACAAGCCCATTGATGAAAGATTTCAACCATTAATCTAAATTAATGTCAAGGAATCTCGATACCTTTCAATTAACAAGAGAGACAATTACCGTAGGGATACCAAAATCTTATTTCAAAAACTAAACATACTAAATAGAAATTTCATATACAAATTGAATCTTTATTAAAAAGAAAAAAAAAAGGAAAGGAAAAGGAAAACAAAAGGAATGAAGATTATTAACCACCGACAATTTAATAGTGCATAGCGCAGAGTGATTACGCCACTTTTAATAATACAAATTGTTACATTTTTGTTGATTGCATAACTTTTCATTCAATACGTACGGTAACAATTTGAAATGTGTTATTTCCTTCTCTCTCTCTCTCTCTCTCTCTCTCTTTTTAATAACTGTGTTAATATATATATATATATATAATGATACAAACTTAATGCATCCATGATTGTAATAATTGCATCGATAGTCTTGTATGTATCAAATGACAAATATGTTAGTGATAGATGGAAATAGGTAAAGCAGATGCCAACAGCAGCAGGAGGTACTTATGTCTGAATCAGATGGAAAGCTATACATATATCTGAATGGATTGTATGTAGATTGGATAATTTGATTCTGTCTATCATTATTCATGGCTTGCAATGCCATGCGTGCACGAACCCTAGCTAGCCCTAGGTAAGCCCTTAGTGGCAGTCTCTTAACTTGAACACGCAAACTAAAAGCTTTGCTTTTGCTTTTGCTTTTGCTATGCTATGCTTGTGACCTTCGTATCAGTGTGTCAGCTATCAAAGTGGAACCAGCTGCTAAGAGCCCTTATTGTGGCATCTTCTACTCTCTACTACTAGGTCACAACACTTCCCTTCCATGCATCATGCGATGCCAATTGCCATGCATGTCAAGATAGATTTACACACACACACACACACACACACACATAACATCATAAGAGATAGAGCACATTAAAAGCCAAGCATATATACGTAAATCAATCAATTTTATGGTATATGTATAAATGGGGTAAATTCGTAGTACACTACTACTAGTTTATATATCTTCTATACTATATATATAATACCAGCTTCTTCTTTTTTTTAATGTAGTACTAGCAAGCTGAGGGGAGAGAGAGAGACACACTGATGGCCACTTTCCTTTCACCATAATGCCTAAATGATATATGTATGTATGTATAATGTTAATTACACCATTAATTTGTTGGCGAAACGAAAAAGATACATTAATATAGTTTAAAAAATTTGATGGTGGGAAAGGTAGTAGGCGCATCATATCGATCAAATTAAAGAGAATGCAATACTACGTACTAGAATATGGAAGTGGTTGTTAATGAGAAATTAATTACTTGATAAAAAAAAAAGGAGTTCAGGACACGAGAGAGATCCATACAAGGCAGGAGGGTTTTGATCATAAATATGTGGTTGCATGGTCTTAGAGGAGGCAAGAAAAGGTTTACTTTGGGAAGTTCGATGATTTTGTTGTTGAGGGGACAAAGGACAGATATTAGGGTAACTAAGGGTTCAGATATGAAAGACAGCAATAGGCATATACGGGTTACTTATTGCGGAAAACAAGAAGTAAACCTACCAAGCTAGCTCATGTATATGCGCCCCCTCTGTAAACCACAGCTAGCTTTAAAAAGAAGAAGAAAAAACAAACAAACAAGGGGATTTTGGGGAGCAACATAATTAATTAATGGTAAGAGAGAAGATAGAATTAAGTGTACTAACTAACTGACTAAGAGAGCATCATAAATCAGTTAAAATAAAAAACACAGTACTCTTAATTAATTACCTTAGTATATTTAAATTAAGCAATCAAAAGTGAAGCTAGCATGCATTAATTATTATCATTAAAAGAAAAAAGAAAGAAAGAAAACCAATTAACAGACAAATAATTAAAACACTCTTTAATTTGCTAAGAAGAAGAGAAGATGCTGCAATATAATTAAAACACTCTTTAATTTGCTCAGAAGAAGAGAAGATGCTGCAATATGCTTTGAGACCGGTTATTTAATTTTTCTGTGGAAACTAATTGTCGTCTTCCTCAATATATATAATTAATACTCATGTTATGATGCCGATCGAAAATACTTAATTAACTGATTCAACTGAATTAATTAGTTAAATAACGAAGAAAGTAAAAGGTTACCAGCTCGCTCCCACCTAGACAAATAATCACTACTACTAAATGAATGTAGTGATGTATATATGAGGAGGTATTGAGAAAAAAAGAGAGAACTCATATGTCAACGACCGCATCCCACTAACCATAGAGAATAGGGAGTAATTAAACATATACATAAATGATAAACTACACGATCAATTCATTAATTTAAGCTCCCCAAAAAAGAACCGATCGGTCAAAGCTTGTCTTGAACATATACGTTCAGTACTGAAGCTAGCTAGCGAAGGAGACGGGAGCCATATATAATATTGGCCTTCCGGTGGCCGTTTATCAAGCTATCTATCTAGAGACTCAAGATATGTGCTATCTTGCATTGCATGCACACATATAGCCACCATCACATCTATACATGCATATATATATATACATATATATATATATGGAATTAGAATTAATATATTATAATTACGATAATGGAACTTCGTTGTGGGGTACTGGGTAACAAAAAGAGAAAACCACATTAGAAAGATAAACATATAATTACTTAATTAACAAATCAAACAAGGTCATGTAATGGCAAGAAGGTAGCAGAGAAAGAACTAACTATTAACGTTCATTAACTATATCCTTTAGTGGGATGGAGCGGTTGAGGTGTTAAATTAGTTGGCTAACTAGCTCTTACATTTAAAAATTAATTAGAAGAAGGGCAATCAATTCAGGTAGCTAGCTAGTGCCATGAAGAGACAGAGAAGAGGGAATGATTTTGCCAACCCAAGAAGAAAGAATTGTTGACAATCTGAAGCTGATAGCCCTTAGAAGGATAATGGAGCCTTAGTAAGAACTTGGCCTGTGAAAGTGCAAAGGGACTCAATGGAACGTTGCTAAACCCTGAACTCTTTAGCATCATTTCCCATGTCTCGAACCTCTGGTGCCTTTCTCTTCTTCCCTCTCCCTCTGCTGCTACGATGTCCATTATCTCTCTCCCAAACCATATCTGCTCAACTGCGAGTCTCTCCTTGCTGTTTGGTGGTAGGGTTGCCTCTAGGGAGTCGAAGAGAGCTGTATAGTGATCCAAGGCCTCCAGGAACCTCTGTAAGAAGAGAAGGTGGTTGTGGTTGGCTTCCCTTTCAGCAACCGTCACCACATTGGGGTTCAAGGCCTTGATTTTATGGAGTAAAAGGAGCAGTTCACGAGAATCATCCATAAGGAACCGCTGAAGACACAACACGCAGTTCACCGCTAGGGCTTCATCTGGGAGAAGAGTAATTGCTGAGGAGAGATAGAGGGCAAGAGAGGCAGGGTCATTGTTGAGAAGAAGAAGAGGATGGAATTGGAACCTGAGGCCCAAGGAGTGGGCAAATTTCAAAAGGCGATCCCCAGTCCTGTGGAGGATGCTCAAATCATGACCAGTCCCTGTGATCCGAAGCATAGGAGGAGGATGAAGAGTGTTGTTAGATCGGTCGGCCAAAGCTTGCATCAATGGAGGCCATTGCACCCCATGCATAATATCAAAATCTATGATGTGAATGGCTTGCTGCCCTACTTGTATGGCTTCCAAGATAGCCTGATTGGCAGTTAGATGGCTGAATCTTATGAATGGGGTGATATGATTCAAAGACAAATAGCAAGACTGAAGAGTGTCCTGATCCATCGACTCATAGCTGATCACCATCCTCTTGTTATTATTAGTATTAGTAGTAGTACAAGGAGGAGGAGGAGCTATGCTGTTCATATTGAAAACAAGAGGAGCAGTAGTACTCCTAGCGGGATTGGCATGGCGATTAAGGCGGAGAGAGAGGGCTCGAACAAATTGATGAACCAACCTCTCAGTGGAGTCACCATAAGGAGAAGAGTTGTAAGTGGACAAAAGATGGGAGAGAAGGCGTTGAGCGGCGGAGAAGTCAGATTGAGAAATGAGATCTGCGCAACTGACTAGCAACTGACGCGTATGGAATGCTGTTGTTGGTGTCGGTGGATTAATGTCTTCTTCTTGATCTTGTTCCTGATCATGATCATGGGAATTAGGTGAACTCATCAGCAACTGCTGTGAATGTGATTGACGACTGTGACCGTGAGCCAAACAGACACACACACACACACGCACTAGCACTAGCTAGCTATATTATGTTTCGGTCATGAAATATATATATATATATATATTTCATGACCGAAACATAATATATGGGTCAGAATTAATGAGATATTAGCGGCAATTGCTTTCTTGGATTAATGGGGATATTCCACAAGGATGATAACTCTCTATATAGCTACCTAGGCTAAGCTGAACAATTCTTTCTCTCTCTCATCGATGTAAAAATCTATGAAGATAAAATTAAAAACCTAACTAGGTATGGAGAAATATAAGAAGCAAATATTATTTGGGTCAGAATTAAGAAGGGTATGCTAGCCTGCTAGATGCCAAGGCCACTGCCAGCAGGGGCTTGCATTTCTTAATTTAAGACATATGGTCAGCCATATACAGGGAAGAAAGTAATTAATATCTGTTACTACAAGCTAAGCTTAGCTAGTCATATATAGTTATCAATACAGTGCTAACTTATATGTTAGAAATTCAACAACACTTCAGAATTTATCATGAAGGACCGACTTCGATCGTGTATGTTGTCACGGACCAGAGCCCCCAAATAATTTAGTTTTCAGATATTTGAGCAAAAGAAATCATGTACGAGATTAATTATTTAATTCGAGGGAAGCTAGCTAGCGTGCCTTAATTCCTCGGAAGTTTGGCTGAACCAAAAGCTTCTCTCTAAGTTTATTTAAATCTACATTTTTTATAATATTTAAGTTTATAAGTATTTATGTAAATGTACATATAAATAAAAGCATTATTGAAAAAATATTAGACACACATATATAATTCTATATTCATATGAAATAAAAGTGTTTCTTCTTCACCTTCGTAATCTCTATTGTTCTTATATATTCTATTTACTCTTTATTAATTATATTGTTTTATTATTGTATGTTTCTTGATATATAGTTTTACAATACGTTATTAACATGAATTGGTCTTTGCTTTCATCTTAAAGCAAACAATCACATTTGGTAAGAAGTAAAAGCACAAATATTTCCTCATTTCTATCTTAAAGTAGATAGTATTTGATTTATTGATAAGAAGTAGAAGTAACAATGACAAACCTTGCCAAACTTGAGTTTCTGGCACTTGATATTACGGGCAATAATTATTTGTCGTGGATACTTGATGCCGAATTCACCTGGATGCCATGGGTCTTGGGGACACCATTAAATATGATGATGAAGCATCTAGTCAAAACAAGGTAAAAACCATGATTTTCTTATGTCGTCATCTTCATGAGGA
>Ga0325403_1005261_pt1 | contig 12180 bp, 8 predicted proteins | sample PopdelMetagenome_19_FD_205665 | JGI IMG/M metagenome (GOLD analysis project Ga0325403, IMG submission 205665) | Populus deltoides microbial communities from Bellville, Georgia, United States - Xylem-PdKOR-R4 | ecosystem: Host-associated > Plants > Phyllosphere > Stem > Wood/Secondary xylem...
CTTTAGTGTCCATCATATGAGTAACCAAAATCTTCTTTCTTCTTTACTCAATATACATGTGGTCCCTCAACTTATATATTTAATGAATTTTATTACTTGAAAACTACAATTGTTTATTCTTATTTTAATTTTTTCCTTTTAATTGCAATTTATTTTCTATCAACCAAGTTTTTATAGGCGAACCAAATAAGAGGAGAAGAAGAAAATATCCATGAAATCATATCTTAGAAGTAACAAATGGGGGTACAAAGCTATGTTTTGAATTTGATTTAATAGGGAAAAATAATAATTTGAATGCTCATGAATTCCAAAATTAATCCATTCAAATTTTAGGAAATACTCAAATTAGTTTATATATTAACTAAAATTAAATATATTTCTTGAATTATTTTTTAAACAAAATAAATTAGCCTAAAATAAATACAAATATCAACATTCAAACACAAAAAACAACCTTCCTTTTTTTTTTTATCACCTTACCTAATCCAATTTAAATTAATTTCTATCCAATATTATTTTGCCTGTTTGTTTCTGTGTTTTAAAAGTATTTTTGACAAAATTTAAAATTTTTTATTTTTTTTATTAATTTTAAATTAATATGTTTTTAGTGTTTTCAAATCATTTTGATATGCTAATATTAAAAATAATTTTTAAAAAATAAAAAAAATATTATAGACATATATTTTAACATAAAAAACTATTTAAAAAACAACCATAACCAGACTACCAAACATACTTATAACAGCATCATTTTCCTCTTCCATAAATTTACCACAAAAAATGCAACCAGCTGTCTATAGACTACAAGAAACAGGGTGACATGGCAGAGAACATTGGTCCCTTTGACGCAGACACGACACGACACAACACAACAGTATCTATCTACTCCTCCCTCTCTCTCCCGTTTGACCATCCACACAAACACGCAGCGAGCATCCACAGTGAATGTGAATCACTGTACTACGCGAGCGTCACTTCTCTTTCTCTCTCTGCTTACCCCCCCCTCTCTCTAGTCTTTCTGTAGCCAGCCCTTTTCATCGCGCAGAAGTAACAGAACCAACTTTTGTTTTTGGTATCATTTTTTCACTCTTTCTCTGCTACGTTGCCAGTCCCTCGAGCTTCATTTTCTTGGTCTCTGTGCACAATCCAATATCTCACAGTCACATGATGCTCTCTTTCTTTCACATCTTTTCATTTCTTGATTCTCAATCATCACCATCTTTTACTCATTGATCTTTCTCTTTCTATGTTCAAGAGAATCACTTGTTCCTTGCTTCAAGACATGTAGATAATACTACCAAGTAACAGAATAATACAGGTAGGCCAGTACTGTTTCACTCCGCTTTGTACTGAGTCTTCTTGGCTGTCGTCTCCTGCTTTCTCTTCTGTCTTTTTCACTCTTTTCCATTGCATCTTTGTAATGCATCTTACTCTTTTTTTTCTCTTGGTATCCCGTTGCTGTTTTGGGCAAACTTGGTTAGCTACATTGTATTATTTTGTTGGAAAGAATGGATTTTTTTTTTCACATGGGCTTGGCTGATAGATGGTATTTGAGATTCGAGTGTGTTTTGTTTTGAAAGAGAGGGATTTTTGGTTTAGGGTTTTTGGTTTCTTGGAGAGATGAATGAAACAACAGGGAATCCAGCAGGGGCATGTTTGGCGTTGACAGAGAAAAAGGCTCACAGGTCTGGTGGTTGTGTTGGTATTTTCTTTCAGTTATTTGATTGGAATAGGAGATTCGCCAAGAAAAAACTCTTCTCCAGGAAATTGCTTCCTGCAGGTTAGTCCATTTCTCTCTAAACCAAGAATACCCATTTGAACTAGAATGCTTAAAATTGATTTCTTTGGTTGTTTAATGCGCGTGTTGCTGCTGCTGCTGTCCAGCTCGTGCAAAACATCCATCAAAGAAGTTTGGCGGGGATGAGAAGATGCCCAAAACAAAGCTCCATCTGGTATGCATTTTGGTTTATAAAGTTGGATCTTGATGTTCATAGATGTTTTTAAGGGACATTTATTTATATCTCAATAAAAAGAGATTTAATTCTGTGAGTTTGGTTAGTTTTTTTTGTTGTTGTTGTTTATCATGAGGGCTTTTTGCTTGTGCTTGAAATGTAGATTGTTGATGAGAATAAAGGAGGTTTTCCAAATGTAAAGAAAAGCGGGAATTGTAATAATGATATTGTAGTGAAAAAGCGTGAAATGAGAGCTCCAAGTTTGGTTGCTAGGTTGATGGGCCTCGATTCTTTGCCAGCCGTGAATCGAGATAAGCACAAAAAAGTTTCAAATTCTGTTGCTTGTGATGTTACCGAAGAGAAACTTGTTAATGATAGTCATAGTGAATCTGATAGGAATGATTTGAATATGGAGAAAGGGAGCACAAAGGTTGAATCTAGGCCTCAAAAGCTTCAAAAGACAGGTCAGTTTGAGAGACAAGCATTGACTAGGTTCGGAGCCGATGTGTTGCAAATTAACAGTGTTTTGTCAAGGTCGAGAAGGCATCATCATCCAAAACTTGCACCACCAGTTAAGAGTCCTAGGATTTCCTCGTCCAAGAATGCATCTAGGACGTCTAGGTTGATTGATGCTGCTACTAGAATTTTGGAACCTGGATTGCAAGCTACCAATAGGTCAAAAAGTGCTCTTACTTATCCAAGTTCTATGAATTATTGTCATAGGGATGAAGTTTTGACAGAGGAGATTGGAATTATGTTACCAAACATTGTGAAACAACAAGATATTGGAGATTGTAATGAGGGAGAAGGCACGTCTTTCATAGGGCAAACTTCTTGCAAAAATTGTGGTAATTTGTTTGATGTTGTGGATTCTAGACCCAATGTGAAGGAGCGGCAGTTCGTTTGTCCATCCACTCCTTCAAATTATATGTCCTCTCAAGAATCAGAAATGATCAAGCCTAGGCCACCCATATCCACTCCTGAGCAAGAAAGAAATGTAATTTATCAGAGAAATTGGGACCAACAATCCATTGCTGTGAGAGAAAAGGATAACACACGAGTACCAAGTCAAACCATCACAGTTATCAAACCTGTGTCTCCAGAGGGCCAATCACAGCGGCAATTGAGAAGCCAGCAATGCAGGCCTCAACAGCAAGAGTCATCTTCTATTACTTATAAGCAGAGGATTCATACTCAAAATGAGATGTTCATAAGCAGGGATGGAACTCCTCCAAGGGCCAAACTAAATAATCTGCAAAGCAGGAGAGCTTCTTCAGCTGCAAATGGTATTAATGAGGCAACAGATTTTGTTGCTTTGAACAGAAGCATAATCAGTCGTGGCAGGACAAGGGCATCTAACTTGGCTGATAATTCTACAATTGACAAAGACAGAAAAGTTTGCAGCAGACGAGATGATTCCATGTCACCGCTAAGGAGCCCAGTGCGCAAGAGGACAGTTGGTGTCAATGCACAAGTTGAAAGTACTGGACTTGCTAATCCGATGTCTATGGGACAAAGGAATACCAAGTCTGACAGTGTGAGTAGAAAAGTGGTTGCATCCAGCTCTCTCTCCATGGACCGTGCATGTATCAAAAGTAGATCTGTTAATGATGGAGAGTGTAATAAAAATAATGGCAGTGGGGAAAATGATGCTATATCTTTTACGTTTAATTCCCCATTTAGGCACAGAACTTTTGTTTCCAAGGGGCTGAAAGAGAGGAGTCTTCAAATTGATAAGAACACTTCTCACCAAAGAAGGCTGGTTTTGGATGAAAATGATGGCAAAACACCTTTGCAGAATCAATTTCCATTAAGAGGAGATGCCCTGGGCACAATTTTAGAGCAAAAACTAAAGGAACTGGCCTCTCAAGAACAGGATGAATTGACAAGTGGAGGTAGTAAACCCATGAGATCTACTGCTATGATTCTCCAAGAGCTAATATTTGCTTTGACTGCGGATCAACCTATGTCTCCACATGCTCGTATGTTTAATGCAGACAAAACTTACCAGGTTGGTTTGCTATGTATTGGCATGGTGCTGTCTTTTATTATGCTGTTTATGGTCCAGAATTTCTGTGCTCATTTTGTTTTGGTTTGTGAGCATCTATGATTGAAGAAAAAACTACAAAACGTCCCTTCCCCTCTGATATTGGTACCTACCTCATCTCTAAATAATAAACTATTTTGAACTGTTTTAGCTTGCATGTCTGTTTGGAGAATGCTGATTCTGGTGCTTGTGTTGAGTGAAATTTCTTATACCATTGGCGCAACCAAAATAAAAGAAATGGAGAAATTAATGAAATTGTACAAGGATTACCTTTTCATTTGATATGTGTTCTCATTGACTAATGCCCCATGGGTTGCTATCTTTGTTTTATAGTTAGTTAAGAAGGTTGCCAAATTTGACTTTGTCGAATGACTGAGTTGCTGTTTGAAATTTGTGCACCATACAGCGCATCATAGTGATACTTGCTGTCAATGATGAGATGTAAGGCCTTTGGAGTTGAAACGTTTTGGCTTTACCCTCTTTTTTCTATTTCTTTTTCATGGTATGTGAGAAAACAAAATAAGTTCCCGTGATCAATTAGTTTCAGTGAAACATTGGTGTTTCCTTTCCTCCTCTTTTTCAATTGATTTCAACGTAAATACAGGTACACGCATAATAGATATTAGGTTGGAAAAAAGTGTACTCCAACTCAAAAGAATCTAGATTTTGATAGCCATGTTCTGGTAAGATGATAAAATATGGCAAAACTTTTACCAAGAATTGGCTCTTGCAAGAATGGATGTATTAGTTCATGTAAAATTCCCAAGGGAGTTTTATTCATGTCCAAGCAAGTTGCAACAATACTATTGAAGTTCAGCAACTTTATGAGTAAAGACTGGAAACTGGCTGTGGACAGGTGTGGAGAATGATAGATAAAGAGGGCATTTTTAACTTAGAGTGGGATAGAGGTGGTGATTGAGTGTTATAGATTAAAATATACAGAATATGAATTGAAAGCCAGCAGTTTTTAGGTGGCCCATTCCTAATGTGTTACCACTGAGTGGTAAAGATGGTACATCATAGGAAAAAGCTAATAGAAATGGAGTGAAAGCATTTGTGAGATACAAACAAGTGTATAGGTAGCCCCCAAAGCATGTCAGCAGGAGAAACATGCTTTGGTTTGAAAGTTTATGAGGCAAAAAGGGATATCTTAAACAATTGCTTTCCATGGTTAGCTAAAGTGATCGCCTCTGCATGCAAATCATCATATTAACATAATGGTAAAAAATGAAAATAATATATTACAGAGGCACTGGAATTGTAGTTAATGGCTGCAATGATAAGCTGCCTTTGTAAGTATTTTGAGGCAATAGGGAAGGTTTATCTTGTCAAATAAGCTAGAGACATTACTGGAGCAGGAATGCATAAATAGAACTGAATAACCAGATTCATGGAACTAGTCCTGAGGTGTTCAATTCAAGGTCATCTTGAGGCCAAGCACCCTAAACCTATATGCCATGAAAATTAACAGTTTGCCTTTTTATGAAGCTAGGTTTCCTTGATAGTATTTTATTCTCTAGGTGTGATTTTTAAAATTATTTTTTGTGCTTAATTTACCTTGACAATAACTGTACCTGACAAGTCTAGCATGTGTATTACTCTTCTCAGAAGGAAGGAAAAATCAGGAGGAATTCAGTTGGAATATCAGTTGATGGTGATCACCTTAGTCCCGGATCTGTTCTTGAAGCTTCTTTCTCAAATGACAGTTGCTTTTCAAGCAGTCTGGATGAGAGCTCAGGTAAGAAAGTGAAATTTTATGACAACGCAGAATGAGGGGTTCATGATTATTTTTTATTGAACTACTCAGAACCTTGACTATGAATTTTCTGAAATAGTGGTATATAAAAAAAAACCCTGTTTTCAGTCAGTACTATGTTATCTAATCTTTTATCAATATTTTGAGCTCTCTTTACATGTACTATTTTGGCTCGTGATTCTAGGACGCAGGATGCTGCTGGACTCCATGGATTGCTCCTATGATCAACCACAACCAGTAGATACTGATGTGGATCTTCTGGATTGTGCATGCTCTTTGATACAAGGGAGGACAGGTAGCAAGACTGCGACGGATCTTCTTAACCATGTTTCTAGGATATTACAGAGCATCAATCTTGCTGGTGGCAGGTTAACTGGAAACAAGTTCACTCATGCAAAGGAGGTTATCTTGAATGCTGAACTGTTGTTTGGTAAAGCAACACTACGTAATTCAGATAGAATGAAGAGATTTCTCGTTGGACCCTTTCTGCTTGACGGACTTGAAACTCTGGCTGGCGCCTTGTGGAAAAATCTTAATTGCCTTCCTGGATTTGAAGAGAGCAAGGAGGGTAATCAACTCAGAGGCTTTCTTTTTGATTGTGTGATAGAATGCTTAGATTCAAAATACACCCGGTGCATTAACACTGGATTCAAAACGTGGAAAAGAGTACCGTCATGCATGAATGCAGAAATGTTGATTCGAGAGATTGGCGATGAAGTCAGAAGGTGGACAGATTTTGCTGGGATGATTCCGGATGAGATAATAGATTGGGAGATGAGTCATTCCTTGGGAAAATGGACAGATTTTGAAATTGAAGGATTCGAAACTGGTGCAGAAATCGACAGGGACATACTTCAGACTTTGGTTGAGGAAATTGCCGTCGACCTTTGGGAGTGCAGGGTGGATTCTGAGGGGTGTGACTAACATAATGGAACGTGGAAGTGTATTTTGTTTTACTATGATGCCACATTGTCTACTATGGAAGTGTCATTTTATTTTATTTTCTTAAAAACCATGTCTAACGTCATTGATGGTTAGTTGTAACTTGTCTTGACAATGAAAAGCAGCTTCAAATGGTCTTCTGCATAAATCTGTAGTCTGTATCCTTTAAGATCGATCGCTTTTTCAAACCCATGAAATAAGCAACTCTTATTTATGATTCGGTTTGAAACAAAACAACCAGTTCTCTAGCGTTCTTCATCAAACTCAATTGCAGAATGTTATTGTCTCTATGCAAAGCATGCTGGCACCGACAATGAATGAATCCGTGAAAAATTTTCTCGCCTTTTCTTCCGGGATGCAAACCTGAGCTGGTATGGTGAGTTGAAAATAAATTAGATTTCTAGTTTTTTTTTTTTTTGTTGTAAAATAGAGGAACCGGTGGAGTGGTTGAATGGTAGAATAATTTTTCTAGTTAGAAAAGGTTTTCTTGTTTAGTTTAATTTTTATTTAGGATTTTAGATCTATAAATAAACTTGTAATCAGAGTTATAATATAGTATATAAAAAAGAAAAATACTCCATAAAGAATATCTTCCTCTCAAAATCTCTCTTGATCTTTAGCTTTGCAATTCAACATTATTGTCTATAATAAGTTTTTTGAATTGATTTTCTTTCAACAAATGGTGTCAAGCTTGTTCTTATTATTTGACATGACCAATCTAAACTTCTCACTCTAGTGTCCTTGTTTGGTAAAGGATAATCATGAGATTTGGTGTATTTGTGTGAAAGCTCGACTAAGTTTCCAGGATACGTGGGAAACAATTGCAAAAAAGCTTTGAAGAGCATGTAAAATGAGTGACATTGACATCAACCCAAAGGAAGGCCACACATAAAGCACGAAAGAAGAATCAACAAGCATTCATAATCATCCACCAATGTTTGGATGACACCACTTTTGAGATAGTGGCTGATGCAACCATCGCTAAGCAATTATGAGAAATTTTGCAACAATTAAACCAAGAAGATGATAACTTATAAAAGGTAAGCCTGTAAAAGTTACATGGTGCTTTGAAAATATGCATATGCTTGAATGAGATAATATCTCAAATTACTTTGTTAGAGTATTGACTATATACAATCTGATGGAAAGATACGGGGAGAAGATGGAAAAAACACATGTGATAGAAAAGATCGTATGCTCACTGTATAAGAAATTGCATTATGTAGTGGTCGCAATAAAGGAATCATAAAAATGTGAATTTTTTTAACAATTCAAGGTCTCATGGAAAAACTACAAGCCCATGAAAAAAGAGTTAATGAAATTCAAGAAGACATGGATGCACAAACACTCTTCTCAAAATTCTTAACAAAAGAGAAGCAAGATGACTCTAGATATATCCAAGGAGGTAGAGGTCGTGGCAAGACAGAGCAAGATGAGGACAAGACAGATTTGGAAGAGAAGACCGAGACAACCTCAACAGATCAATTCGTCGACCGATTGAAGCTAACTAGTCAACTGGATCCTCAAACATTAGCAATTCGAGACCTAGGTTTGACAAAACAAAAATTAAGTCTTATAATTATCAAAACATAGGTCATTATACCAGGGATTGCTAGAATCCAACCAAATGGGTTGAAAAGAATGCTAATCTAGTAGTAGAAGAGGAGCAAAAGACCACCTTATTGCTAGTCCATGATGAACGAATGGAAACCAAAGAAAATATGTTGTATATTGACAATGGAGCCAGCAATGACATGTGGAGACAGATAAGTTTGTAGATCTTGATGAATTAATTAAAGATAATATCATATTTGTATATCATTCACATGTTTTTATCAAAGGAAAATGTATATTCTGATTCAAATGAAAGATGGTAGTCATCAATTTATTGGTGATGTATATTATATCTCAACTATAAAATGCAATATATTGAGTTTGAGACAAATATTGGAGAAAGGTTATGAAATTAAGATGGAAGATCATATTTTGACATTACTTGATACTCATAGAACTATGATAGCAAAGATAACCATGACAAAGAACATGATGCTTTTGCTAAACATGGAGATAAATGTGCCTACATCCCTAAAAACATGTGTGAAAGATCAGACTTGACTTTGGCATCTGAGACATAAACATATAAACTTTAATAGTTTGAAGATGATGATGCAAAATGAGATGTTGAAGGGTTTACCATCCATCAAACATATGAATCAGTTGTGTGAAGGATTTTTAGTGGACAAACAATTCTGTAAAAGTTTTTTAAAATAGTCTACATCTAGAACAAGTCAACCCCTACAAGAGATACACGTAGACATATACGATCCTATTCAACCATACTTATTTGATAAAAAATTATATTTTCTACTCTTTATTGATGATTATAATAGAAAGACATGAATATTCTTCTTAAAAAAGCCTAATGTATTTAATTGTTTTAAGAAGTTTAAGGCATTAGTTGAAAAAGAAAGTGGTTATTCTATAAAATCACTTAGGATAGATATGGGGTAAATTTTATCTAATAATTTTAATGAGTTTAGTAAAGATCAAGGTATAAAAATACTCGTAACAATGTCTAAATCCCCACAACAAAATGGTATGGGAGAGAGAAAGAATAGAAGCATCATCAACATAGCGAGAAGCATGCTCAAAATCATAAAGATGCTATAGGATTTTTAGGGTGAAGTTGTAGATTTTGTTATTTACTTGTCAAATAGGTGTCATATAAAAGGCTTGGGTGGTATGACTCCACAAGAAGCATGAAATGAAAAAAAGCCAAGTGCTACTCACATGAAGGTGTTTGAGAGCATTGAATATATGTATATAAATGATTAAGTGAGGATCAAGTTAGATGACAAGAGCAAAAAGCTAATCTTTACGAGTTATGAACAAAAGTCCAAAGGATATAAGCTTTACAACCCTAATAAAGGAAACATGGTGATTAATATGGATGTTGAGTTTGATGAAGAATGAGAATGGGATTAAAAGGTAGATGATGGTGAGGAGTATGATATTTTATCAGTTCTTGATGAAGAGGAAAAGAAATATGAATATCATCAAGAACTAGTTACACCTCCACAATCACTAATGAACTCAAATTTACCTTTATCATCTTTTTCTAGTAAAAGTTCAAGTAGTGACAACCCACCAAGTCCATAAAAAAAGATGACGAGCCTTAATAACTTGTATGAAGTAACTAATCCAATTGATAATGATTTAACACTATATTATCAATTGCCACATATGAACCTATAGTGTTTAAAGAAGCAATAAAGGATGAAAAATGAAGAATTGCTATGGACAAGGAGATTTCATCAACTAAAAAGAATGACACATGAAAATTGGTTCTTATACTAAAACGAAAGAAACCAATATGTGTCAAGTGGGTCTAAAAAGAAAAGAAGAATGTCAAAGGAGAAGTGGAGAGATACAAGACGAGATTGATGGCAAAAGGCTATAGTCAAAAGCAAAGAATTGACTACGATAAAGTTTTTGCTCCAGTTGTTAGATTGGAGACCATTCGATTAATGATTGTCATAGTTGCCCAATGTAGATGGAAAATCTACCAAATGGATGTCAAGTCAGCCTTTCAAAATGGATTTCTTGAAGAAGATGTCTATATTGAGCAACCTATGAGTTATGAAGTGAAGAGACATGAAGACAAGATATTAAAGTTGAACAAAGCCTTATATAGATTGAAGCAAACCCTAAGAGCTTGATATAGTCGCATTGATAGTTATTTCTTGAAGAATGGATTGGTAAAATACCCCATGAATATACTATCCATGTAAAGATAAAAGAGAGTGGTGATACTTTTATTGTATACTTATATATGGATGACTTGATCTTTACACACAATAACCCAAAGATGTTTGGAGACTTCAAGTAAGCAATTATCAAAGAGTTTGAGATGACAAATATTGGTCTTATGATCTACTACCTAGGGATTGGAATCAAACAAGGACAAGATGAAATCTTTGTGAGTCAAGAGAAGTTTGCCAAAAAGATTCTCAAGAAGTTCAAAATGGAGGGTTATGCAAAAGTGAACACTCTAGTTAAGTGTGAAGCGAGGTTGTCAAGGAATGATGAAGGAGAAAAGATAAGCTCTACAACATTCAAAAGCCTAGTTGAGAATTTGAAATATTTGGAATGCACTCGTCCAGATATTCTCTTTAAAGTAATACTTATGAATAGGTTTATGAAGACACCAACTATGATACATCTTGAAGCATTGAAGCGAATTCTTTGATATATCAAAGGTACCATAAGTTTTGGCTTATTCTATAATTACTTTAACAACTTTGATCTTGTGGGCATAGTGATATTGATTGGACCAAAAATATGGATGATAGAAAGAGCACTACAAGTTTTATCTTTTACATTGGAGACACAACATTCACATAGAGTTCAAAGAAGCAATCTATAGTCATATTATCAACTTGTGAAGTTGAATATATAGCTGTTATAATATGTGTTTATCATTCCATATGACTAAGAAGATTTTTGAAGGAGTTGCAAATGCCATAAAAGAAGCCTATAAAAGTTTATGTGGACAACTTATTAGTTATTGCCTTAACAAAGAATCAAGTATTTCATGACAAAAGTAAGCACATTGATACAAGATTTCAATATCCACGAGATTGCATTACAAATAAGAAAGTTGAAGTCAAATATGTAAAACCCAAGACCAAGTCGCAGATATTTTCACAAAACCACTCAAACATGATGTTTTTTCTAAGAAAAGAATGCTGGGAGTAATCAGAAATCAAGTTTAAGGGGGATGGTGAAAATAAACTAGATTTTTGGTTTTTTTTTTGAAAAACAGAGGAACCAGTCTACTGGTTGAGAACCGGTCAACCGATTGAGTCGATAAAATTACTTTCCTAATTATAATGGGTTTTCTTGTTTAGTTCAATTCTTTTTTTTGCCTAATATTTTAGGTCATAATAGACTTGTAATCAGAACCATAATATAGAGTGTATAGGAAAAAATAACTTAGAGAAAAACACTTAATAAAGTTTATCTTTCTCTTAAATTTGCTCTTGTTGTTTAGATTTGCAATTCAATATTATTGTTCATAATAATTTTCTTGAATTGATTTTCTTCCAACATGGTATATGTAGCCAACCTACCCACTTTTGATGCAAATATGCTTCAATATTCATCAAAATTAAATAACAAAATCATCAAGTACTAGATATGAGCAGTCATTATTAGAAAACATCAACGATATCAAGCAATACACGAAAATTGAACTCAAGGTTCCATGATTATATGGAGTGAACTCTCTTAAGATGCCTTTTAGCCCAGTAGCGTTTAGTTACTATCTCGGGACAAAAAGAGATGATGGTGAAGATAAAGAAGACAAGATAGAAAAGAAGACGAAAACATAATTGTGTTTGGTAATAATTTACAAAATAAAGTGACTATCTTTGTATCATGTTTGGTTATGGTGAAGAAGATAAAATAAAATATGAAAAAAA
>Ga0325403_1005263_pt1 | contig 12179 bp, 2 predicted proteins | sample PopdelMetagenome_19_FD_205665 | JGI IMG/M metagenome (GOLD analysis project Ga0325403, IMG submission 205665) | Populus deltoides microbial communities from Bellville, Georgia, United States - Xylem-PdKOR-R4 | ecosystem: Host-associated > Plants > Phyllosphere > Stem > Wood/Secondary xylem...
TCGACACCAAACCAAAAGCTTGTTGGCTACATGAGCCACCCAGACATGGTGGGGATATCATGTCGATTTAAATGTCGTCGTGGAAGATAGTGTTTGGACACTTAACAATGTCTCATGCACCGTCTAAAGAGTACGAGCATCACCTACTCACTCATTTGCCAATTATTTTTTTTAAATAATATTTTATATTTATTAAAATAATAAATAGTCTCTCAATCAACTTGAAAATAAACAAAAAGCTAGCTTGAAAAGACAAAAAAAGCCTTTGAAAGTGAGTTTTGTAGCCAATGCTTATAAAAATAATTTTGTTATTTTACTGTATTAAAATAAATTAAATAACTGAAAAGCTCCTAGAAGCTAATTTAATTTTTTTTGGTTTAAAAGGTAATTCAATTATTTTACTATACTAAAAAAATAAAAATAAAAACTTATTTGTTTTTAATCAATTTGATAATGACCAATAAACCTAGTAAAAATTAATTCGACAATTTTATAAAATAAAGATAAAATGATTATTTTACTGTTCCAATCTATAATATATTATGTCTTGGGATAATGAAAGAATGATGCCTTTTATTTTATTTTTTAATGCCATCATTCCCAACATTTTGAAAGTTTTTAAATAGTTGATTGTGAGACTATTAAAATTCAGGATGACAATAGATATGGCTGAATTGAATTTGTGTTATATTTATATATTATTTATCAAATAAAAAATTTAAATATTTATATTTTAAACATTAGATTAAGTATCTATTCGAGGATTCCTAGCCTGAATACTATTTATTATTTAATAAAAAATAAAAAGAATTATATATATTGTAAAATTATAAATAATTTATGTATTTGATACAACTCAGCTCACCGAATGAGACTTCCACCTAAACAACTTAGCCCACCGAAGCAGTGTTAGATACTGTGATATATTATATTTTTAAAAGTGGTTTTTAATTGGAAATATATTAAAATAATAAATTTTTAATTTTTAATATCAACATATAAAAACTATATATATATATATATATATATATATATATATAAAGCAAATAAAAAATACTTTAAATACTTTGCCACTTGTTCCTTAGTGTCAAGATTAGTGTAAGATGGTTTTGGTTAAATTCTATCCTAGTATTTAAAAAGTAACATAAAATTGAAAAGAGAGAGGCGTCTTGGAGTTAGAGGTCAGTTCATAGTGGGGCATCAAGCCCATAGATAATTATTCCAGCAAATTGCTCAGGCAAGCAAAAAAAAAAAAAATCGTGGAGTGCTACAAACCACTTGAGGAGCTGTCTGGAAGATATTTTAAAAAATAATTTTTATTTAAAAATATATATATTTTTTTACTTTTTATATTATCACTTAAAAATTATTAAAGTACTAGAAAGATATTAATTCAAAATTATCAAGCGACATATTATTTTTAAAAAAATACTGAGACAATGATATACTAGACCGACCCGGATCAGCAATGGTTAACCTATGAAACCTACAATATAAGGTGTGAGATTGTGATAAAGCCATGAAACCCATATAAAAAGATTAAAAAAACTCAATTATAATGAACCAAATATCGAAGGCCGAAGATGAAAAAAATTAATTTAAAAAAAATAATAATAATAACTCGAGTAAACCTATATCAGTGGCCAACGCAATGTCACGAGCCAATACAAATTTTAAAGGATGTGTAAGAAGAATAAAGATTAGGCGATGCTTGGATTTCTATAGAAGTAAAAGAAATTCAAGACTTGTGTCTTTGAGCCAACCGGGTTTAGTAAGTTTAATTTAATAATATGAAAAACCATGCAAATCTAGGTGAATAACCTAAACTCGAGTTAATCTTTCAAAATCATAACTCGTGAAATCTCAGATCCAAACTCAATCAAGAAGTTCAATTCTCAATCAATTTAATGTTGAAGGATAAAATAAATAAAAAATCAATCTAAAAAACTTGTCCAAGCAGAAAAATAGCAATAAAAAAAATAAGAATCAAACATGATAGAAAAAAAATGAAGGAGAGTGAAATAACAAAAAAATCAAATTTATAAATCATCTAAAAATAACAATAAAAAAATAGGGATTAAATTTGAGATATGAAAAATTGAAGGATGATAAAATTGAAAATGATTTTCAATTTGAAACAATTTTATAAAAAAAATAAAAAAACAAGGGCTAAAAGTAAAAGGAAAAGAAATTGAAGGACTACTGTGAGTTTTTTTATGACAAACATCAAGAGGAATCAAATGTCGCGATGAAATCACAATGTCTACTATTGTAGTAAACTGCATGTCTAAGCAGCTTTTTTATTATTATTATTAAATTAACACATTGCTTCTAGGCTTAAATAATAATTATAAAAAAATTATTTTTGAAATTACAAATAAGCAATATAGCCATGCTTTGAGAATTTTGATTATAAAAGGAACTGGGTAATTAAAATAAGTAAAAAACAAAAAATATCCCTAGACCATAGTTAGCTTTTTTTTTTTGTTGATGTTGCTTTTAAGGGTATTCAAATAATATTACTGTGTAAAATATTTGAAAAAAAAATAAAAAAATCATCTCAACAATTCTAAAATGACAAAAGAATCCCGTGAAGATACAATTATACCCTCCAAGACCCATTCATCCATGTTTTTGCCAAGGAAAAAAGAGTAAATTCACAGTACCTTTTGCTGCATCACTTTTGCCACAAGAAATAGGTTCTATTAATAAAATCCGCAGTTTTCAAAGACATATTTTATAGAACTTTAAAATAGTATTTGGCAAATAAAGTTTATTAAATTTATACCTTGTCTAAGGTGTCAGAGATTGTTCCGGAGGTTAATTTAATATAATTGAATTTTTAATTATTGTAAAAATAAAATTAAAAGAACTAGGATTAAAATTGACATTGATAAAAACTTACAACCTTTTTCTCATATACACACACACAACTCAAGTGCGCATAAAACTACACTTTAATCCATATAATCTTATTTTTTAAATATTTGCTCCCTAGTATTTTTGATATTTTGCTTCATTCCAATTTCTCTTTTACGTTTCAACTCTTGGATCTTGAGGGAAGAGAAAGAAAGCTATCAAAAAAATTTAGCAGAGAGAAAACTCTTGAATGGCCGGATTCCGGCCACTAATCACTTTGATTTTAATATTTATAGATTTCGCTTTGAAAGAAAAAAATGAATAGAGGTGATTTTCACCTTCAATAATTCTAGAAAAAAAAAATATTGAAGTTCGAGAAGCTCTTTTTAATTGATTTGATTTTAGGTTTTTAGCGAAATTGTCAATTTTATTTTGTTTTGATTGGAATGACTGATGTATACTGTACTATTTTAAAAAGCAAAACAAAATGGAAAAAAATTCATGTTGCTCGAGATCTTAGGTTATTCTGGATTTCTTGCTCAAATTCCAGCCAAGATGTTATGGGTTTCTCACCCTCATTCTATTCTGGTTATGTGATTAAATAAAAAAAAAAAAAAAACTCTCATATATCACCAACAACACATAGTTCTCCCTCTTTGTTGTAATCCTATCAACAAATCCTAGAAATTATTAGAAATCAACGAAATCCAATCAAGTAAAAGCCTTTTATTCTAATACTTGTTTTACTTATTTATCGGTGGATGAATAATTTAGGGTTTCTTGTTTTCAGGTTAAGTCCGTAGATTTTCCAATTCAAAATCAATCCTTTTCAACGTAAGTATATCACTAATAACTCTCTATGCTTGCTTAAAGTTCAAGTAGAAAGCACAAAGTTTCAATCTTTTCAACTCTGTTGACGAATATCTCAACAATGTTGAAGCTGCGGAATTGATAAATTTTCAATTTAGAGTTGTTTTGCTGACTAAAAGTAATTTTTATTTTTTACCCTCTTGGTTGTTGTGATTTGTGTACTATTTGAATGGTTGCTAGGAAGTAAATATTTCAAGTTAGGGCACAAATTGGTTTAGTCATTGATGTTTCTCAACTGTTTCAATGATGAAGCCTAAAAAGATGACGGTGCAAATCCTACTTCAAGTGATATAGTTCCCAAGAAATTAAAAGGATGAAAATGCACGGCATGAGTGCAATTACATGAAAGTTGATTTATACCTAGCATTAAAGGTGTAATGGCTTCTAAAGAGAAGGAGCATAATGCAAAGAAGGACATGGCAAGATGGTTGTATAATGTTGATGTACTATTTAATAGTGTTAAATCATATTATTATTAACCAATGATAGATTCCATAACATTAAAAGGAAAAACTTTAGTTATACAATTTAATTTGTGAAATTCAAGATATAAAATATGAAATTTTAATAATTATAAAAAAAATAAATTATAACAAATTATAAATACTAATTTTCAATAAATTAGATGTGAATTGAATTTTTTTAAAAAACAATATAGATTAAAAAACAAATTTCAAAATAAAAGCATTATTGCAATAAATAGTGTTTTATGAAGTATGCACAATTAAAACATCACTTCTTATTGGTTTTTTTTTAATTTAATAGTATTAAACAATATTTTCTTTTTTAAATTGGGTTATTTTTTATTTTGATCCCTCTATTGTTTATATTCATTCTTTTAAGGTCGCGTTTATTTGAGATTGGACTTGGTGATTTGTTTTGTTTCCCTACATTATTGGATCTTAGGGTGTTGATAAAAGATTTTGTTGCTTGATGGATTTTGATTTGGTAAAATTAAATGAAATATTAGTAATTTAAAATAATGGAAGATTGAATTTGAACAATAGAATAATATATAGTCATTTTTTTTCTTGAAGTAATCAATCACTGAATTACACAGCCAAGGGGTAGATAACTCCCCCTTTTTTTTTGTCACTAAATGTTTTTCAATTATATTGAGTATATTTGGGGTTAGACATAAGAATGTTTTTTTATTGTTTAAATATGGGATCCCACAATGTCAAAGAAAAACTTTGACTTGCGATTGATACTTGATTTTGTAAAATAAAGTTCAATTTTATTGATTTAAAACAATTAAAATAATTATTGCTTAACATTGAGAATGTCATACAATAAGGTCCATAGGCTATTGTGCAGGAATTATATTGGTTTCATAGTTGACTTAGGATTTTTTTTTCTATTTTATTTATAACTCTTTTGTTATTTTTCCAACATTGTTTAAAATGTTTTTATCTATTATAATATGATTATTTAGCATGCATTTAGTTTTTTTTCCTATAGACTTAATTTGATTTCAATAATTATTATTATGTGAGAGAGGTGATCATACTTTTTTTATTTTTCATTAAACTACTTTGACGCATCAAAGTATTGATCAAACTTCATGATATCTTCCATATTACTCGTTTGCGTCTCTTTATAGGCATTGGATGAGAGTTTTTCGATTACTTATAGTCTTGGTGTTTCGGTATAGGTTATCATTGTGTCAATCTTAAAACCTGAGTTTAGCTTTCTTGAAAAAAAATTGATATGATTATGGGTTTTTAGATCTTTATATTTATGGGGTTCCCATCATACTGACATGATCTATCTTAATCTTAATATGCTTACCCTATTAGTGATGCCTCCACTTTGCAACTACATGTAAGATGGTTATCATTTCTCTTTCATAGGTAGATAAAGCTTGTTGTTTTGGCCCAAAGCTTTGCTAATGTAGGTTATTAAATGTCATTCTTGTATTAGTACAAATGTGTTTACATTACAAATGACTTGTTGAGATCTAGTAGGGTTAGGATTGGAAGCTAGCTATATATGGTAGGTATATGACAAGGGCTAGGTCATCATTATCTTTAGATGTCTGAAAGCCTATAGTGCTTTTTCAGTGTATTAAAATACATCATTCTTCAGTAATTGTGTCAATGGCTTGCATATAGACCCATAAACTTTAACAGATATTCTGTAGTAACCAGTAAAACCTAGAAAACCACGTAATTGCTTGATGTTTTTAGGTATAGGCAAGTCAACAACCTTGATTACCACACATGGGTGAATGGTGTTTGGGGGTCAAGGGATTCGCCACCTAGTTATTTGGTTCAGAGTTGCTAGAAAACCCGAGTATACTGGTCTTATCAGAAATTTCAAGAGTAAGGAACTAGTTGTAGTTATGGAAGATATTAGCACCCCTAACGTACCGTACTTGAGATAAGTTGCATTGTATGGTTTAAATGTGGTTTAAAAGTTTTGATAGGTTTCTAACCGGTAGTTTGTCTATGGCTTAGGATAGAGATTTATTCGTGTGAATAAATCTGGTGTTTCGAATTTATTATGAACTCATGTATCTGAACAAATTCTTATGAAAAGGATTTATGTAGGTGCCTTTACAGGGTTCACCTATCTTGGAAGATGAGTGGGTTTTCTACAACTCATGCGTTGTGGTGAAAAATATTCTCAATTAAAATTGATAAATATTCAAAATAATTCTATGAATTTTCTAGTCAATTCCTGATATTTAAATGTCAATTTATATATAAGTCTAACATTTATACCAGAATATAAACTATTAATTCTCATGAATTAAAATTTTATAAGTTATTGAAATATTAGTCAAATTCTCATGGATTCAATAAATTGGTTATTAAATCCAAAATGCATACTAAAAAAATAAAGCATACCATATATTTTTATTTTTATTTTAAAAAAGATATGATTTTTGTATTTTGAAGAGACTTGGTTGTATACAACATGCAAAAAAACATTTTCATATTATTATTATTATTATTATTATTATTATTATTATTATTATTATTATTTTCTAAAACCACATTTGGCAAAAGAAAAACAAATTTTCTTGAAATAAAAACTACCTAAAACAAGTCTAAAGGATGTTTACCAAACACATAATTAAACCAAATAAACCTTAACAAAAATAACAGCAAACCAAAGAAGGCCTAAGGAGTAACCAGGTTTTGACCTAACTAGGTTGACTCGACCGAGCTGATCTGATTGTGTTGACCCGACCGAGTTTACTCTAAAACATTGATTTAGGACCGAAACAGATCCAACAATAGAAAAACATAAAAGCTTAAATTTTTTTTTATTGAAATGGATCAAACACATAAAAATGAAGAACATGTATCAAGAACCCAATAAACACAACTCTCAAACCAGATCAGATCTTGAACAATAAAAGACATGGTTTTGTTCACAATCAAGCATAAATCAAGAATCAAGCATAAAAAACCATCGATTATCACTTAAAATCCATGATTTGGTCAAAATATATTATGGGTAGCCAAAGAAAACCTAGGATCTAAATGCATATATTATTGATATGTTCTCACCCTAGATAATTTGCTAAATAAATTGCCTGAAGGTTTCTGTGCAAACAATTGGACCGTAATGGATCCAAATCATAAAGCTAAAGCAATGTTCTTTTCAAGAACATGAAGAACACCACCATGGAAACCCACAAAATGCCTAGAATAAACTCAGTTATTAGCAAACCCAAAATGACCAAGTAAAAGTTATACCTTCTTTTTCACTAAATGGGGGAATATTAATAAATGTATATCGTTGTTTGAAGCAAAAAAATAGTTACACACACATTTATCCAACAAATTATGCATCCATCCTAATTTTTTCTTCATTAGCTACCTTTTAAATATATTGTTTTTGGTAATATTTCTCCAAGTAATAGGAAATCTAACTTCAAAATTTATTTTAAGCAACCAATTAATACAATTTTTAAATTTTTTAGATTTAAAATTTCAAATCTATATGCCTTTCAATTCCAATAATGAAATGGTCAAAATTTTAGTATTTATATGTTTCTAGAGATGAGAATTTGTGTTTGACGATGGTATTACTGATATTTGTTGGAATTGGTTTTATAAAACATGTAATGGGTATTTTAATGTCAAATTAAATGTGAGGTTCACACACTTTTAGAGTTAAAACCATGTTAAATTTTGTAATTCAACATGAGTTATTTAATATGGAATATTAATATGTTTTAAAAACCAATTAAATACGAATAAGAAATTATTCTAAAAAAGCCTTTAGATGATAAAAATTTTAAACCCAATATAGTTTTGTGGATTGAGTAGTGGGTTTATGAGCTTGAATTTGATTAATGAAAAATATTATTTTTTATTAAGTTTCTATTTGATAGTAACTTTTTAGTTCTTAAAATGCCTTAGTACATGAATCAATATATTAATTATGATATGATAAAAAAAGAATATATATATGAATTTTCATTAATTGTGAACATTCATTAAATAATGAACATTCATCATAATTAATTAACATTCATGAATTATGAGTAATTCATGTTTTGGTTCCCAAGTTATATAAATATAAATAGGTGGAAAGAATATGATTAGAAATTTCTTGAGTTCTTTTTTTCTTTGTTGTTGGTTTTTCTTAGTATTGTTCTTATATTCATTCTTTTTATTCTAGATCTTAGGAATCTGTTTTTATAGGGAGAAAAAAATAAGTCCATCACATTAAGTTCGTAGATCTTTAAAAAAAATGTATTTTTTCAAGGTAATGTTGTTGAAATACTAAGAGGCTTATTAAAGAATTATATGCCTAGTTTAGGAAGCTTCCTGGAGACAATTCTGGGCAACTTAACAACATAAGCAATTTTTTAGTTGCATAATAGATTCTTGTGTCCTTGCAAGAAGTAAAATAAAATTCACCTTTTTTTTCCTAAAAATAGATTTTGTGTAAAGTGATTGTGTTATGTGGCTAATATATTATTACAACATTAATTGGAGAATAACAAAACAACTAAAACATAATGAAAAAACATAGTAGCCCCATTTATATTTTTATATTCACCACTATATTGTAATGATTTTTTTGTCCTTCACAAGAAAAATTAACTGCCTTTTTAATACAGTGCATTAGTCATTATAGATTTATTTAAGGGTGTTTTTGTCTATACAATATATTTATGAGCAGTAAAAGAACCAAAATACCCCTGGAATAAATAAAAAGCTAACATTGTAGGGCAGGGATGTTATTGTCTTTTCTTTTTAAAATATAGTAAGATTACGTATGACCTCAGGGAGAAAAAAAAATAAGCCATTGAAACAGGGGTATTGGCGTCTTTTTATCTCGGTTTTTTTTTGTAATTGTTGGTTTGGTTAAAGGTAGTAATGTAATTTACCATTTAATTTATAATTTTTAAATGCAAAAAGTTGTTGATATGTGTCTGCCTCAACATGTAGGAGACGTTATGTGCTTTGGGTGGCACGTGCGGCGTCTCCTAGTGGTGGAAAATAAGCTTCTACCATCTCATTTGGTTCTTCTTCATATTCTTTTTTCTATATTGGTGGTGTATGGCATTTAAAGGTGGCCAGTTTATTACCAGTGGCTTTTCCTTTTTTTTCCTTCATTTCTCTCTCCGGCCTTAGAAAATTAACTTCGGTCCTTATTGTTGTTGGTGTTTCAGATTAAATCCTTTTAGCTTTGATTTTTTATCTTAGTCTTTTTCCTTGTTTTTCAAATTTTATTTGTTTTCAATTTAATCCTTCAATTCTAATTTGTATATATAATATTTTTCAATTTGATCCTTCTATTTTATATTCCTTTTTTTTCTTCACTCTTTTGTCAAACTTTTTATGATTTTCAATTTTATCTTTTATATCAGGTTTTTTGTTTTTGTTTTTTCAATAAGAATAATATTAATTTAAATTTGATCATTTTTCTTTTGATTTTTCCAATAAGAATGAGGAAACAAGGGACGCAATCAATCAAAGCTACTTATCTACAAAGGGTTTGAACAACTTCAAAAAAGAGCTCAAAGCTCAGAGCTCATCATTCTTTCTTCTAACATTCTTAAGAACGAATAAAGAGGGAAAGGGACACACACACTCAATTTGGTCCTTCTACTTTTGATTCCTTTTTTTTTTCTTCGCTCTTTTGTCAAACTTTTTATGATTTTCAATTTTATCTCTTATATCAAGTTTTTTGTTTTTGTTTTTTCAATAAGAATAATATTAATTTAAATTTGGTCATTTTTCTTTTGATTTTTTTCCTTATCCTTTTGTCAAAGTTTTTATTTATAGTCTTTAATTTTGTCCTTCAGATCAAGTTTATGTTTTTTTATTTCAATAATAATAATAATAATAATAAATCATTCTAAATTCTAATTTATAATAATAAATTCTAAGAAATTCTAAATTACATTTTTAATAAATTCTAAATGAAAATAAATTTGAATTCTATTCAAATAAAAAGGAATAAAAAATGAAATATATAAAAATATTATCTAAATTAAATTTATTATATAAATCTAAATGTATTTGATTTAATCTATTAAGTAAATATAATAGGTAATTAAATATAATATGAATATATTAGATAGGTAATAAGAATATAATAGGGATGGTCCTGAAAAGAATATATGGCGTAGTTATTCACAAATTAGATCCATGTAATGCATATCAATAGCAAGACAAAAAAAAATTAATATAGTTGAATTGTAAAATTTCTCTTTACCAAGGAGAAGATGCGTTAATAGTAGTAGTGGTGTTGGTTATAATAATAATAATAATAATGGTAGTGGTGCCAGTAGTAGCAGCATCAACAGCAACAACAATAACCTTCAAATCAAGTTTTTTTTTTGTTATTTTAATAATAATAATAATAATAATAATAATAATAATAATAATGGTGGTAGTGGTAATAATAATAAAAAAAATTGTTAAGAAAAAACAACTAAAAAGAAAAGGGTTTCCTATGGCCATAGAAACAATCCATTTTTCACTATAATAGTCAAGTGACATCTATAGCTAGGAGTATTTTTATATTTTCATGCCTTATTAGTTATTATAATTTTGGTTGAAAGTATTTTTATCTATTTAATATTTTTAATGATAGTAAAATAACAAAAATACCCTAAGAACAGTGAAATAACAAAAAACAATTTAAAAGAAAATGGTTAGCTCATTGAAGCTGCCACACACTTTGGGCAGCACTCATTGCGGTTTCTAGTGATCAAAAATAGATGCTTGCTGTATAATTTTATTCTTTATTATCTCCTCTCTTCTATTATAGAGACGTATATTGTTCAAAAATAAACAATATTATCTTATCATTAATTAATATTGTTACACATATATCATGACTGACTAGGTTTTTTAATCCTCTTTTCACTCCATTTCAACACTTAAATATTATTTTTTATATAAAAAATAATCCAGCTCTATATCAAAGCGCGAGCACACTGGTAAATGTATAAAAAAGGATGAATGAGGGAAAAAGGGACGCAATCAATCAAAGCTACTTATCTACGAAGGGTTTGAACAACTTCAAAAAAGAGCTCAGAGCTCATCATTCTTTCTTCTAACATTCTTAAGAACGAATAAAGAGGGAAAGGGACACACACAAACACTCAATTAAGCTACTACCTCACTAAAGAGGCTTTGATTTACTTTGTTGGGAGGGTTTTCTTCTAAGATTCTTCAGTGGGGACTCCAAAATTTGTCCTTTTCAGCTCCATGGAAGAACCTTAATCTTTTCCTAGGAATAAGTAGTCTCAAATATTTGTAATGTTTTATTGTTTGTTTTTACGTTACTAATTGTTTTTTAAAATTATTTTCTTATACATCCAAAAAAGCATCTAATTGATACTAAAATTTTTAGATAATTTTGACATATTAATATTAAAAATAAAAAATATATTAATATGAACTAATAAATATTTTTTTAAAAATGACATATCCCTTTAATTGACTTTTCATTTGTTTTAGCATGGTTCATTAATGCACTTCCATATCCCTTTAACATTTTGCATTTGTTAATTACATAAAGACATCAACCTCTCCCTCAAATACTCGGAAAACCACACTTCCACAATCTTTCTTCTTCTTTTTTGTTTTTCCAGCGTCTATTCTCAAAAACTAACACTCAAACCATCCAAATATAAAAGAAAGAAAGTAAAGCAAAGAAGGAAAGAAAAAGAGATGTAAAGAGGCCTAGAATTAACAGAGAGGTGAGAACTCGGACTTGCAAACAGCGCCTCGTGATGGGATAGGATCCAGACAAGATGGGGCTCTCCCCCTTTCCATGCTGAAGAGGATGAAAAGAGAGTTAAAATTGGAATGTTCATGTTAGAAACCGTTCGCAGCATAAGAACTTGTCCCATATCAGTCTTATGCTGTCCTCGAGCATCTTGGAGATTGAATCACTTTCAGCTCCCGGTTCCTTCATAATTCAACAAATGCAGCTTTAAATACAAGAAAAATATTACTGGGATC
>Ga0325403_1005269_pt1 | contig 12171 bp, 7 predicted proteins | sample PopdelMetagenome_19_FD_205665 | JGI IMG/M metagenome (GOLD analysis project Ga0325403, IMG submission 205665) | Populus deltoides microbial communities from Bellville, Georgia, United States - Xylem-PdKOR-R4 | ecosystem: Host-associated > Plants > Phyllosphere > Stem > Wood/Secondary xylem...
CTTAACTCCTTTTGTAGTTTCCTCAATCTCAGGATTATAAGGTAGTAGCTCAAGATCCTTATTGCTTCTCATACACTAGTTAGGAACCTAAAAATTGAAGGCAAAATAAATCAAATTAGATTGAATTCAACATAATTGATATTATTAATAATTCTATCTAAAATCCCCGGAAACATTGCCAAAAACTTATGACGTGTTTAGGGTATCCAAAAATGTATGTTATTTGTTACCTAATGGGGTTTTTATAGTTTGGATTTATCCTTTAGAGGAAAGGAAATCACTTTCTTGATTTATCATGGATTCTGACTTTATTTTCTTCCATGATAGCTAATTTTAGGGAAGAAAACATGTGAATTGAGACTTTGATATTTCTGAAACAATTGTAGAGAATCAAGTTTTCTTTCTAATAAAATTTGTCTTGCAATTCTTTGACTTTTGGAACTCGATATATGGGCCAAAGACCAAAATAGTGTTTGGGTCACAGAGATTCCTGGTTTGATTTGAACTTTGTATTTAGACTCATTTTTTGGGCTTCAAAACAACAAAATTGGGTTTGTTTTTTCTCTACATAAGAATTGTAGGTCTATGCCTCATATTTTCAGAAAAGTAGAGAACACATTAAATTGAGTTGTATAACTTTCATTATAAACCAAAGACCAATTAGTGCTTAGGCTTGTTTGAGACAAACCAACTAGTGTTTGAACACAGGCATCTCCTAGAGAATATGTCAATTCAAGACTACACTAGAGAATAGAAGATCCAAGATCAACTTTTGATGAATTGGTGAGAGGCTCTTAGACATCATCTAGAGAATGATATTATTACCCTAGAAAGACCAAGTCAATCCCCTTCAATAAGAGTGGTGCTATTGCATTTGGGAGACCAAATCAATCCCTTCCTTGAAAAGTGTCTGAAAGCCCTCACTGAAGATTAGTAGTTAGGAAATGTATGTTAAAGATACATTATTTTTATTTTGAAAACAAATTTACTTTTCTATTGAGGATTATGCATCCTGATGTGATTTGAGTAATAAGTATGAGAGAGGTTCTTAGTAGGAACATGTCTTAAAGATGGCACTAAGGTGTTTGTTGTTACTAACTTGCTAACTTTGGAAAGGTAATGCTATTTTGATTTAAGGGAGTTATAAATCTTTAGGATATATCGAATAATCGTGGGTTGATCTCTCATAGATCTTCCTCAAGCTTTCATTTCTAGTAGGAGAATGATTTTGCTTGGAAGGTCCCTCATGCAAGTTGTCCTTATAAGAACAAGAAGGCCCATGATATAGCAAAATTTTCATTTTCACCCTTATTTGATTTTTCATGGCCTAATTCACTTTAAGCAAGCTTTTTTTTTTTTTTTCTGGTAAGGCATAAAGTTCTCTCTAGATAACATGTTCTCTTATCCCTTTTATTAAAGCCTCTAAGGGTACTAGCTCAAGAAATTCTTCCACCTTGAATATTTCCTCATTGAACCTCTTCAAATGTGCCTGTGTAGACTTACCCTTTTATTGGGTAACACCAAATAGCTCCATAGACTAATATGCTAGTGTTAAAGCGTGTCACTAGCTTAGTGCAAAGGTCACTAAACCCTTCGATAGAGATTAACTCTAAATTATTGTACCAAGCACGAGCAGACCCCTAGAAGGTTATGAGGACAATTATGCACATCAATATCCTTGATAACCAACTCTAAGCTACCATGCACATTCTGTGTATGCTTCCTTGGGTTGGTCACGACATTATAGCTGTCTAGACTTATTTTTATAGAAATATAATCTTTAGAGAGTTAAGTGTTCAATACTCGTTTGAACAAGGGAGAAGCCCTCTATTAATGGGGGCTATAGTCATTCTTCTAGGTATGCTCATGTACAGACTATCTCATTCTTCTAGGTATGCTCATGTACAGACTATCTCTTAGTCCTTTATATGTTAAGTTATTGGGACCCTAGGGAGTTTGACATGGAACAATAGTTGTGGTAACTAGTGTCATCCCATGATAGGTAGAGGGAGTATGTTTGGAATATTGGCTTTATGCATGGTTATCGTCATGGCACAAGTAACCCCTTGAGGGACTCTCGAGAATATCATTCTATTTATTCTCCTCCAGGTAGTGTAATCATTTACAGGTGCTTGTATGGCTAGAGGCTTCAACACTAAGGCGTTGTGAGTTGCCGAGGGTGTCAAGACTTATTGGGGTGATAAATTTTGATTTTTCTCATGGGTTGCCAACAACTCTGAGTAAGGAGTTGCACTTGACTAGTGAGTTGTTGAAGGCCTAAATGGGTAAAGTGTATGTGGTAACAGGTAGATTTGTCTTACATCCTGACCCAAGTATGTCTTAGTTGTATGCCATGAAATGACCTGAAAATATCAAAAACAAGTTTTAGAAACTGGTGGCTTTTTTATCAATTTCCCACATAAGACATCAATTGATGAGTCTCGAAATTCAAGATGTTTAGGAATAAAGTTGTTATGTTGAATAATCGGTTCATCTCTTAGTTCAAATAATTTGATTCATTCTTCTTAGTCAAGGTATCTGGAGGTTTGATATGAAAAGCCCAAGTGGTTGGTAGCTAGTACCTGTAAAAGGTCCACTTTGATGGATATGAGAACTCTTAAATACTTAAGTCAGTAACTTTATAGAGAGAAAAAATGCAATGATATTTCAAAGAGATAAACTCTAACAATATGTGTGTTAAAAATGTTAAGAATAAAGAGATTGTGAACCTTGAGTTTGAAGGATACATAGTGTCTTTATAATTTATGAGTCTTATCCTTTTTGGGTGAGAAGAGACTAAAGTGTGATTTCACCCTTGTGATATTTTAAATAGTATTCTACTCAAAATAATACATATTGAATTAGTATAAAATATTGAGGTATTCACATGGAGTCCTAGAAAAAACCCCAAGGGAGAGTTAGGCTCGGACAAGTTGCTTAAACCTGTAGAGATGAAAAATAGGCACAGGCACGTTGCCTAGGGCGAGCCTATGGAGTGGGGCTCCTCCCTAGAACGAGACCATGGAATCAAGCTCCTCCTGTAGAGTGAGCCCATATAATCGAGCTCCTCCCCTAGAACGAGCTCATGGAGTGAGGCTCATCCCCTAAGGCGAGCCTATTGTGTTATTGTATTCAGATACATTAAATGGGGTCTTTTGAAAGATTTTTTTTACCCATTAAATTTAGGTTTATCAATAACTAAGATATTGAATAAAATATTACCAATTAAGTTATAACTGATTGTATTAATGGTTGAACTTATTATAAATACACGCAAAATAAGAAATACTATTTATATGACTCGTGTTTCACCGCGGGTTAAATTTTTTTATTTTCCATATAGAAAATTGTATATGTAGGTTTTTCAATGTATTTTTGTAGTCCAAGAAATTTAAGTGCAAATAAAAACTTTTATACACACATATAATCAAATAAACTGAGAACTATGTACACTAATAAATAAATAAAAAATTATTAATGATACCAAAAAATAAAACTTGAAAAACAGAGAAACAAATGTAGATAAAAATATTTAATCTCACAAGATGGGATATTTATCCGATAATGTTTGCTAATTTTTGTTTATTAAAGTATTTTTTATTTGATCAAACAATAGTAGAAATATAAAAAAGGAATAATGTGCAAGGCTACATATATTAGTAATATCATTTAAAAATAAATATTTTTTATTTTTCAAAAATATAGTTCATCTATACAAAAGATAAAAAAAAAATCTTAGATGAATCAAAAAAACCTTTTCGAAAATTAAACGCATAACAAAAAATCATCATTATTTAAAAGAGGCTTTCTAAACAAAATAAAATAGAGAAGGGGTATTAATGTAAATATAATTAAGTTTTTTTAAAAAAAAAACCATTAATCAAAATAAAATTATAGAAAAAAAGGGTCAGGCCAGTTCACCTGGCCCATTTGATTAGGAACCGTGCGAATGGGTCCTTTTTTCAACTGCTTCTTGGGCAAACAACATTCATATGCCAATTTTTTAAAAAAAAATCACATGACATGTTTGTTTTGCCTAGATTTTTGCCCTTACGGTGGCTGAAAAATCAGGCTCAATGTTTTTCAGACCCAAAAACCTGTTTTTCAACCCGTTTTTGACCTAAAACACATATAAAACACCTTCGAAACTATAATAAACCTATCGATGGCCTGAAAAAACTGCCCAAAAAACCAAACTTAACCCGAAACTAAAATCGACCCAGGCTCAAATTTGTTTTTTCACGAACTTTCAAGGAATAAAATAACATCTAATATGAACTCCCCTTATCAAATGGAATAATTTGATACAAATATCATTCATTTTAATGGCCTAAATCGATGTTACTGTTGGTTAATTTTGCAAGTGCACGAATCGTAATAAGTAATAAAGTGATGAGTAGAGTCGTCCCACGAAGATTTGTAAAAATTACTACTAATTACCAAAGTCTTTGAAATTATGATCTATTTGAGGAATCGAATGAGATAGATTATGAACAAAAATTAATGATTAAAAACAAACAACTAATTGATTAAATATTAATGAATTTAAATTTATTGGTTCTAGGATTTCTGACTTACCGTAACTGAATCTATGTGAATTTTCTCAATTGAATTAATTACTCTTAGCGTTGATAATTAATTTTTTCTAATTTAAACATTAATCTCTCTTGAGTATCAATGAATTATTTTGACAAATAAACTTCATATACTTTATGAAAGTTCCAAACTTGTCGAAATTTATTAAGTACTGTAAAACCTTTAATGATTACAAAAGTTCCTAAGATATCTCTATCCTATAAATTTCTTAAGGTATTTCAAACAATAGCTAAAATAATTATCACTTCTTAGTCTCAAATTGAATTCCAAATCATGTAGATATTGGCCAAACATAAACAAGTATTAAACATGGAATGAAATACTCAACAACTTAATGTAATAATTCAATCAAAGAAATTGTTCACATATTCATAGTAAGGTTACATAAAAAATCCAAGAATAAAAGTCTACTCCGTAGTTAAATTAAAGAAAAACAAACTTGATACGATGAACATCACTCAAAAGCAGAGAATGACAGTAGAATAGATAGGTGTCCTCCAATCTTCTCTGATTTTCATCCCTTGTTTCCTCTGCTTTTTGTCTCCTGTTTTGTATCTATTTTCACCTCTATTTTGTGTCTCCTCCCCTCCTCTTTTTGGTGTATTATGTGGCTTCTCTATGTCTCAATGTCTACCCAGCTGAACCCCTCTTTTTCTCTTTTATATTCTGGCCTTTTTACCCCCTAGCTGGCAAGAAGAAAATTTCCTTCTTTGCTTCGTATTCCTTTCCTCTCTGAATATTGCGGCATAGATTTGAGACAGAAAACGTGTGAATTCAAAGATCTCTATTTCTGGAGAAATTGTAGAAAATCTAATCTTCTTTCATACAACACCGATCTTGCAATTTTTGGACCTCTGAGACTTGAGATATGAGCCATAACCCGAGACAACATTTGGTGTGCAGGAAGTTCAGAGTGTAGGAAGGTCGAGTCTGATTCAATCCCTGTTTTTTGACTCGCTCTTTGGGCTTCGAAACAACAAAACTGAGTTCTCTACCCTTTATATGTTTTGTAGACCTTCATCTCAGATATTTGAAAATGGTAACGAAGGCCCAGAACTGAGTTGTATAGCTTCCTTTGCAGCCCAAAATCAATCAATGTTTGGTTTTACTACCGGATTTTGCCTACTCAGTAATCTAGTATTTGAAAACACATTAATTTCCCATGAAGTCAATAGTTCAAAAAAGGATTCAAAATTCTAATTAACTTATGCAACACATCCAAAATATTTCAAAATCAAGCATGAATAGTAGAAAATATACATGCTAAAACTTCCCTTACCAGTCAATACATGTTTCTCTCTTTACCTTTAGAATTCGATGATCTCTCTCTCTCTCTCTCTCTCTCTCTCTCTCTCTCTCTCTCTCTCTCTCTCTCTCTCTCAATCAAGAACCAAAAAATAACAAAAATAAGCTTTGTACCAAAACAGAATTAGAAAAATATTAGAGGATTGAAATTGTATAATTTGTGTGATTGTATAAGCTAGAGGACTGAAGTGTATCTTTTTCAAAACTTATAGCACACCACTCACGGTTGTCGTGTTTTTCATAACAATCCCCTCTCTTCCTATCCTAACTTTCACAAGAATTTAAAATCAATTATTTTTTAATTAGGACTAAATTATCCAAAAAAAATATTTGAAAACTAAATTAAAAAAAAATATAAAATTTTGCATAATCTAATCCATGAGAGGATTAACAATAAATACAATTCACAATAAAAACACCATGTCATTTGTCACACCCGGATATCGCGGCGACCAATTAAAAATTATTCTCGTGGAAAAAGAACAGATATTTGACATCTTTTTCTTTGGGAGAAAAATGTCTTTTTCAAGGAGTCGCCACCTAATATTATGGTCACTAGGAACCCTAACTGGTCAATAGAGATTCTATGGTACGAGACTGGTTACGTGAAAGGGAAGATATTATTACCCCTTAAGCGTCCTACCTGAGACAAGATGCATTTCTGGTTTTGTTTTAAATTACTAAATGGTTGTTTGTGTTTCATTTTTGTGGTTATCCTATAATATTCTCGACTCTGGTGTCTGTGAATATTCGCTTATGAATATTTCCAACTCTGACGTTGGTAAATATTATGTAACCCAAAAAGTATGGTATTTCTGACTCTAGGACCAGTAAATAAATCCACAAAAATTGAATTTTTTAAGAAAAGAAACTATCTTTTTTTATTTGTTTTCTTTTTAGGGGCTGGATCTAGCTCAGCCGGGCTGGACTGGATCTAGCCAACCCAGCCGAGTCACTGGCCCAAACCAGTGACCTAGTTTTGCCACTGTTGCATGCATGCGTGAATCGCTCACGCATGCATGCAACAGTAACAGGGCAATTAATTTAACAAAACAGGGAAATATGAAGAACTTACTTGGCGAGGCTGAGGGAGACAGTGCTCATGATTGACGATTCAGCTTGCTGTTCGCGGTGGAGAATAAACTTCTCATGACTGAGGAGCCGGTGGACGCTGGCAGATCAAGAGCATGATGGGGAGAGAGGGTTGCTTGTTGGCCAGACACTCTCCCCTCTTTCTTCTTATCTTCACTTGTTCTGGTCGCCTGTTTTCTTAGTCTCCTATGTTTACTTTGGTTTTCTCATTCGTGTCCCCTTTGTTCTTCGTTTGTGTTCCCCTGTGTTTGCGTTTTTTCCCTCTGTCTTCCCCTCGTGTTGTTCATCCCTAGTGTCCTCCTATATTACTAGTCCTGGGCAAACTGTGGCTGAGGTGAGACAGCTGTTGTTGCTTGCCCACGGTGCAGTATAGAGAAGATCGTTTGATGGGTGCAACCTGCGGCCGGTGCAGGACGGGTAGCTGATGCAAGGGAGAAGACGCATGGTGATGGACTACTCCCTTTCGACTGCCATGGCTGGAGACTTGGTTATTGCTCAGGGAAGGGTACTCCGCTGCTGCTGGTTGACGGTCTGCTGCAGTTGCTGGACTATGGGGGGATAGAGGAGACGAAGGCGTCTTTTGCAATACCGGATGAAAACCTGTTTGGTGGCTTTTGAAGGTTGATGGGGGGTGACGGCAGAGAGCAGAAAGTGCAATACCAGACCTTCCCCTTGACCTGTTGTTTTTTTTTCTTTTTTCCTTCTTACTCTTTTTAGGTTTTTTTTTTTCTTGTAATGGCATTCTCTAGGTTTTTTTTTAATGTCTTTGGTTTTTCTTGTAGCAACCTTCTTTTTTTTTGTATATACTACTGATACAAGAGTTTCATCACGTGTAAAAAATAAAATCTCAAACAATTTTTTTAATTTATATTTAATTAATAATTAAATTTAAAAGCAAATAATTATCATTATTTTAATAATAATGATAGAATAACAAAAGCAAGCATATTTTAGTCTCTAATTTTTATATAAGATAATAAATCACACTTTTTATCCAAATATATTTTTAATATTTTAATTTTATATTTTAACTTACATAAAATTAAATAAAAAACCAATAGGGTAAAATTAAATGATAACAACGGTACAAGAAATGATTGAAGAATCAAAACACAGATGATCGTACAAAACTTTAAATCTTCAAACTTAATATAGAGAGTATGATCAACAAAGTATAACTAGAAATAAAAAAGAAAGGAAAGAAACCAACCAATGAATTTAAAGTAGGCAAGTTGTGGCTGGATTCATGATAGCTAATGAAAAACTTATTATTGATCGTAGTAGCCTTAACTATGACTTAAACCTTTGAGTTGCCGGCCTGATTCAGAAGGAGAAGAAGGGCCACTAGGAGAACTCATATTCAAACTACTACCAGAACCAACAACACCTAAAACTCTATGAATACGCACATCATCCTCCATAGACACTATCGCAGTTTCTTCTTCACTTTGTCCTGTAGTAATGGTTTCTTGAATTACTTCATGTTCTTCAATACAAACTGGAGCTGTAGGAACCATAACTGGTTTCTTCTTTTTCTTAGCTAAACAAATGAGGCCAATCAAAAGGAATGCAAGGAAGAACACCCCACCAAGCGAAACGCACACGACAATGACAGTGGTGTGATTGTCTCCAGGAGGTGGTGATACAACATTTGATGATGGTGGCACCGAGTTAAAAGTTAGGGGTGCGGCATATACTGGTGGGGCTGAGCTAGGTTTAGGTGGCGGTGGCATATTATATTATGGTGGTGTAGCATATGGAGGTAATTTATGTGGTGAAACTGGACTGTTTAATGGGTTGGAGGTGAAACATGGTAACTTGATGGTGTTGCGTGTGGGGGTTTAGGTGAAGTTAGCTTGTCATGAGAGGGTGTCCATACTAGTTTTGGTGGTGGAGCTGAACCAGGAGCATAGCTTGGTGGTTTTAATGGTTGAGGTGGACCTGGCTTATAGGGAAAGGGCATTGGTGCTGGGCGTGTAGGTGTTGGTTGTGCAACTGGACCAGGAGTGTGGCTCGGTGAATATGATGGTTTAGGCGGAGTATGCTTATAAGAAGAGGGCACTGGTGCTGGGCGTGTAGGTGTTGGTTCTGGCGGTGGAACTGGACCAGGAGTGTGGCTTGGTGGATATGATGGTTTAGGTGGAGTAGGCTTATAAGGAGAGGGCATTGGTGTGCGGCCTATAGGTGTTGGTTCTGGCTGTGGAACTGGACCAGGAGTGTGGCTCCGTGGATATGATGGTTTAGGTGGAGTAGGCTTATAAGGAGAGGGCATTGGTGTGCGGCCTGTAGGTGTTGGTTCTGGTGCTGGAACAATGTGGCTTGTTGGAGATGAAGGCTTAGGTGGGGTTGGTTTATAAGGGGAGGGCATTTGTGTTGGACTCGTAGTAGTCTTTTTAGGTGGTGACGATGTATATGAGGGTAATTCTGGTGGTGGAGCTGGGCTAGGAGCGTAACTTGGTCGAGGTGATGAAGGTTTAGGTGGTGTTGGCTTACGGTGAGAGGGCGGTTGAGTTGGGGCAGTAGATGATGGTGTTGGTGGCTTTGAATATGGAGTGGTGGACTGGGATAAAGAAGGTGCAAAATCTTGACAGGGTGGAGCCTTAACGGGTGTTAGAGGTGGGTGTCTGCAATCGTATTAGTATGATGGCGATCGTGGAAGAGGTGGTGATGGCTTAAGTTGAGGGTGTGGTGGAGGTCGGTGGTGGTGTTTGGGAGGAGGTGATGTCGTTATAGGATTACACAATACTTGTGAGGTTAATGGTGGTGGGGGTGGTGAAGAAGGTGGAGGAGAATAGTATGGATAAACCATCTTAATAGAATCAAGTGACATATCTGATCAGTCGATGGGTTGTATTGAGATGGGCAGGATCCTTGTATGAATGGGTTCTATTTGTACTAATTGGAAATGGGAGCATGATCGCAACCTTGGCCATGTTACGCTTAAATCTTGCCACACGTAAAAGACTTTGAGATGAGCCGTCTTTAGATGATAATTAATCAAATGAATTTTTTTTTTGTTTTGCAGTCTTAATTGAAGGCACACACCATCATTCATCATTAAGATGTCGAATGGAAACTTTTTAAATAAAAAAATAAATATAAAAGCGTTAAAAGCATGTGATTAACTAAAATTCCACTCAGAATTCTCTCTCTTTCTTGCTTTCCGAACCCCCTCAACAACTAGCATCATATTATCCTAAAAATAACCCCAAGTTGCAGACATCTGATTAAGTCGGACCAAACATTAACCATTAAAATGTACAATTTGGTTGTTCGATTAAGGAAATGTCAAGTCAAATTAAGTTTCCTATATGGAATAATTAAGCTATGGGGTCGGTGGGATTTAATTTATCAAAGAGTAGTATTTGGATTCTTTGGATTAGGTAGACCTCGTTAGTGTCTCTCTTACTCTCGTTTCTTATACAGGCACAACAATTATAGAGGCAACCATGCATGTTTTCAGATTTCTTTCTTTTTAGTGTAATGGAGTACAGAATTGAAAGAAATCAGATGATTTCGCGCAGTTATAGGTTTTGTAATATAACCAAACCCCATTAGCAATTAAGAGACCACCTGTAAATGCTAGTTGATGCATGAAACAAATTGCTCATTAGGAACAAATTAGCTGATATGCTTTTTTGTTTCTGTTTATTGGTTATGTTTTTTAATGATCGATTATAGCTTCTGTAATTTTCTAGGCTGAGATCAATGAAATGATATGTATGTATAAAAAAATGGCATGGTTATGAGGCATATCTTTATTGATTATATGTTTATGGTTCATAATAAACAATTTGAATATATATATATATATATATATAAAGCTAACTAAAATTTTCTAACAATATCTGAAGTTGGGTACTATATTCATTATTTTTGGCATAATTATTTATGTCGTATTATTTTCTTAATTGTTAAGATTTTTTAGGTTTCAAAAGTTCTATAAAAATCTACTACACAGTCTAATAAAACAAGTATAAAGTTTAATAGCATTGTTAAATTGAACTAAAATTTTAACAAAAACATTCTAGAGGCTCTGTTTTTTATAGAGTTAAAATTTTATAGTTATTAGATGTCGAAAAATTATTAAAATAAGGCCCGTAAGTTATTGTTTGATATTTTTTTTTTATTTTCCCTTGCTGCATTTGGATTATTTTTCCTAATTAGATTAGGAATTATAATTTAATTAGGATTTTTTTTCTTGTATTTAAACAACTTTGTAGGGTTTTTTTTTTTCATTGAAGATCAAACTATTTAATTTCAAACTTTTCAGAAAATATCAAAAAATTTCTATTTCTCTACCATTTCATGATATAACCTTAGTGATTAAGAACATTAGTTTTTATCTATGTTATACACCATGTCAATTGGTATCAAAGTAGGTTGTCATGCTTGATTGACAAATATGATAGAATCCTATTTCATGATGCAGGAGTGGAGGTCATTGATCGATTGTCAAAATCACCAAAATATAATTCTGACTTAACTATCACAAATAAAAAAATTTATAGTATGATCGTGAAAAACCAGGTCGAACCCAAGGGAAATTTCGTTTAATTTTCTTATAGTATACTGACACGATCAAAGAGTTGATGTCTTATCCCAAGTGCAGGAGTGTCACAGTAATAAATAACCCGGCAAGACCGGGGTCGAACCACAGAGAAGTTAATTGTATAAATTATAATTAATAAAACAACAACAACAACAACAACAATAATAACAACAACAATAATAGTAACAATAATAGTAATAGTAATAATAATAATAATACTCAGTACATGGCGTTGTTATACCTGAGAATGATCTCAAAGATCGGGTCACAGGTTTCCAGCCTATATACTGAGTTTATGAAAAGATCAAAGAGATATATTATATAATATAAACAAATTTCTGATGCGAATGAACAAGGTAAAACCAACAATGTCAGGATCCTTGATCAAACACAGAGCATACTTAAAGTACATAATAATAATAATAATAATAATAATAATAATATTAGTAGTAGTAGTAGTACTAACAATAATAAAGAAGAAGAGGAAGAAATTAATGAGAACTTTGAGATGGAAGATTAATGTAAAGATTAAACAATGATAAAAACAAATGTCAAGGTTAGAGGGTTCACTAATAGTATTAGAGATAAGTAAAATATAAACTCTTTATAAATTATCAACATAATCA
>Ga0325403_1005270_pt1 | contig 12171 bp, 11 predicted proteins | sample PopdelMetagenome_19_FD_205665 | JGI IMG/M metagenome (GOLD analysis project Ga0325403, IMG submission 205665) | Populus deltoides microbial communities from Bellville, Georgia, United States - Xylem-PdKOR-R4 | ecosystem: Host-associated > Plants > Phyllosphere > Stem > Wood/Secondary xylem...
CGTCAGAACAGGACGGTGGCGAAGGTGCCCACCCGCTCGAAGCCCACGGCCTCGTAGGCGCGGACGGCCCGGGTGTTGTAGTCGTTCACGTAGAGGCTCACCACGGGGTAGCCCGCGGCCTGCGTCGCCAGCACCACGGCGGACATCCCCGGCTCGGCCAGGCCGCGGCCGCGGTGGTCGGGGTGCACCCAGACGCCCTGCACCTGCGCGACGCCCGGCGCCACGGCCCCCAGCTCGGCCTTGAAGACCAACTGGCGCTCGTCGCCGGTGCCCTCGATGCGCACGAACGAGCGCCCGGCGGCGACGAGCTCCTCCACGCGGCGGCGGTAGGTGACGCCGCCGTCACCGGCGGTCGGCGAGTACCCGACCTCCTCGGTGAACATCGCGACGCAGGCGGGCACGAGGACGTCGAGGTCGGCCGCGGTGGCCCGGCGGACGGCGGTGTCGGGGGCCACCAGGGGCGGGGTGCGCACCGCCATGAGCGGCTGGTCGGGCCGGACGTCGCGGGCAGGGCCCCAGGAGCTCTCGAGCCTCGACCACAGGCCCATCACCGCGTCGGCGCTGCCGACCAGGGAGGAGCAGCGGCGGCCGCTGCGACGCGCGCGGGCGGCGAAGGCCTCGAGCGCTGCCCCGGCGTCCGCGGCCGCTCCGCCCGGCACCACCGGGACGAGGTTCGCGCCGTCCCAGCACAGCGCCTCGAGCCGCCCCGAGGGGCACCAGCCCCAGAGCTGCCCGCCCAGGCGCGCCGGGTCGGCGCCCACCGCGGCCACGCGGCTCGTGACGAAGATGCTCGCCACCGGGTCCTGGGCGCACAGGGCGAGGACGTCGGCGCGGTCGGCGTCGTCGAGGACGCGCAGCGGGCTGCGGAACACGCTGCGCATCCTGCCTGTCGACGGCGCGGCGCGCGCCGCCAGCCCGCGGGTCAGCCCGACCTCAGCCCGCCCTCGGACCGGTCTCGGACCGGCCTCGGACCGGCCTCAGCCGACGGAGACGGACGGCGCGGCGCCGTCGACCTCGCCCATCTCGGCGGCCAGGCGGTTGGCCTCCTCGATGAGCGTGGCGACGATGTCGTGCTCGGGGACGGTCTTGATGACCTGGCCCTTGACGAAGATCTGGCCCTTGCCGTTGCCCGAGGCGACGCCGAGGTCGGCCTCGCGGGCCTCGCCCGGACCGTTGACGACGCAGCCCATGACGGCCACGCGCAGCGGCACGCTCATGCCCTCCAGGCCCGCGGTGACCTGCTCGGCGAGGGTGTAGACGTCGACCTGGGCTCGCCCGCAGGAGGGGCAGGAGACGATCTCGAGCTTGCGCTCGCGCAGGTTCAGCGACTGCAGGATCTGCAGGCCGACCTTGACCTCCTCGACCGGGGGCGCCGACAGGGACACGCGGATGGTGTCGCCGATGCCCTGGGAGAGCAGCGCGCCGAAGGCCGTGGCCGACTTGATGGTGCCCTGGAAGGCGGGGCCGGCCTCGGTGACGCCGAGGTGCAGGGGCCAGTCGCCGGAGGCGGCGAGCAGCTCGTAGGCGCGCACCATGACGACGGGATCGTTGTGCTTCACGGAGATCTTGAAGTCGTGGAAGTCGTGCTCCTCGAACAGCGACGCCTCCCACACCGCGGACTCCACGAGGGCCTCCGGGGTGGCCTTGCCGTGCTTGTCCATGATCCGCTTGTCGAGGGAGCCGGCGTTGACGCCGATGCGGATCGAGGTGCCGTGGTCCTTCGCCGTGCGGGCGATCTCCTTGACCTGGTCGTCGAACTTGCGGATGTTGCCGGGGTTCACCCGGACGGCCGCGCAGCCGGCCTCGATGGCCGTGAAGACGTACTTCGGCTGGAAGTGGATGTCGGCGATCACCGGGATCTGCGACTTCTTCGCGATGATGTGCAGGACGTCGGCGTCGTCCTGGCTCGGGCAGGCCACGCGCACGATGTCGCAGCCGGACGCGGTGAGCTCGGCGATCTGCTGGAGCGTGGCGTTGATGTCGGTGGTGGGCGTCGTCGTCATCGACTGGACGCTCACCGGTGACTCGCTGCCGACGCCGACGGACCCGACCCTGATCTGCCGGGTGGTGCGCCGCGGCGCGAGCACGGGCGGCGCCTCCTTGACGCTCGGCATGCCGAGGCTGACGGGGACCGATGCCATGCCCCAAGTATCACCCGCGCCCCGAGCGGCCCCGCCGCCCAGGCGGCCCTCACCACCCGCCGGCCGGAGCCTCACCCCAGGGTGATCGGCCTGACGATGTCGGCGTACAGCAGCAGCACGGACATCCCGATGAGCAGCGCGGTCACCACGTAGGTGACCGGCAGCAGCCGCGCCAGGTCGAACGGGCCGGGGTCGGGGCGACCGCGCAGGGCGGCGACGCGGCGGCGCAGGCCCTCCCACAGCGCGCCCGCCACGTGGCCGCCGTCGAGCGGGAGCAGCGGCACCAGGTTGAAGACGAACAGCGCCAGGTTCAGCGATCCGAGCACGGTGACGATCGCCGAGACGCGCTGGCCGGTGGAGGTGAACAGGTCGCTGCTGGCGATCTCGCCCGAGAGCCGCCCGACGCCGACGACGCCGATGGGGCCGTTCGGGTCGCGCTCCCCGCTGCCGAACGCCGCCTGGGCCACGCCGACCATGCGCTGGGGCAGCGTCAGCACGATCTTGGCGACGTTCCACGTCTGCTCGGCCACGAACCCCGGCACGGCGGTGAGGGGCTGCGGCACCAGCTCGGCGGTGGGCGTCACCCCGAGGAACCCGACGGTGTCGGTCAGGACGGTGCCGTCCGGGGCGGTCTCGACCGCCCCGGAGGAGCTCAGGCGGGCCACCTGGTTGGCGATGACGGGCGCCTGCAGCTCCAGCTGCTGCGCCGAGCCCTGCGGGCCCCGCTCGACCACGACCGGCACGGTGCGGCCCGCGGCGGCGCGGATGGCCTCCTGCACGCGGGTCCAGTCGCCGTCCGCGGAGACGCCGTCGACGGAGAGGATCCGGTCACCGGGCTGCAGCCCCGCCTGCGCGGCGGGGCTGGGCGTGTCGCCGGGGGCGCACTCGGTCTGGGTGCTGCCGGCGGGCAGCACGCACTGCGAGACGGTGCTGACCGTCGGCACGGTCTCGGGCAGGCCCGTCGTGGTGATGTAGGTGCCCAGCAGCAGGGTGGCGATCACGAGGTTGACCACCGGGCCGCCGAGCATGATGACGACGCGCCGCGGCACGGACAGGCTGTGGAAGGAGCGGTGCTCCTCCCCCGGCACGACCTCCTCGGCCGCCATCTCCCGGGCGTCGCTGACCATCTGCGCGAACGGCCCGGGGCGGCGGCGCCGGCGCCGCGCGGCCGCGGCCCCCTCCGGCCCGCCCTCGAGCTCGGCCACCTCGTCGTCGAGCCGCTCCTGCGCCACCGCGGTCAGCGGCGCGTACATCCCGACCATCCGCACGTAGCCGCCGAGCGGGATCGCCTTCACGCCGTACTCGGTCTCACCGCGGCGGCGCGACCACACGGTGGGCCCGAAGCCGACCATGTACTGCGTCACCTTCACGCCGAACCGCTTGGCGGGCAGCAGGTGCCCCACCTCGTGCAGGGCGATCGAGATCCCCAGGCCGAGCACGAAGACCCCGACGCCGACGGCCCACGCCAGCACCTCGCCGAGCTGACCCATCCCTCAGACCCCCACCAGCTCGCGGGCGCGGGTGCGCGCCCAGTCCTCCGCCGCCAGCACGCCGTCCACGGTCATCCCGCTCCCTGGGAGGGGGCTGTGCTCGCCGACCACTCGCGCGACGGTGTCCACGATGCCCAGGAACGGCAGCCGCCCGCCGAGGAACGCCGCGACGCACTCCTCGTTGGCGGCGTTGAGGACCGCCGGCGCGGTCCCGCCGCTGGCCGCGGCCTCGCGCGCCAGGGCGACGGCGGGGAAGGCCTCCTCGTCGAGGGGCTCGAACGTCCACGAGGCCGCCGCCGTCCAGTCGATGCCGTAGCCGGGGCGCTCCACCCTGTCGGGCCAGCCCATCCCCAGGGAGATCGGCAGGCGCATGTCCGGCGGGGAGCACTGCGCGAGGGTGGACCCGTCGGTGAACTCCACCACGGAGTGCACCACCGACTGCGGGTGGACGACGACGTCGATGCGCTCCATCGGCAGGTCGAACAGCAGGTGCGCCTCCACCACCTCGAGGGCCTTGTTGACCATCGTCGCGGAGTTGGTGGTGACCACCGGCCCCATCGCCCACGTGGGGTGGGCCAGCGCCTGCTCGGGGGTGACCTGCGCCAGCGAGGCGCGCGAGCGCCCGCGGAAGGGGCCCCCCGAGGCGGTGAGCACCAGGCGGCGGACCTCCTGCGCGGAGCCGCCCCGCAGGCACTGCGCGATGGCCGAGTGCTCGGAGTCGACGGGCACCACCTGGCCCGGCCGGGCGGCCGCCTTCACGAGGGGACCGCCCGCCACCAGCGACTCCTTGTTGGCCAGCGCCAGGACGGTGCCCGCCTCCAGGGCCGCGAGCGTCGGGCGCAGCCCCACCGAGCCGGTCATCCCGTTGAGGACGACGTCGCAGCGCCGGCCCGCCAGCTGCACGGCCGCGTCGGGGCCGGCGAGCACCTCGGGCACCCACCCGGTGCGGCCCGCGGCGCGGGCGGCCTCGGCCAGCGCGCTGCGCAGGGGGCCCTCGGCGGCGGGGTCGGCGACGCCGACGGCCTCGACCTCCAGGCGCGCGGCCTGCTCGGCCAGCTGGCGCACGCGGGCGGGGTCGGAGCCTCCCGCCGCGACGGCGGTGATGCGGAACCTGTCGGGCGCCGCGGCGGCGACGTCCTCCGCCTGGGTGCCGATCGAGCCGGTGGACCCGAGCACCACGACCTCGCGCACGGCCGGGGGCGCGGACGGGCCGTCGTGCTCGGAGGGGCCGGTCGGGCGCGCGAGGCTCACGGCACCATCCTCGCGCGCCGATGATGTGACCGTGCCGAGCCCGTCCGCCGCGTCGTCGGCGCCAGCGGCCGTCGTGCGCCCGGGTGCCGCCTGGTGGCGCGTCGCGCGGTGGTTCCTCGGCGTCCTGCTGGTGGGCGTCGTCGTGGTCGAGCTGGTGGAGGGCCGCGACGACCTGGCCCGCGCCGTCGGCGCGGTGAGCGACCCGCGCTGGGGCCCTCTCGTGCTCGCCGCGGTGGTCGACCTGGCCTCGGTGGTCGCCTACGCGGTGATGCAGCGCCGGCTGCTGCTGGGCGCCGGCGCGCCGGCCCGCGGCGCGGGGCGGCGGGCGGTGACCTCGCTGGCCTTCACGGCCCACTCGCTGAGCATCACGCTCCCCGGCGGGCCGGTGTTCTCCACCGCCCTGAACTTCCGCCGGATGACGGCCATGGGGGCGTCGGGGCCCGCGGCGTCGTGGGTCATCGCGGTCAGCGGGTTCCTCTCCGCGGCCGCCCTGGCCGTCCTGGGCGCCGTGGCGGGCCTGGCCACCGGTGCCCGCGGTGACGGCGCCCACCTCCTGGTCGCCGTCGGTGTGGCCGTGGTGGTGCTCGTGGCCGCGCGGGTGGTGCGCCGCCGGCCCGCCGTCGTCGCCCGCAGGAGGGCGCTGCGGCGGCGTGCGGCCGCGGGCCTCGCGGAGCTGCGCGCGCGCCGCCCCCGGGTGGGGGCCGCCGCCGGCGCGGCGCACTCCCTGGCAGCGCGCCTGGCCTCCGTCCGCGTCGGCCCGGCCACGTGGGCCTGGGCGGGAGGCGGCGCGCTCCTGAACTGGCTGCTCGACGCGCTGGCCCTGGCGCTGGTCTGCCGCGCGGTCGGGCTCGACGACCTGTCCGCGCTGCACCTGCTGCTGGCGTACACGGCAGCGATGGCCGCGGCCTCCTTCCCCGTGGTGCCCGCGGGGCTGGGGGTGGTCGACGCCGCCCTCGTGGTCGGGCTGGTGGCGGCGGGCGCCACGACGGGCGAGGCGCTGGCCGCCGACGTCCTGTACCGCGTGGTGAGCCTCGGCGTCGTCGGCGGCGCCGGGTGGGCCCTGTGGGGGGCCCACCGGGTCCGCGAGCGCCGCGGGGCGGCGGCCGCCGCGGCATCCACCTGAGAGGCCCTCGGCACGGTCGCCCGCGAGGACTAGCCTGCCGCGCATGACGACCACGGCGCCCCGCCCCCAGACCGCAGCCCCCGCCGCCGGCAGGGAGCCGCTGGAGCAGGTGCGCCGGCTCGTCACCGAGGTGCCCGGCCCCCGCTCCCGCGCGCTGCAGGAGCGCCGCCTCGCGGCCGTGTCGAAGGGCGTCGGCTCGACGCTGCCGGTCTTCGTGGAGCGCGCCGAGGGCGCGGTGCTGCGCGACGTCGACGGCAACCAGCTCATCGACCTGGGGGCGGGCATCGCGGTCGTCAACGTCGGGCACGCCCAGCCCCGCGTGGTCGAGCGCGTGCAGCAGCAGGTGGCCGACTTCACCCACACCTGCTTCATGGTCACGCCGTACGAGGAGTACGTGGCCGTGTGCGAGGCCCTGGTGCGCCTGGCGCCGGTCGAGGGCCCCGCCAAGGCCGCCCTGTTCAACACCGGCTCCGAGGCGGTGGAGAACGCCGTGAAGATCGCCCGGCACGCCACCGGGCGCGACGCCGTCGTCGTGTTCGACCACGCCTACCACGGCCGCACCAACCTCACGATGGCCATGACCGCCAAGGCCATGCCCTACAAGAGGGGCTTCGGCCCGTTCGCGGGCGAGGTCTACCGCGCCCCGATGAGCTACCCCTTCCGCGACCCCGAGGGCATGACCGGCGAGCAGGCCGCCGCCCGCGCCATCCGCGTCATCGAGTCCCAGGTCGGCGCCGACCAGGTCGCCTGCGTGGTCATCGAGCCGGTCCAGGGCGAGGGCGGCTTCATCGAGCCCGCCCCCGGCTTCCTGCCCGCGCTGGCCGCCTGGTGCCGCGAGAACGGCGCTCTGTTCGTGGCCGACGAGGTGCAGACCGGCTTCGCGCGCACCGGTGACGTCTTCGCCTGCGAGCGCGAGGGCGTGCGCCCCGACCTGGTCACCATCGCCAAGGGCGTCGCGGGCGGCCTGCCGCTGGCGGGCGTCGTCGGGCGAGCCGACGCGATGGACGCGGTGCACTCCGGCGGCCTCGGCGGCACCTACGGCGGCAACCCCGTGGCGTGCGCGGCGGCGCTGGGCGCGCTGGAGGCGATGGCCGACCTGGACCTCACCGGTGCGGCCCTCGCGATCCAGGAGCGCATGACGGCCCGGCTGCGCGCGCTGCAGGCGCAGCGCCCCGGCATCGGTGACGTCCGCGGCCGCGGCGCGATGCTCGCGATCGAGGTCGTGAGGACCGACGGCGGCGCAGCGACGCTCGAGCCCGACGCCGCGGGTGCCGCCGCCATCAGCGCCGCCTGCCACGCCGCGGGCGTGGTGACGCTGACCTGCGGGACCTTCGGCAACGTGCTGCGCTTCCTGCCGCCGCTGACCATCGAGCCCGCGCTGCTCGACGACGCGCTCGACGTGCTCGAGACGGCGGTGCTCTCCGCGCTGGCCGACTGACCGCTGGCGGCCGGGGCCGCGGGGGGCCAGGCTGCCGGGCGTGACCTTCGACCCCGGCGGCCGGATCGACCCGGGCCGCGCGTCCTCCGGCGGGGGCGGGCGCCGCGGTGTCGCCGTCGGTGGTGGCATCGGCGGGCTGCTCCTGCTGCTCGTCGGCGCCTACTTCGGCCTGGACCTCACCGGGGTGGTCGGGGGCGGCTCCACCGGCGGCCAGTCGACCGGCTCGCAGGAGCAGGCGACCGACGGCTCGGAGGCGTTCGCCCGGTGCACCACCGGGCAGGCGGCGAACGAGGACGTCGACTGCCGCGTCATCGCCACCGCCGAGTCGCTCGACGCGGTCTGGTCGCAGCTGCTGCCCGGGGAGTACGCCGAGCCGGAGCTGGTGCTGTTCAGCGGGGCGGTCAGCACGGCGTGCGGCGAGGCCACCAGCGACGTCGGGCCGTTCTACTGCCCCGGTGACCGCACCGCGTACTTCGACACCGCCTTCTTCCAGGAGCTGACCGACAGGTTCGGCTCCAGCGGGGGGCCGCTCGCCCAGGAGTACGTGGTGGCCCACGAGTTCGGGCACGCCGTGCAGGACCAGCAGGGCCTGCTCGCCGCCGTCCAGGGCGACCGGGCCGGGGCGGACTCCGCGGCGGTGCGCAGCGAGCTGCAGGCCGACTGCTTCGCCGGCGTGTGGGCGCACCACGCGGCGTCGACGCCCGACCCGGACACCGGCCGCCCCCTGCTGCAGCCGCTCACCCGGACCGATGTGGCCGACGCCCTCTCGGCGGCGGCCTCCGTCGGCGACGACCGGATCCAGGAGGCCGCCACGGGCCGCTCCGACCCGGAGACGTACACGCACGGCACCTCCGAGCAGCGCCAGCAGTGGTTCTCCACCGGCTACGACGGCGGCGACCCGGGCGCCTGCGACACGAGCACCGCCTCCGGCTGACCCCGGACCGCCTCAGCTGGAGGCGAAGCCCGCCGCCGTCGACCCGAGCCACTGCAGCGCCTTCGGCATCTGGGCGAGCCAGACGTCGCTGCGGTGCCCGCCCGTCGTCGCCACCAGCGAGGTCACCGACAGGGGCGCCTCGGCTGCGGCGAGGAAGGTCTTGGTGGTGGGCCAGCTCTCGGGGTCGTCCTGGCTGCTCGAGACGAACATCGACACCGCCGGCGCCGACGCGCTGCCGGCGAGGGCGACCAGGTCGTGCCGCTGGGCCTGGGCGCTCCCGCGCGGGAAGGGGACGTAGTCGGCCGGGTCGTACTGGAAGTAGCCGCCCATGACGATGCCGGCGCCGTACTGCTGCGGGTGGAGCATCGTCAGCACCGCCGAGCACCACCCGCCCATCGAGAAGCCCATGGCGGCCCACGCCTGCGGGCTCGTGCGGGCCCGGTAGCTGGCCTCCACGGCCTTCGGCAGGTCGCTGGAGAGCCAGGTCTCCAGCTGCGGCTGGCCGGCGGGACCGTCGAGGCACTCGGTGTCGCGCCCGGCGGGCTGGGCGAGGTCGGGGACGACGACGATGGGCTCGTCGAGCTGCCCCGCGTCGGCGGCGGAGTCGAGCGCGGCCCGGACGTCGAGCGCGGTCAGCCACTGCTCGGGGCTGCCCGGGAAGCCGTGGAGGGCCACGAGCACCGGGTAGGTCCTGCCGGCCTGCGCGGCGTCGTGGTAGCCGCGGGGCAGCACCACCAGCACCCGCCCCGAGGTCCCGTCGCCCGTGACGGTCATCTGCTGGACACGGCCGCCGTAGCCGTCGACGGCGGCGCCCTCGGGGGCGGTGGGTGCGGTGGTGCCGGCGCGCACGGCGGCCGCCTGTGCCGCGGTGACGGCGGCGGGTGCTGCGCCGGCGATGCCCTCGGCCGCGTCCGGCGGACCGCCCAGGAGGTCGTCCCACCCGCTGTAGAAGGCGTAGTGCCTGTTGGCGGAGACCAGCAGCGCGAGCACCACCAGCAGGTTGACCGCCACCAGCGACGCGGCGCGCAGCCCGATGCTCACCGGTCCCGGGCGCCCGAGGCGGGGCCAGAGGACCACGAGGGCCGCCCCTGCGACCAGAGCGGCGAGGACGGTCGCCCACTGCAGGGCGGCACCGGTCAGCGACACGCGACGATCATCGCAGGCGGGATGCGCTGCTCCTGGAGAGCGCCTGGGCGTGCCCTGGGAGCCCGAAGCGCACGGCGAAGGCGCCGAGCCGGCGCAGGAGCGCCACGGCCTGGGGGCGCCACAGGGCCGGCTCGCGCTCCAGGCCGCCCAGGCGCGGCAGCTCGGGGAGCAGGGCGAGGAAGCGCCGGCTGCCCGGGACGTGCCGGCGCAGCACGAGGGCGCGCCCCACCCGGTCGCCGCGCGCCGACTGCCACCCCAGGACCAGCGGCGACCACGCCGGGTCGGCCTCGGCCCAGCCGGGCGACCGCAGCTGCTCGTCCAGCACGGAGACGCTCAGCAGGTCGCTGTCGGACGCGCCCGCCGGGGCGCGTCGGAGCGGGGCGAGGACCTCATCCACCCCCCGAGCGTGCCGGGCGCGACGTGCGGGCCGCGACCGCCGACGGACGGGTGCGCACCGGCAACGCGTCATCCCCAGGGCTGACCCCGAGCACACGACGACTCCGCTGCCGCGCCCCCGGACGAGCCGGTCCGAGGAGCGCGGTGGCCCGGGACGATCAGAGCGCGCGCTGCGCCAGAGCGACGGCGTACGCCGGCCACCACGTGCCGGCCGGGGGCTCACCGCGGCCGCACTGGCCGTCGCTCTCCCCGACGCGCTTGACCCACAGGTAGGCGTCGGCGTGCGCCCCGCTGGTCGCGGTGGTCGCGGACACGCCCAGGGCGCGTCCGGACGGGTTGCACCACGAGTCGGCGCCCTGTGCCGGGCCGTTGCCGTTGCGGCTGGTGTCGACGACGTAGTGGCTCCCGCCGAGGGCTGCCGACAGGCGCTCGCCGTAGGCCTCCTCGTCGGCCGTGCGCTGGAAGTTGGAAGTGTTCAGCGCGAACCCGCGGGCCTGCGCGACCCCGGCGTCGCGCAGGCGCTGCGCCATGGTCGCCGCGTCGACCCAGCCGGAGTTGCCGGCGTCGAGGTAGGTCACTGCCGCGGTCCCGGCCAGCACGTCGACCGCGTCGCGCAGCATCGCCGAGCGCTCGGCGATGGCGCCGCCGGAGAGGCAGTCGACCTGGGCGAGGGCGTCGGGCTCGAGCACGACGACGGTGCGGCGGTCACCGATACCGGCGGCCACCGCGCGGACCCACGACGCGTAGGCCGAGGCGCTCCCGAGCCCGCCGGAGGAGTAGCCGCCGCAGTCGCGACCGGGGATGGCGTACAGCACCAGCACGGGCACGCTGCCCGACGCCGCGGCGCGGTCGACGACGCCCGCGGTCCGTGCGCGGACCTGGTCGGTGGGCACCCAGTCACCGAGCCACAGGGCTCCGGGGGCGTCGGCGATCCTGGCGAGGGCGGGGTCGCCCCCGCGCGCGAGCTCCTTGCGGGCGTCGTTGTCGGGGTCGACCCAGAACCTGGCCCCGGCGAGGATCCCCGACCCGCTCCGCCCAGCCGGAGGAGCGGGGGCGGCGGTGGCGGGTCGCGGCGAGGACGGTGCGGGGGCGGGGGGTGCCGAGGAGCTGGGGGTCGGAGCTCGGGTCGCGGTCTGAGGGGCCGAGGGGGCGGGTGCACTCCGCGGCGGCGCCGTCGTGCTGGTGCTGCTGGCGCGGCCGATGACGTGCGCGAGGGCCACCGCCCGGTCGGCGCTCACCGCAGACGCCTCCTCGTGGGTCTGGGCGGGCGCCGTCGTCACGACCTCGGTGACGGGTGCCGCACCGCCGACCAGCCCCGCGGCCCACGCGGCGGGCACGACCACCGCCCCCGCAGACAGGGCCGCGACGACCAGCAGGCTCCGTCGCCGTGCCCGGCGCGCAGACCTGCGGCGGGCCGCTCGGGTGGCGGGGACTCGACGATGGGCGGTCTGCTCGGTCATGGACGCTCCTCGCACCGGACGCGGGAACGTCCCCCGGTGCGGCGGGTTCATGCTGGGCGCCCGGTGGCGAGGTCCGCAGGCGTTCGCCCAGATCCGCCCGTTTCGTCCGGCGACCTCCGCCGCTCAGGCGGTGAGGTCCTTGGCCAGGTGCACGCTGTGCTCGGAGTCGGCGTAGTAGCCGTAGGGCGCGGTGTCCGCGTACCCCGCGGAGCGGTACAGCGCCACCGCCTCGGGCTGCATCAGCCCGGTCTCCAGCACCAGCCGGCGGTGCCCCAGCGCCCGGGCCCGCTCCTCGACGGCCGCCAGCAGCAGGCGCGCGTACCCCCGCCGGCGGTGCGCGGCGCGCACGTACATGCGCTTGAGCTCGACGTCACCCCCGCCGTGGTCGCGCAGCCCGGCGGTGGCCACGGGCTCGCCGTCGACCAGCGCCACGAGGAAGGCGCCCCCCGGTGGGGCGAACTCCGCGGGGCTCAGCGGGGTCTCGTCGGGCCCGCCGTAGCGGACCACGTACTCGGCCTGCACCTCCTCGACCAGTCGCTGGACCAGCGGGGAGTCGTAGGCGGCCTCGACCAGGACGAGCCGGTGCTCGCCACCGGGGCGCGAGGGGGCGGAGGCGGGCGGCGCGATCACGGGCGCCAGCGTGCCAGGCCGCCCGGACAGCGGTAGACACGTCCACCAGAGGTGGAGATGCGACGCCTTCCCGACCACACCCCGGAGGTCCCCCGTGGGCAAGAAGTCCCTCATCGTCGGCGCAGCGATCGGGTACGTGCTCGGTGCGCGCGCCGGGCGGAA
>Ga0325403_1005271_pt1 | contig 12170 bp, 10 predicted proteins | sample PopdelMetagenome_19_FD_205665 | JGI IMG/M metagenome (GOLD analysis project Ga0325403, IMG submission 205665) | Populus deltoides microbial communities from Bellville, Georgia, United States - Xylem-PdKOR-R4 | ecosystem: Host-associated > Plants > Phyllosphere > Stem > Wood/Secondary xylem...
CCCTTGAAAATTTATCGCCTGATAAGGTTTAGATGGAAAAACATTGATTACTGATCCGAACATATGGCTGGATATGCTTGCAAATCCGTACCTTTTGGGGTTAACATCCTCGGTTTAACCACTTTCTAATTTCAAGCTTCATTTTTTTTATTCTTTTAATGGTTCCTGCAAATTCATCTCATTGGAAATGGTTCTCTTGCCGCTCCTTGAAATGTTTGTAAACAAGTGGATGTCTAGCTGGAATACATGTTTCAGGTTCCCTCTCGAATTAGTTTGCTGTAATTTCTACATAATGTTTTTTTTTTAACCTTTAAAATAATAAATATGTTTGGCTAGGCTTAACTTTGTTAAATAATAAAATTATTACAATTGTTGCTTTCATCACAATCGAAAGTTAGGATTTTCAACTTATTAATTTAAACTTTATAATTGTTACCCTGTCTTTAAAAAGTTGTTATAGAGCCATCTTTTTCTTTTTTTTAATCAAACATCTAATTGAACTCTCTTATCATGAGTTATCTATGAAATTTGTTTTTAATTTTGATTCAATTCGAAAGTCGTTTATTGTAAATCATGTCAAATGGGTCGTTAGTGCTTTTACCGAGTCATTGATGACTATTTTCAAGTAAATTACCATCAATATTACTCGTCTGTTCATACAGAACATCCACCAGCACGGTTCCACAATGGACTCAGAAACAAGAATGTTTTCGTTCCTGGGAGCGTCGGGGGTTTGTGCGTCATCGTAATTTCCCTTCCAACAGTTCCTCTGTTTTGTGTGAAAGTAGTAAAGCTAGGGGTACTTGAGTTTTTAAAAAAGCTTCATGAGGAAGGTTTTAAATTCATGGAACGCTAACACTTTTTTTAGCAGTAATTACAGTGATGTTATTTGTAGAAATCGGTCTCCTTGGCATTACTTGCGACAAACCAAAACGATAATTGAGGATATTTCTTCAGTCGTCCTCTCCACTGAACTTGCACTCGAGAGTACCTTGAAACTAGATATATATGTGCAATTTTTTGTATCAAATGTGCATGGGCAATTCTATCTTTTTTTTTTTCTGGTATAGAGGACAGTTGACATCAAAACAGAAACTAACGTCCCAGAAGAACTAAACTAAGAGCATCATTATGGAGAATATCAGTTAAGCCTTGAGGAGGAACTGGAAGAACCTTGAAAGACACATATCACCAGAAGATCCCAACTTTGCCAAGAAATCCGCCCCGTGACTAACCTCTCTCAAAGTGTGCTCGAAAGAAACAGACCAATTTCTGAGACAAGGATGAGAAATATCAGAAATGATATAGAGGGAGGGATGAGACCGCAGAACACCAATGGAAATCGCATGGCCTGCCTCAAGCGAATCTGATTCCATCACAACTTGCCGATAGCCAAAATCCCAAGCAAGAAGAAGGCCTTGTCTAATAGCTTCCAGCTCAACCACCATGATAATTGTGTGCCTATATAACTTGAAAATCCCAGCAGCCATCTACAGCTTCATCTCGGAGAATGCCAGCAATACCAGTGTGAGATGAAGGGCAAAGGAAGCTACCACCAGTGTTAAATTTCACTGAACCACTTGGAGAAGCTACCTAAGACACCCAGCAAACAGGACACGACAGAATTTTATCATCCAAACCACCAGAGGCTAACACACAACCTTAACAAGAGAGTTAATTTGATGGAGCTGTCGAGACATTGACAATATGGACCCCTGAACTACCTCTTGATTCCCCGCACACCAAATAATCCAGCATGCCGTCACAAACAAACGGCGATTCTCTCACTGCACATGACGATCAAAGAAATGATCGTGTAACCGATCCAACCAGGTAAGGGAAAAGAAGTGGTGTTGAAAGCGAAACACAAGGAGTTGCCGGCTTGCTGCCAAATCGCCTTAGCCCACATACAATCAGGCAAAACATGCAGCTCAGCCTCCTGTTCCCTTCCACATCGGCTGCATATCGGAGAAGTTGCCGTACCTCTTTGAAAACGCAAAACATTGGTTGGTAACCGCTGCCATTCTAGATGCCGGAGAAAAAAGCGTGCTTTTGGGGATATCTATTTTCCATGATATCCTCCAACGATAATTTGTTTCCACAGGATAAGGAACTCGCGTAACAAAGTCAAAACCAGCCTTGGTTGTATAGCATCCAGTGTTCCCAAGCTAATCTATCCTCTGTAGAGAAGACTTTTAGCAAGAGGAATAGCAAGCAAAGAATCTCCAACATCCGCAGGCAAAGGTGCGCGGAGAAAGGATAAATCCCATGAGACAGCATCAGAGATAATGTCAGCTACCAATAGACTCCTGTCACCAACATCCATAGAAGGCACTAAATAAGCAAGTGGACATGAAGAAGACAACCACCTATCAAGCACGAGCAATTTTAATTCTCTTGTGAAATAAATATTTCGTTCGGCCTTTGTTTCAGTTTGCGTTCAGACTTTTTTTTTTTTTAGTAGAGTCCATGTTTCTAATGTTTTTGGATAGCCCTCCAATTAGCCTTCCAAATATATAGTAAATCTCAATTGAGTCCTTAAAGAATCAATGGAGTTCACAAATGAGCCCTTTTCTCTGAAATTATAATTAATTTTTAATCAAAATGTTTAACTTTCTTCACTGGACCAGCAAAAACACAAATCGGATTGTAGCTGTGGCACGACTCCAGTGGATGCTCCTTCTTCATCTTATGCTAATACTAATACTATTACTAATGATGGTGATGGTGTGTGTAATACTCCTTTATTTTTATGCCCTGCTCTTCTAGGGTTTAATTGGACGGTTGTTTCATGATGCTTTAAATGTAATCTCTACGTTTTTTACTAGCACTCTAACTGTTTGTGGTTCATCAAAGTAGATTTGAAAATTTACCAGCACTCAAATTGTACTTGGTTCACCTGCGTAGATTTTCAAATTTGTTATCTAATGCTTGTTTCTGTGTCTGATTTATTGCATTCTTCGATTGTTTAATTATTATGTGTTATATCAGGAAATGGAAAAAAATAGATGCCAGTCATACGACCGCAGCAGTCTAGCTGAGGCATCAAAGTCACAAGGTGCACATGAGCGTTCTCCCTCCATGAAGTGGCGAATATCTTGTAATGGTTTCTCAATATCTCTGGTGCAAACCAGTCTAAGAAAAACTTTGTGGTTGTGCTACCAAAAATACACCCTTTAAATGTTTATTTGTTTCTGCAATTTTTAGCAGTTGATAAGGTGCTTGGCAACTGTATAAAGGGGGGAATGAAAGGAAGAGAGACCATATTTGCTTCTATATTTCACAATATATCAGTTGCCATACTTCAGAATTTTCTTCATTCACCCAATTGTCTTGCCCACATCAGTACTGTTTAATCTGTGCTCAAGCTGGTGCATACGTTACTGTTTCGTTGCTTTTAGGCTGATTGTATTATGTACCTTTTCTTTTAGGTAACAGGGCCATGCAGTGCAAACTATACTCTGAAATGCATGAATTAATTCCAGAATAAAGGCAGTAAATTTGAAATACATGGAGAAGGCTCTGTAGAATCTGCCACGGGAAAAAACAAAGTTGCATTTGGAAAGGTAATAAAGAAGTGGTTGCACCGAAGTTTCTGTTGATTCTCAGTGGTCCATGGCAACATTAATAAGTTGTCTCACCTGTGTTCTCGTCGTGAAATTAAAGTTGTACCTTAACCTGGAGTGAAAAGAGTTCTTTTCTCGAACGGAAAAAAAGTTGACCCCTTCCTTGGAAAATTCCGTAGACTGTGGGGACCGAGCATAGCTTTCGATCTTTTAAGTTCTTGCTAGCAGACAATTTTTTTCTAGTGATGTTTAGAAATACTTTGATTTTTTTAAGATTAAAATTAGGAAAAAAAACTGAAGCTTACTATTTAAAAATAATAGTTCTTCATTCAGAAAAATAGTAGAACTAGTTTTTTAGTTTTCTAAAATTATAGTGATCTGAAAAAACATTTTAGAGGTTTTTCAGTCGAAATATTTCACTATTTTTCAAATAAAATAAAAACATGAATAATAATTCTTTTCTTTGATATAAAAGCACATTTAGGCCATTTTTAACAATGTAAAATATCAAAATCATTTTTTTATATTTAGCTAGTGTCATAAATTTAATTTTTATTATAAATCAAATCTATTTTCTTAAGTTAAAAATATAAGATTTTCATGACAATCTATAATTTGAATGAAATACAATTAATGTTGTATAACTGGATTATCATGTGTATAGAAATATTAAGATGATTGTTGTAAATTTCAATCTTGATATTCTATAGTTGTAAGCATAATCTTTCTTATTTTTATGAGAAAAATCAATCTTGTTTTTGAAAAAATAAATAAATATTTTTATTTTTCTACTGATAAAGAAAAACTGAAAAAGCAAAAGAAAACTGGAATTAGAAAAGGAAAATAGTTTTCTATTATTGAATATAGCCTTGATATTCTTTTTTGAAAGTGTGCCAATGACAATTTTTTAAAAATATCACATCAAGTTACCGAAAACAAAATCAATTGTATTTTGTTAATAGAATAACCGCGTGCTTGGCTTTCTACTGTAGGCTCATATATCGAATGGACGGCTTGATTTTAAATAAAACAAAGAGAGTTAAATGGTTCAAATCCACACAAGAGAGGAGCAGATGACCCTGTACGATATAAAAATCTGTTTGTTTTCGAAAAAATTTATTTTATAGTGAACAGTGCCTGATAACTTTTAATTCACCTGGGCACCGTTCACTTCAAAAGTGAACAGTGTCCTGGAATGAACAGTATTCAGATGAATTAATTTATTGGGCACTGTTTACGTGAACAGTATTATTTACTTGGCACTGTTTACAATGAAAAAAATAATATTTTTTTATGTTTTATTTAAAAATTAGAAAGAAATCGATAAAAAAATTCAGTTTTTTTAAATTTAAAAATATTTCTATCCTTGAAACAAATTTATCTCTGGCTAGTTTAAGCTCTACTTCGTGAGTGTTTGGCTGTGCATTTTAATCTGTGTTTTATTAAATTTTGAATTTTTTTTGATTTTTTGCTAAAATTGAATGCGGTTTGTACTTTTTGAATCGTTTTGATGTGCTGATGTTAAAAATAATTTTTAAAAAATAAAAAAATATTATTAATATGTATTTTAACACAAAAAATTATTTAAAAAACAACCACTGTGACACTAACACGCACACTCATTGTGCCGAAACGGCAACTAATCCTGCAGGTGGGAAAGAAGAAGAGGTGGATTTAGGGAGGCATGGCAAAGTAAGGGGTGGGTGATATTATATGGGCCACACGCACCACATCCATGACTCTCCACTCTTCATCACCCGTTTTTGCACGGTTCTGATCTCACCAAACCCAAACAGCCGATCACCAAACTCAAATAGCCAAATGTATGGCCCGTAAGCAGCCAATTGTGTTCTGAGTTGGTACCGGGTATGATATCATATAACAAAAGAAAAAAAATGAAAAATAAAATAATTTTTTTCTTTTTTTTTAAATAATTTTCTTAGAAAATAAATTATTTAAAAGTAAATTATTTTTTAATATTTAATAATATCATAAAAAATAAGATGAAAAATAATTTATTAATATTTTTTAAATAAAAATTAAATTTAATAAATAAAAAATAGAAGGAGAATGAAATTGGAAAACAATTTATTTTCATAAATTATTTTAAATAAAATAAATAATAATAAAAAGAATTAAAATCAAATTTAACAGATAAAAATATTAAAAAAATAAAATTAATTTTATAAATAAAATAAATAGCAATAAAAACCAAATCTGATAAATTAAAATTTTTAATTAAAATAATAATAATAATAATAAAATAATAATAAAATAATAATAAAAAGAATAAAAATTAAATTAAATTAAATTGTAAAAAATAAAAAAAATTGATATAATTATTAAATAATATAACATTTTTGATTTTTTATAATGTTATAATTTTTTTTTTACTTTTCTAAAAATAAATAATCATCGGAAAAGTTTGAAAAGAAAATAACTTTCCATGAAGAAATAAGTAGGGCTTAAAAAGAGAAAGAAAGAGAGAAAGCAACAACACTAGAAAACAAAAACAAAGACGGAAGTTTCAGTAGCTCCGCAGTGCTCCTGAAACTCCAACCTCTATACCCTTGATCTTTCCGCCCGAGCCTTTTTTCTTTCAAGAAAACTTCTCCTACCTACGAAGTTGACTATTGTAAAACGCTTCCGTTTCGATCCTCCCTCCCTCCTTAAATTGCAAATCCTCTTGCCATTGTTAAATCTTGCTTTTCCATATCCACAGACACAGTATTCAACGAAGCCAGCCCCGCCCGGTAATAACAATATCACTGTACAACGTTATCAGATTTTTTCTATACTGTCTTTAATAGCATTTGTTTTATCGTATATAGATATCTATGTTGACATCATTCGTATCATCTTCTGTCATTTCATGCATCTCCACCCATGTTGTTATAATCAAAGACAAGTCTTTGTAATGGCGGAGTATTCCTTTGTTTTTCTCCTTCTATCTAAATTTGTCGAGCTGCTGCAACTATTAATTACTACTTTATTTAGTTTCACTGGAAATAGATTGATGGGATTATCATGAACTGATGGCGATGGTGATGTCTCTGGTGGCTATTAGGTAATAACTAAGATAAATAAGAAAAGTGATGTCTTGTTTGTTTTCAGGATTTAGAAAGATTTGAATTGAAAGATGAGTCCATACATAGTAGGTGTCCTAGTTCCTCTTCTAGTCACTCTTCTCTATCAGAATTCCAAGAATACAAAGAAACGTGGGGTGCCTGTTGATGTTGGTGGGGAGCCAGGATATGCCATTCGCAACTCTCGATTTCCAATCCTCTTGGAAACTGCATGGGAAGGTGTCTTTACTCTTGCTCAACTTTTTGAGCTGGCGTGCAAGAAACATGCAGATAAATACTTGCTTGGGACGAGGACATTAATCTCAAAGGACACTCAAGTATCTGCCGATGGAAGGTCTTTTGAGAAGCTTCATTTGGGAGAGTATGAGTGGCTGACCTATGGGGAAGTGTTTGAAAAGGTGTGCAATTTTGCTTCTGGGTTAGCTCACCTTGGGCATAGTAGCGAGGAACGTGTTGCGATATTTGCTGATACAAGAGCAGAGTGGTTTATGGCCTTACAGGTGCTCTTTCTTTTGTGAATATTGTGTGTTTTACTTGATACGATTTCTTTTTCAAGGAGCATGTTATATGAAAAATGCTGTGAGCGAGCTTGTGTTTTGTGAAGTATATTTCCTTGCGGAAGTCTTTGGCATTCACATTCATCTATGTAGTTGACAATTGATATTTCAGGTGTATTACTTTCAGTGGGCCAAAATCCAGCCTACACGTCACATAATATCCTGAGTAGCTGATGGGTTTATCTTGTATCAGGGTTCTTTTAGGCGCAACATTTCTGTGGTTACCATCTACGCATCTTTGGGAGAGGAGGCACTTTGCTATTCATTAAATGAGGTTACCCCCCTTCTCTCTCTAGTTAACGCTCCAATTTGCTAGATTGGCATTTGCCCCGACACATTTCTGTAATCCTATTTGTTCGAACATGTTATTGGTCGGAAATTGAATGATTGACTGCAGTTAGCATGCTGGTATAATTTTTTTCCCCTGTCCTTTTACTGCATATTGCTCAGTTGTAATTTTGAGTTTTCTTCTCTTCAGACAGAAGTTACAACTGTGATTTGTGGGAACAAAGAACTGAAAAAACTTGTAGAAGTAAGTGGTCAGCTTGACACAGTGAAACGCGTGATATGTATGGATGATGATATTCCATCAAGTGCATCATTGGTGGCGCAAAGCGGTCGCTGGAGAGTTGTCTCAATGGCTGACGTGGAGAAACTTGGACGAGAAAATCCAGTTGATGATGTTTTACCTCTAGCGGCAGATGTTGCAGTTATAATGTACACAAGTGGGAGTACTGGGCTGCCTAAGGTCAGGAGCATCTGTTATATGATATGCATCTTCCGATTCCTCTTTATCTTGTTCAACTTCACTGTATTGCATCTTAGTTGGTTTCTCATTGGTTGGTTGTTAAGGAGTAACTTGGACCTGTATGTGATGTTTGAATTGATTATGTGAGGAATCCTTCTTTACCAAGGGTCTAAGCATGCTCCTAACCTCCTCTCTAAACTACTTTACTCCTTGGCTGTTTACATCGATTAGATGTTGGAGCCAACTTAAAGCTTAAAGGCTCCATTAAAGCACACATTCCAGATGTTTGACTTGTGTGTAAAGTAGTGACTGGCAATGATCTATCAATTTTATGCATCAAATGAGGAAATTTGTTCCCTAGGTGTTCCTAAGCCCATGCTGGTACTTATGTTTCTTGACATGCGTTGTTGGCATGATACAATAATTTATGTTAAAGACGGCACTTAGAAGCTCTTCCATAGAATAGATTTATTTGTTTTTTTACAGTGTTTAGGGTTTTTAGTCAGTATTACCGATCCACATCTATATTCTTGGTGTTTTCAATAATTATATGACCCCATATCAGAATCTAGCAATTAGTTATTTACTTCTATTATGTTCATTCTATACAGGGTGTGATGATGACACATGGTAATGTCCTAGCTGTAGTTTCTTCTGTCAGGACAATTGTTCCTGGCCTTGAAGGCAATGATGTTTATCTGGCTTACCTGCCATTGGCTCATATCCTTGAAATCGCGGCAGAGGTAATGGGCTTTTATTCAGTTGGTGATTTACATAACCAGAGTAGCCACATGGCTTCTCATATCCCCATGTAAATTCATACACACAACTGTATACATGCTTCACTTCATTGTCTATGTTACAGAATTTAGTTGCAGGTGTTGGAAGTGCTATAGGATATGGAAGCCCGTTGACTCTCACCGATACATCAAACAAGATCAAAAGGGGAACTAAGGGGGATGCAACTGTCTTAAGGCCAACTGTGATGGCAGCTGTTCCAGCAATTCTTGATCGTGTTCGAGAAGGTGTGCGGAAGAAGGTCAGGGAATCTTGACAAGTTCTCATCTCTCTCTCTCTCTCTCTAGCGCGTTTGCGCGCTTGCACGCACGCACACTGCGTGCATGTTTTTGAATGACATCTTGTCTGAAAACAAGTTTGGTTATTAAAACATATTTGACATTTCAGGTTGATGAAAAGGGTGGCATTGCCAAGAAACTATTTGATTTTGCATATGCTCGTCGAATATCTGCAATTAATGGTAGTTGGTTTGGAGCTAGGGGCTTAGAAATGCTTCTGTGGAACTTCCTGGTGTTTAGAAAGGTTCGGGCAATTTTGGGAGGTCGCATCCGCTTTTTGCTTTCTGGAGGTGCTCCTCTTTCTGGTGATACTCAAAGATTTATCAACATTTGCCTTGGGTTAGTATGGCCTTAATAAATTTTTGCGTGTCAATGATCTATTTTAACTATGGAACTGGAGTTCAAATATAATCATGCTAATGTTTGAAAAATTATATTTCTATCCCTGATCGTTGTTTATTTCAATAACATTCAGAAAGAGCTATAATATTATCCAGAAAAGCATCAGAAAATAATTACTGCTTGGCGTCATGGTTATGACCCCTCATGGAGTTGCATTTTTCTTTTCCAAATTCATGCAATGTGGCAGCTTGGATTTTGAGCCCCCAGGTCATTTATTTCAATTTTCTTTGAAGACTTCAATATAAAAGATGGGCTTCCAGTTAGAAAAGAGAACTTATCTATTTTCATTAAGACTCAATTTTGATGGTAGTTCACGAGATGCTAACATGCCTTCTTAAGTTAATGCAAAAATGTCTTAGCTAGTAGATCCATCATCATGTGAATCCATCCTCACCTTTCAGTATGATTACTGCTACAAACATGAATGATCAACCACAACCACATTATCAGGGCTATCTTTTTTTTACCAAGTCCACACTTTAAATTTTGGTCTAGTGTTTTCCATTTTTCTGCCACTGAGCAACAGTCAACGGATTCATACAGGGCTCCAATAGGCCAAGGCTATGGTCTCACCGAGACTTGTGCTGGTGGGACATTTTCTGAGTTTGACGATACATCTGTTGGTCGAGTTGGTAATCCAGTCCCTTGCTCATATATTAAGGTAAGCTATGATTAAAAATTAATGGTTGATTTTGAAAGCTCATGCTGTTCTGTTCAGAAATTTCGAAGTCATGAACAATGATCTGCTTAGTAGGAAATATTTGTCATGAGCCTCAGCACATGAGATGGGGGTGCTTTTTAGCAAGGGTTTTGTGGGTATGCCACCTGTATTCTCATGTCCTCAGAGATTTTAGCCATCTGGGGCTAGCTCAAGAAATAAGTGGATCTTTGGTTTTGATCTTAGGTTTTCGTTGTTGGCTGATATGCTATGATGATTTCCAACAGTTATTCTGAAATCCTGGTTTTCATATGACTGCAATATATTTTTATATAAAATGTTCTTGTCAATTAATAGATAAATATCCCTTCTTGTTTGCATGAAGCTTTGTCAGTAATCCAATGTTGTCTGCAAGGTTCCCCCCCCTCCATTTTTTCTTATGGTTTTGATTTGATCATCTCATCTCCTTTTTTTTAAGTCAGTGAATGAATGAAGTGAATTTTAATCATGTAACTTGTTCTTTTTCAGTTAGTAGATTGGCCTGAAGGCGGGTATTTAATTAGCGATTCACCAATGCCTCGTGGGGAAATAGTTATTGGTGGTCCAAATGTTACTGTGGGATACTTTAAAAATGAAGCAAAATCAAAAGAGGTGTACAAGGTAACAAATCAAAGTTTCATACCAGTATTTATCGTAGAGAACTAACTATATGCCGAAAGAAAAAAGTCGAACATAAGCTTAACTGTGCCAGTTTTTTGTTTTGAAAAGGTTGATGAGAGAGGAATGAGGTGGTTTTATACAGGTGATATTGGACAGTTTCATGCTGATGGTTGCCTTGAAATAATTGACCGTAGAAAGGACATAGTCAAGCTTCAACATGGGGAATATGTATCCTTAGGAAAGGTATCAATATATTATCATAAAATGCTAGTTTCCATCACATTTTTGTCGGGATTAATGTTTTCCTTGCAGGTTGAGGCTGCTCTCATTGTGAGCCCCTATGTTGACAATATGATGCTGCATGCGGATCCATTTCATAGTTACTGTGTAGCCCTTATTGTGGTTGCACAACCTGTTCTAGAAGAATGGGCTTCAAAGAGGGGAATTGCATTTACTAGTTTTGCAGAGTTGTGCGAGAAAGAAGAAGCAATAAAAGAAGTGCAGGCATCACTTGTGAAGGTATGCCCTTTTGATCATAATGTTTTAATTTCCAGATTAGGAAAGGGTGCCAGTGAATGTTTAGCTTATGTCTTCGCCCATTTCAATAATTATGGCACAAATTACTCAGAAAATTTTGGAAAGCAACATTTATGCAACACTCTTGAATTCTCCGATTCAGATAATAAAGCAAGTGGATACAAAAATACACTCATGAAATGCTACAAGCAAGCGTTCGGAGATAAGACATTTGTAGAGCCTTTATTTGAATCTACTAGGCATAAAATGGTCAGGAATAAAAATTCTGTCCAGTATTTTAGTTTCATCCTTTTTGGGTGTTGCCGAAATTGGGTATCACACCAACATTTGCCTTGCTCATAAAGCACTCCTGATCATGCTTTTCGTTTATAAGAACTTTTGCACGAGATAGAAAATTATAGTCTCTATTCTTTCAGATAAACTGGTCTTAGATGGTTGTATCGTCCAGATTGTTGTGCATGATCATTGTTACCTGATGTGGGAGTTTCAAGACGTGCATTGAAATTGTTCTTATGAATCTTGTCTTAATATATGCCTGGTGGAGCACTTGGTCTTGCCTGCTAGCTCAGGATTTTACCACAACACCCCTGTATGAGCAACAAGAGAGGAGCACCCTTGTAGACGCAGCTGGAAAACAAAATATAAATAAACAAAAAATATTCAATTTTTATTCATTAAAATCTCACTAAAATGCTATTATAGCTCCTTATATATATATATATATATATAAAAGAAAAAAAATAGAAAATTATTCCTTTAAATAGGAAAACTAGAAAAGCTTAATAGTACTTGATAGGAAAAAAATAAAATTACTAAACTAAAAACAAACAAATAAAAATAACTGAGATCGAAGAAGCTACTGCAACAATCGTTTAGTTAT
>Ga0325403_1005275_pt1 | contig 12164 bp, 8 predicted proteins | sample PopdelMetagenome_19_FD_205665 | JGI IMG/M metagenome (GOLD analysis project Ga0325403, IMG submission 205665) | Populus deltoides microbial communities from Bellville, Georgia, United States - Xylem-PdKOR-R4 | ecosystem: Host-associated > Plants > Phyllosphere > Stem > Wood/Secondary xylem...
AAAAAAAAAATAGTATTAGGATATAATAGTATTACGACCGTGATTGTCCTCATAATTGACCATTTAAAAAAATAAAAATAAATAAAAAGTTGGCTCAAAAGTACAATTTAAAAGCTATGTCAAATACCACTCAGTGTCAATCATTCATATTAAATTCTATACAGCAACATCATTTTTAAAATATTTTCCTCTCCAGCAGAAACGCTGCCGTTAAGAGAATTCCAAATTTTCACACTGTACATTTTCCATAATCTATTGTACGAGGATGGGTTCTGTATATAAATTATCATTTGCAGACTTCAGAAGCTGCTGACTATGCAAGAAACCAGCAAAGACTGTTTTCAGCAGCCTAATAGCATCTGCAGCATTGTCCATGGCATGTATTTTGAAAAACAAAATCAGTGATGTAAATAACATGTATGATCGGCCAAACAAGGATATAATAGTATTAGAACCGCGAGTGTTCTCATAATTTCCCGTTGAAGACTTTTTACATGGTTCAACAAATTATCTAAATCCATAGAGTAACCAATATCATTAGAGATAGAGAAGAGGTACAAATTTACATCAACGGAGAAGGAGGAACATTAACTCAACTCAACTCTCACTTTTCTCACACTCATTGCTGCCCTAGGCAGCACCTCTCTCTCTTTATCTCCTCTCGTTCTTCTTCTTCTTCTGGTCATATTTGGCTCAATTTATAGCCATAAAATGGCTAAAAATTGAGGTTCCGACTCGATTTCTCACTAAGTTAATGGCCACTACCCTAGTATGGTAGTAGGTATGTGGAGACTTTTATCTCCACTGCCTAACAATCCCATTTGTCTCCAAGTTGGACATTGTTAGGTTGTGGAGACAAAATTCTCCACTTACCTACAACACTAACATAATGAGAACCAAAAAAGGAGCTGGTGCTCACTACCATTTGTTGTCTAATACTCTTTATAAATAGCCAAGATTTTATTGTTGGCTGTACATACATCTGTTATATTCATTTGTCTTCATGGATATTTCTATCACCAAAGTCCACCAAACACACCTCTTCTCACACCAAAGAATCACTCAACCAGATGGCTTGTCACACCTTTTCTAACAAAGGATCACTCTACCAGATGGCTTGTCACACCATTTCTAAAGAGCATTTTACACTTGTCTTTGACACAATACTCTAGCCTTAACATTGACTTTGGAGAGATCTTTTTAAGGCTCACACCATGACCCTCACACCTCACCGAGGTGTCTCACCCGTTGTTGTGGAGTGGTTGCACCCTCCTTTTGTGATGCCTTGAAGTGGCTCCGAGACTTTCTACCACCATATGCACTATGAGAGAGATCACTACCACTGATCACATATAAAAAGAGAGTTACAATATACTCCTCGCAATCCTCCCTCTCAATTTCTATGTTTGGAGCTTTTACGCTTTTCATTGTGGCACTTACACCCTAAGAGATCACTACCACCTCACTCAAGATGCTCAGAACTCAAACCAATGTTTCTTTGCCTTTCATCACAGGCAGTCGTAACCCCTCAATTAGGAGCATATGCAATAGCTCTTCTTTTCATTCTTGCATGTATTGGAAAGATCTTTGTTATTGTCTTCAACAAGAGCACAAGAGACTTCTTGTTGTACAACCCTAACATAATTTATGCTCTGATCTTCATCTAGGAACTCATTCTTTCATTGCACTTGTCTCATTTTAGTACCTCGTTGGATCTTACAGGTACTCGTGAATAATCTCTATGTGCCCCCATGCAATTTCTGTTCACCAGATTTCCTTATTCCTTATTTATGTTTGATAGTAGCTCCTCCTGTCACAACACCTCTCCAAGCAAAATAAGGTGTCAATCTTTATCCTTTTGTTGTATTTCTTTTCCTCCATTTAAGACCTCCTTATTTCTACCCTTAAGCAATCATAGTCATCGAATATAACACTTTTAAAGAAATCACTCTTTCATTAGATCCTTGAACATGTGAAACCCAACTATTCCCTTGCCATCAACTTACTTATATACGAAAATAGTATTATGTGAATACTTCCACTAAGCAAGTTTCTATAAAATATTGAAAGGGTTATAATGGTCCTATTTAAAACTTAATTTTCTTAGATAGAACTTTTTAGGCCCGTATCTATTCATCATATTGACTTTCCATATATTTCCCCTTGCTAGCTATGTTGAGGCTTTCCTTTACAAGTGATCTAAACATCTTGGTTATCTACCGTTGATTTCTCAACATCTAGCGACACTACCATTGCAATAGATTTGTCAAGATTGGTCTTACAATCATCATCACTCTACACCATGATCTTCCACGTTCTATAAGACTAATTTTGCCTTCCTTCAAGAGTGTTGAATTCCCTACAACAATCCTACACATGTATTGGGCTACCACGTGCAACTTCTTCATTAACATCGACCACCAAGATAACCTACGCATGCCTTTTCTACTCGAGCAACCAATCTCATTATATCACCACCATTATTTTCATTCTTAATCTCGACAATTGGACTATACAATTGCATTCAAAACGATCAAATAAGCTAGAAACAAGTTTGAAAGCATCCTAATTGCATTTTAAACTACGATTTGTTCAAAACAAATATAGCATGATTAGATAGCCTAGTTTTAATAACAAATCTGCTTGCACGTAAGATCAATCACATTGGATCCTAACCTCGGCTTGCAACTTGCTGATGTGTCAGCAGACCAGATGTTGGTATAATGTTGACATGGCACTCTGGTTCAAGTTAGAAGTCTGGGTCAGTTCACTGGTATTAAGGTTAGGTAAATTATTGTTGGTGAAGAAGGCGTGTGGCTGCAAAAGGGCAGTTCCCCTTTTATGACTGTCTTATGTTAGTTTTTTGCGTTGTTTTCACTAGTGTATTCCTTTCGGCCTTTTCTTTACGGTAGTGTATCCAAAACACATTTTGAACCACTTTCATTTATGGGTAAAATCAAAACACCTACCAGTTCATCTTCACCCATGCTTGGATGCCCACTTGTTAGGACTGCAAAAGTTCTGATAATTGTTGATTGGAGGCTAAACACAATTTTTAACATGATTAGAAAAATCACCTTACATTCACAAAGCAACCAATATCATTAAAGATAAAGAAGAGGTACAAATTTACATCAATAAAGAAAGAGGAACATTATCTTAACTTAACTCAACTCTCACTTTTCAAATACTCATTGTTGCCCTTGGCAAAAACTACACTAGAAAGCCCCCCTCCCTCTCTCTCTCATTTAGTTCTTCTTCTACTCATATTTTGCTCATTCATATTGGCTTTATTTATTACCAAAGGATGAATAAATTCTGATAGTGGTTCCAAATCAATCTCTCTCTAAGTTAATGGCCATTATCCTAGTGTGGTAGATATGTGAGGACTTGTCTCCACTTCCTAAAAATCGCATTTGTCTCCAAATAAGAAATTGTTAGGTAGTGGAGATAAAAATCCTCACATGCCAAACATACTAACGTAATAGGCATCGAAAGAGAAGGAGTGAGTTAATGCTTGCTACTCTCTATAAATAAAAAGGAAGAAGAGGCAACATGTAGAAGCAAGAAGAGAACTTTTCTCACACTCATTGTTGCCCTTGGCAACAACCGCACAAGTGGAAGATTGTTAGGTGAGCTAATGTTTTGCTCATTCATATTGGCTCATGTTGAATCAAAGAGAAAACTTTTCTCACACTCATTGTTGCCCTTGGCAACAGCTACACAAGACAGCCCCTCTATCTCTCTCTCCTCCTGTTCTTCTTTTTCTACTCATATTTTGCTCTATTTATAGCTAAAGAATGACTAATAATTGATAGTGGTACCAACTTGATTTCTCACTAAGTTAATGGCTATTATCCTAGTGTGGTAGGTATGTAGGGACTTTTGTCTCCACTGCTTAATAATTTCATTTGTCTTCAAATGGGAGATTGTTAGGTAATGGAAACAAAAATCCTCACATATCTACCACACTAACATAATGGGCACCAACGCTCTCATTTGTTATCCAATACTCTATAAATAAAGAGGAATAAAAGGCAGCATGTAGAAGAAAGAAGAGAACTTTTTTCGCACTCATTGCTGCCCTTGGCAATAGCTACACAAGTAGGAGATTATTAGGTAATGAAGACAAAAATCCCCACATACCTATCATACTAACATAATAAGCACCGAAAGAGGAGTGAGATGGTGCTCACTACCATTTGTTGTCCAATACTCTTTATGAATTTAGAGGAAGAAGAGGCAGCATGTAGAGGCAAGAAGATAACTTTTCTCACACTCATTGCTGCCCTTGGCAACCCCTCTCTCTCTCTCTCTATCCTCTTATTCTTCTTCTACTGCTCATATTTTGCTCATTCATATTGGCTCTATTTAAAGCTAAAGAATGACTAACAATTGATAGTGGTTCCAACTCAATTTATCACTAAGTTAATAGCCATTATCCTAGTGTGGTAGGCATGTGGAGACTTTTATCTCCACTACCTAACAATCCCAATCTCATTTGTTTTCAAGTGGGAGATTGTTAAGTAGTGGAGACAAAAATCTCCACATTAACATAATGGGCACAAAAAAAGAAGTGAGGAGTTGCTCACTACCATTTGTTGTCCAATACTCTATACATAGAGAGGAAGAAGAGGTAGCATGTAGAAGCAAGAAGAGAGCTTGAAGAGCTAGAGAGGGAGAGAGAGAGTAAGCTCCAAAGGGCAGCAGCAGTGGCTTCCACTGCAGCACTGCTAAGAGAAAAAAAGTGAGATTGGGAGATAAGTAGAGTGGATGAATCTTTCTCCTTATTCTCTCCCTAAAATTGACTTCTATGTGGATGTAGGTAATTTACCGAACCATGTTAAACATTGTGTTCTGTCTCCAACAAGCAATTATCAGAACACCCATGGTCCTAACAAGTAGTTCTTCAAATTTACAAAAGTAAGACAACTTAATAAGCCATGGGGCTAGGGCCGAATGAACATGGAGTCAGAAGTGCAAGGAAAAGAACTGCAATTACCTGGTGAGCTTTTGGTCACTTTCCATGGTAGTATACCTGGCATTGCAAACAGGGTTTAATGTTTCAGAGTTTAAGTAATGGATAATCCAATACATGCTTTAATGTGTGTCAGAACATTTGTCGATTAAGATGGCACAGGTTGCACAATTTTGATGGTTACAAAAGCACTGTACTATATGCTAGGGGTCCTATATTATCCAAGCATGCAAGCACAAGGCAACCAAATGTTGACTCAAATATTAACTCAATGAACTGAAGGAACAAGTTTTAGAAGGTTGGTGGTAACAAGTAGCATTTTAGAAGTTAATAGTTAATGACTCATTCAGAAAAATCAACAGAACAGATGCAAACAAATAGAGTCCTAAACAATACGTTGTTCAGTTGCAAGCAAATGTGAACGTAGCCTTCTGATAAGAGAAGCAATATTAGAAAGGTTGTAGTAAATGTAAGAGAGGTGACGCACCTTGATAGTCCTATCTCCATGACCAACGAAAAGCTTTCCTTGCCAGCATAATAAAGCTGTTACCACAGAACCTCCTGGGATTGATCCAATGGGTCTAGTATCCACCTGAAATTCATCTCCAGACAACTCCTATAAAAAACAGAGTTTGTCAAGCTGAATGAAATGACGAAAGTCTAAATGCCAAAATGCATTACATTAAAAAATCTAAATCAAAGAAGTTAGCTTGTCAAATTCTATTCCATGAGTTGATGATAATCAATGAAGATACAGTATCAATTTACAATGTACCTGTATGTTGACAATTTTGTCCCAACCTCCGGTGAATAGCCATTTTCCCTCCATGACACAAGCCAAAATCGCACCACTGTGGCATTGTGTCGATTTCTTAAACACGTCATCCCTCCATGCCTGAATGAAGCGATGAATTAAACACAGTGAAAAACAAGCAACACCAGCAAATGCACAGGGAATCTTTCCTAAAAAGGAGAGCTAAAAGCAATCCCAATCAGCCTCAACAGATGATAGAACAAATTATTTTCTGTGGAACGAGGAGGGTGGGTTGGGGGTGGGATCTGTGCATGTGGAAGATATGACATGTTCATTCATCATTCATGTAGCAAGTCTTCAAACACAACCTATTTTAATTTGAATGCGGGTGTGTGATTTTATTTCTTCTCTTTAACCTCAAATTTTTTTAGTATCTAAAATTGCAGTATGGAGATAAACAAATATATAATAAAAAATGGAGCACATAAAACCTTTATCTGTCCATTTTCATGGGCTGCAACAAGAATATTCTGGTTTGCAGTGAGAGACAAGACAGAGGTTGCAGTTCCTGGCAAGTCATTTCCCAACACTGTCAAAGGACTATGATCAGTTAGACTCCACAGACGGATGGTTCCATCCCAACTCCCACTATAAAGAATCCCATCACATGCTGCTAGCGTGGAAACTACTGATTTATGACCATCCATAATGCATGACAGTGTGCCATCCTGATGAAATCAGGAAAGGAACAAAAATTTTAAGGTCTTGTACATCCATGTAGCATATAAATTGTAGTAGATGGTAAATGCAAGCTCTACCTGCAATGACCAAGCCTTAACTGACCTATCTCCACTACCAGTATAGAGATATCCATTCCCTGCAGTGGTCAAGGCATGAATTCCACTATAACGCCAATCTTTTTGCTCATACCATGTCTTCAATGGTTCTTTCCCCATGGGAACACTGATGCTCCAGAGAAATATGCCACCTCCACCATCCCCACTAATGCATAATGGTAGTTCTTCATCAACATAAATTACAGCCATGACTTTATGCTCATGGCCCTTAAATGTGTGCATATGAGAGAAGTCCTGCATGGACCATTTTCAGCCAATAAGCTCACTGATGAAGAAATTGAAAAAAAAAAATAACCTGAACACATGTCGCCTTTATAGCGCATACCTGCAAGGACCAGACCTGGACTGTTTTATCAAATGAGGAGCTAAACAGAAATCCTCCTGCAAGAGAAAGAGTACAGTCAGAAGAAAGAGGGTATGTTGATCAATCATATTCTCTTCTTTCCATCCCTCTCTAGGTAATAGAATTTTTCATCCACTTTGAAACTAAAGTAAAAATAGTATTATGAAACTTAAGACCATATTGCAATTTAAGGTTCAAATCATGCTTATGAAACTTCATACAACCCAATATAAGGGTATCTTCCTTGGTCAGAATCTCAGTATCATTAATACAACAACAGAGCACATGCCTCAAAGGCTCCCGAGTCCCAAATAGTGTCATCTAACAAAAGCTGAGCAGTGATCTAGAAAATGAAGTAAGCTTTCAGCTTGGGTTTTCCACCGTTCAAAACCGATATATTGGCAGCAAAAATCCTGCTGCAACATAACCAGCAAAGAAAAGTCTTGTATTAATTACTGCAGGTTTTGTCACTCCATGTTGGAAAGTCACAGCATGGCATGGACTGCAGGAGCTATTTCCATAACTTTGATCTCTGAAATGATGATAAAGTCACTGGATAGCCTGATTGGGAACTGATGCTTGAAAATTCGAATGAGCATCTATAAGATGCTGACTCCCAGGTTTAACAAGTTCTTTTCAGTGGAAAGTAACTAAATGCATAACATAATTTTGCAATCTAAAAGCATCAAGTAAAATTTCATACCTCCAATGGCAAATCCTGTAACACAATCAAGATGGCCTTGCATTTCTTTGAACTTGACCTTCCCCTCCACGAGAGCCTCAGCGATATCTTTATCAATTCTCACGTCCTCGCTTTGATCTTGATTTTCTCCACTGTTTTTTTCTGCTGACTCCGTTTTTTTAAGAGTTGATTTTTTTATTGGCACCCAACATAGTTCTCCAAGAACTCGCAAATGCTCCTTATTTTCCTCATGGATAGCCTCACCCAATCTGGGAACAGAAGTATCATGCTGATGTCTAATAAATAAGTCCCTAATACACTTCCACATATCAATAGCATGTGGACGATTCCCTGGATCAAAACTCAAAGACCTGCATAGCATCTGGTGCATTGGTTTCAATTCTTCACCAGTTATACTTTCCAACAAAGAGCTTACTTTCTCCATCAAACCAGTATAAAGACCTGAACAGTCCAAATTATTGTCTTCACTTCTTTTTGAAATGATAGAATCTACATGACCACCTAGCTCCTCAAAGAATTCTTTCCCGATAAGCATTCTAAGGACAGTACAAGCTAATGTCCAAACATCAGAGCCAAGGCCAATTGGATATCTATTGCTACCACATTCTACCTCCATACCCTCTCTCTTCAATATCCCAAACAAAACCTCTGGGCTCACAAAAACCTCGTTCTTCAAAATCTCATCGACCAATCTTCCCAATTTTTTAACACTTAAACTTCCCCCACCAGAACCAAGTTCCATAACCCCCTCATGAACTGCCCTTCCCATCACCAAAACCTCACTCAAACTTAGACTCACATGTCCAAAATCATCCAATTCAAAGCAAGAAACACCTAAACTTCCCACAATTAGCCCTTCCAAATGCAATCCAATCACTGCTTCATACATTTCCATTCCAATCATTGCAAAACTAGACAAACCATCTTTGCTCAAACCATTCTCAAAATCACCCAACATATCCAAAACATTCCCATTAAGTCTCTCACACACAAAATACAAAACCCCATCTTCCAAATCACACCACAAACCACAACCCTTACAGATTCTTCCCTGTTTAGCACAAATCCTCAAAATAAAACCCAATTCATCTATCTTCTCCTCCTTCATCCCATTCAAAAAATTCATAACCTTTGCAACATAACTCAACTTAAGAACACGTCCTTTCACTTTACCACTCAACAAATCCCCATCATTACCAACCTTAAAAAGCCTCACCTTCACCTTTTTATTCCCTTCCTTTAACAACCCATATCCTCTCTCTTTATCCTCAACAAAAACATCATCTCTGTCAAGAACCCAGTTCTTCCATGAAGTATAAAACTCATCAGACCATAAAGGAGGCACAAAGAAGTCAAAGTCTTGAGCAAGGACTGGTTTGTCAATTTGGGATTTGTTGTTGGGTTTCTGGGGATTATGATCTTGTAGCTGCTGAACCAGCCTAAGGAGATCAATGTTTTTAGGAAGTGAAGAAGGGCCTTGCTGTGATGGGTACTTGACAAGTTGTGTACATGCAGGACAGCGAACGGTTAGAGGGTATTTCTGTGGGATATTTTTAAGGCATGACTCGCAGGTTGTATGCCCACATGCGAGTACTCTTGGGATAGTGTACTCGCCGTCGTAGGTTGATAGACACACCGGACATTCTGGTAAATCCGGTGATTCCATTGACAGTTGATTTCCTTCACCAATTCATCACTTCTGTTGCGACTACAAGATACCTCGTGTTGGTTGACGATCTACGACGTCGTACGAGAACTATTTTAGTCACACGTAGTCTAGTCGTTTGATCCTATCCATTAAAAAGAAAAACAAAAAATAAGATACTTGTTTTGCCGCAATTAAAATAAGTTTATGATAAGTATTTTATTATACTTTGATAGTGAAAAGTTATTCAATTTTGAAGATACATATCAACTTCTAGTAAGTCCAAAAAAAAACAAAACACTTGAGAAGTATAATTTTAAGATAAAATATTATTTATCTCATTTAAAATATAAAAATATCCTTAAAATAAAACTTCTCAGTTGGTTGCTAACTAATATGTTTATTAATATAAAATTAGTTTGGTTTATTTGATATTTAGCAATAACAATTTATTTTTAAGGTTGATATTGTCATATTTATATTACTATAAAATTATAAATGAAATAATTAATTAAAAAATAGTTGAGGATGGAGTTATCATTATCCTTTTGTGGTGATGTTTTAAAATCAACATGAAAATATTAGAATTTAGTTTAAAAAAAATAATATGAGAAATTGATTATTTTGTTTGGATTTATGATAAATATGGATAGTTATTAGATTAGGTTAGGTGGCTAAATTAAAAAGAAAATAAAGCCACATAGTTCAAAATTAGAAATATTTGATAAGAAATGAATAATATTTTTAGGAAAAATAAAAACCAATAAAAGGATTAGATTAAAAATAAATATGAAAATATTTATATATCAAATAATTATTTCGCTAAAATTATAGGGTTCAACTAAAAATAATTTACTCTTATTTATTATTACAGTAAAAGATGACTTTGAACTCATAACTCAATGTAATATTAAAATTGTTTAAAATGATGTTTAAGATTATAGTAGTAATAATTTTTAAAAATATTTTTGGTTACTTTTTTATCATCAACTCTATTTTAAGCATAACCTCTTAAAGTTCTCTCGATGATCTTAATAAGGCAATATTGAAATCACAAAAGCTTTGACTGAAAAAGTTGATTTGTTGGCTCGATCCAATAAGAAAATCAAGATGGATTCAATGAAACAATGCAATCATATATAACGATCTAACGCTATGAAAGAGAGGGGTACGTCAAACATGAAATTCAGTTACAGGAACTCCTTAATAGGAACTCCATATTTGGATTAAACTCTGCCTGACATAACTAATATGGAGGAGTTTATGCCAGATGATAAGGATGATGAAGAAGAGGGGGAAGAGGATTACCCAATAATTAAATTATCATCGGAGGAGAAGAAATGTATACACAAACCTTGGCGTCAAACCCTAATAGTAAAAGTCATGGGTCACAAGATAGGATATACTTTCTTGTTGAAATGACTTCAAAGTTTATGGAAGATCCAAGGCGAGTTTGGTTTCGTTGACCTGGGGAACGATTTCTTTTTAGCCAATTTTGTAACCAAATGAATATAGACTTTGCCTTGTTTGGAAGCCCTTGGATGATAGCGGATCATTATGTTATGGTGCGATAATAGCACCTGAATTTTGGTCCTTATAAAGCAACCATTGAGAAGGTAGCAATTTGGGTTCGTATGCCGGAATAGGCAATGGAATATTATGACACTATAGTTTTATTAAAGATTGAGAACCATATTAGTAAAACCTTGTAGGTGGACAAAACCACTTCTATTAGGACTCGAGGAAACTATGCTCGTATTTGTGTAGAGATGGACCTCACAAAACCCGTGTTGGCAGAGTTCAAATTAAGAAGAATGATTATGTGAATAGCTTATGAAGGTCTTCATCTAATTTGTTTGTTATGTGGCCAATATGGCCATAAAAAAGATAGTTGTCCTTATGCAACGCATCAGGAGGAAGTACACAAGGATAAATAACAAGTAATGCATGGAGTTGATGGTGCTCATGGGGGAAACAAGGATAAGGAAGGGTTGTTTAGGGCAGATTTGGTTGATTCATTTGGACAATGAATGATGATGAAGAAGGAGAGGAGAAGAATTATCAAAAAAATCTGGACTCAATAGGGGAAAGGCTACACTAATCACTGAGGTCAGATCGCAAACAAATTTATTAGCAAATAATACATGGGAAAAATTAAAGGTGACAAAGAAGGCAGAAGGATCTAGGTTTAGTGTCTTATAGAAGACTAATTTGGATACTGTAGACCTGAGGAGAAGAAAAACTGATTTAACAGGATTTGTTATAATTAGTAGAGTTGAGAATATTAATAAGAGACAGTTTGTTTCTAGAAGTATAGAATGAGGCAAACAAAGGAAGATCTTAATGGGTCACAGGGTCAAAAGGTTTAGTAAGGACATTGGCATTGATAGGCTTCAGACTTAAGAGAAGTGCAAAGCTACAGAAAATATGGATAAAGGCTCTAAAAAAGGTGGCATTCACAACTTGAGTAAGTAGGCTATGACTTTAGCCCGTATTAATAACCCAACTAAAGATATAGAGCCTGGGTAAGAGTTTGCTAGAAGCTTTTTTTTCATGTAAGACTTTTCGCGACTAGTAGTGTGAGGGAGAAATGGGATGGTATGACTATAAAATAGTGTTCTCGTGGACATCACTCATCAAGGCCACTAAACATTAAGAGAACAAAACAAGGGAATGGTGAGATTGTATCCAGCGATGTCATGATGGAATCAAATTTGATTACGAATTCTAACAAGACACTGGATGAGGATACAAATATATCAATAGAAAAATACAGGGCTATGTGTCTAGTAGTTTCACCATGATGCTGATGAATTTGGTTTCTATCTTTAATGATTGGTTTTTAATGAAGACTTGCTTTTGGAATTGTAAGGGGAAGCAACTC
>Ga0325403_1005278_pt1 | contig 12161 bp, 6 predicted proteins | sample PopdelMetagenome_19_FD_205665 | JGI IMG/M metagenome (GOLD analysis project Ga0325403, IMG submission 205665) | Populus deltoides microbial communities from Bellville, Georgia, United States - Xylem-PdKOR-R4 | ecosystem: Host-associated > Plants > Phyllosphere > Stem > Wood/Secondary xylem...
TTTCATAACCGATAAATACCATGGTCGTGATGTTTTCTATTTATCAACGGTAATTTTTTTTGAAGATTTATTGGTTGATGAATAGTTGTTGCAAGTGGTTGATTCTTTGATATTTTGGTGCTTTATATATGAAGTCTTTTATATTTTTTAAAAATCAAAGTGAAGGAAGCAAATTTAGACCATTTATTTTAGTTTTATAACCAGTTATTTGATTTTGTTTCGCTGCTGGTTGGATATTTTTTTCAAAAAAAATAAATATGCAACCTTTTTAAATGCATTTTTTACAACAAAAATATTAATTATAAATAAAAAAAAAGCTCATGCATGTATTTAACTAAATAAATCAAGAATCTTCTGTGCCAATAAATACAAAAAAAAAAGAGTATTAAAGCGCATCTATACGACTCACCTAGCTGCAGGGCGAGTAATTTTCTTTAATGCAAAAGAATTAATGTGTAAATGTTATTAACATATTTTTAATAGCAAGTAAAAAAAAACTGTGAATTAAAAAGTCAATATTTATATATAATATAATATAATATAGTGAAGATCATATACGTCAATAAAGACATGTATGATCTCAAACTCATTTTTAACATAGTAGAAAAATAATACAATGTTGTAATTGCTACATTGACATACCATTTTCTTAGTCTTTGTATAATAATTTTTCAAAAAAAATATAAAGAAATGAAGAAAAATTACAAAAGAATGAAGATAAGAATAACAAGAAGGGTATAAATAGGCCAAGTATATAGTGATAAATATTCTAAATCTAAAAAATAAAAAATAATATTTTTTTTTCCAAAAAGAAGTGTAAAGAAAGAAAGGAAAAACTAAAAAAATATTACAATGAAGATAAGAAAAAACAAATGGTGATAAATAAGTCAAGTGTAAAATAATGAAAATGTCAAGTATAAAGAGAAAACAAATATAAGAAAAACTTGTTTCCTAAAAAAATTAAAAAATTACAGATTTGCCACCAGCATTATAAAACAATTGGAGAAAATTTCAATCATGCCATTTCTACATTTTAAAAAAACCATTTCCTTTAAGTGTAAGTTTGGCATAAACATGTTTTGTTATTATTATTATTAGAAGCATGGTTTTTCAAATAAAAACTTATCATGGTTTATAAAGAAATTTGTATCATGAAACAAAAAAAATAATATTTTGATTATTGTTATGTGATTGTATGAAAAATAAAAGAATAAGTAGTTCTAGAAAATAATATAAAAATAGACAATTAAAAAACTATATTTTATTCTAATTGAATATTCATATGTAATTATTTTGAAAGGTTGCTAGTTTTATGTATAATCATAATAAAAAAAAATATTACAACTCAATTCTTATTTAAAATCATAAAATGATAGACTAATTTTTAAAATATATATTAATAGGATTTTATTTTAAGATATTAAAAAGATAAAAATAAAATAGAAGATAAATGACTAAAGAATCAAGCATGGGTGCGTGTAGGCCTAAAAGTCCAGACTCATGCACTTGGGCTTTGAAGCCTAGGTTATAATTTCCTTTTAAAAGGTGGCGTCGTCCACCTATAAAATTTTTTGATCATTGTAGATGGTCAAAAAACCAAGGTTAGATTTTTTGGATCATAAAAACCAAAAATTCTTAACAAAAACAAAAAAAAAACATGAAAAAAACACCTTATGGACATTTAAAACCTTATTTCTAACTACAAAACACAATTTAATCGGTACAAAAACTTAGAATTAAATCAAATCAAAAGTATTTTTTGAGCTCTAATCTTTTTTTCTTCAACTTCAGTGAAGGTATGAACCATCTCCATTAAGTTTCTCTTTTAAAAATGAATTCATAGACACCACAATTGAAGTTATTAGTGGCCATAATTTGGCCACCTGGAGCTTTCTCTTTCCTTTATATTTTTAAGTGACATTTTCTCTTCTTTATCAATAGTTGAGGATTAAAATGTGAAATAAATAATTATTGAACCATCTCCATTAAGTTTCTCTTTTAAAGATGAATTCATAGACACCACAATCGAAGTTATTAGTGGCCATAATTTGACCACCTGGAGTTTTCTCTCTCCTTTATATTTTTAAGTGACTTTCTCTATTCTTTATCAATAATTGGGGATTAAAATATAAAATAAATATTTATAACATAAAAGTAAAAAAACTATAAGGACCAAAGTATAGAATGTCATGCTATTTGAACATTAAAAATGAAAAACAGGTTTTCTATGTTAACATCGGTCCATGTTTTTTTAAGTTTTTTATAACTTAACCCTATAATTGTATTTGGTAATATCAATTTTTAATGTAACTTAACCCTATAATTGTATTTGGTAATATCAATTTTTAATGTAATGTATTAACAATCTTTGCCACATCATATATGCAATAACATGTATTGTGAAACAAAACTCAACACATAAACCATAAAAGCATAGCTCAAAAGGACTAAAATAGAAAAAAAATAATGACTGGAGTGAAAATAATAAAAATCTTCAATTGGTTATGAACAGTGAGGTGCAACTTAATATGAGAACATTATCTTCAAACAATATTATGGGACTATCTTCATTGGTTAACAATCCATATTTTTCTATTATATGCTGGATAATTGACCTCAGCCATATACATTCTCAACTTGGTTTATAGATTGTAATAATTTCTGAATGATTTGATGAAATAGTCATTAATGTTTATTTGATGCATCTCCAAAAAATTACAGTGTTTCTATAGGTAAATAAATAACCTTTTTTTAATCTTTTTTTGTGTGGATCAGATAGATAACCCGCATCTGCATGCCCAATCAATTTTGAATTTGATCCACTATAAAATAACCATATTTTAATTTTTCTATGGAGATAACGAAGTATATGTTTGATGATATTCCAATGTCTTTTTGTGGGAGTGGAACTGTATCTTGCCAAAAAATTGACTACAAAAGCTATATTTAGTCTTGTACAGTTTACAAGATACATGAGTGCTCCAATAACACTAAGATATAGTACTTTTAGAACAAGAATTTCTTCATCCTCTTTTAACGGTCGAAAAAGGATCTTTCTTTGCATCAAGTGAACAAACAACCATAAATGTACTCAAAGGATGAGCATTGTCCATATAAAAGTGCTTCAGAACCTTTTCTGTATATGTTGATTGATGGATAAATATTTCATTTGATATAAATGTTCAATTTGTAAACCAAGACAAAAAAATTTATTTTTCTAAGATCTTTCATCTCAAATTCATCTTTCAAATAGGTTGCAACTTTTATGAGCTCTTCAGGAGTACTAACAAGATTTAAATCATCAGCATATACAGTAACAATATCAAATATAGATATGGTTTTCTTAATATAAATACACGGGCAAATCTTATTATTCTCAAACTCTTTTTTTAAAAGGTACTCATTAAAACAATTATATCACATTCAACCAAATTACTTTAACTTATAAAAATATTTTTGTAGTTTAATAGAATAAACACCTTTTGGTTTATCATAAAAGGCTTAAGGAATTTTGAATCCTTTAGGGATTTTCATGTGGATATCCTTATCTAATGATCCTTATAAATATTCTGTAACTACATCTATTAAACACATATGTAGAGTTTCTAAGACTAGTATACCAATCAAAAATCTAAAAGTGATTGCATCCATAATTGAAGAATAAGTTTCCTTATAATCAATGTCGAATCTTTGTGAGAAATCTTATGCAACAAGTTGTTTCTTGTATTGAACAATTTCAATATTCTCATTACATTTTATAATGAAAATTCGCTTATATCCAACAAATATAACACCTTTAGGTATATGAACTATAGGTTCAAATACTTCGTGTTTTGTAAATGAGTTTAACTCTGTTTGGACTGCTTCTTTCCATATTGGCTAATCATTTCTATGTTGATATTCTTCGATAGTTTGTGGTTTAATTTCATCATCACTGTTGGTGGTGCCAAAAGCAACCTTTAATACAAATACGTCATTTATGATAATTTTATTTTGATCCAAAATCTATCTTGTATGAACATAGTTTATGAAGATCTTATTATTTCTAGGTACTTGGATCTCTTTAGAAGATATCTCTTCAAGAGGTCTCTCTTTAAGAGGATCAATATTAGAAAATGATCTTGATACAATATTTATTGTTTGTTTTATGGATGAGGAATCTTCAGGAGTGCAATCATCTATTTATTGTAATTTTGTTTTCTAGGATTTTTGTCCTTAACACCAACATGTCTTCCGCACTTCAAGTGTAGTATATATTTATTTTCTACTATATTGTTTTTTTTTCTTAAGAGATTTTAATTCCAGATGGAGCATTTACAACTAGAATATGAGATTTAACCATCTTTTTACTATTAGTAAAAACTCTCGTAATTGATTTGCAATATTTTGTAAATGAATTATCTTTTGAACTTCAAGTTCACATTAATCTGTCATTGAATCAAAATGAGATAACTTCAGGTTATTCTAAGTAATTTTCTATTGTGTTTTATGCACTAACTTTTCTTTTTCTAATAATGGGAAAATATTCTCATCAAAATGATAGTCTTCAAAACATACCTTAACAACATCATCAGTCAAAGGTTCAAAGAGTTTAATAATAGATGGAGAATCAAAACCAACATAAATTCTTATTCTACATAATGGACCCATTTTAGTCCTTTATGAGGGTGTTATAAGCACATATACCACACAACCAAAAGTTCATAGATGAAATATAATTATGGTATATCAAAAACAAGTTGTAAATGAGAGTATTTATGGTAATCACTTGGTCTAATTCTAACCAATGATATAGCATGTCCACAAACATATGTAGGGAATTTTATTTCATAAGTAATGGTCTAGCAATTAATTGAAGGTATTTTATAAATGATTATGCTAAACCATTTTGAGTATGTACATGAGAAATAAGATGTTCAACAACAATTCCAATAAAAGTGCAAAAATTATCAAATGCTTGAGAAGTAAACTCACCAGCATTTTCCACTTGAATTTTCTTGATTGGATAATCAGGAAATTATTATAGTCTGATAATCTGTGTTGTTAATCTAGCAAACGCAATATTTTAGCTAGAAAATAAACAAATATGTGACCATTTACTTGATATGTCAATCAACACCATAAAATATCTAAAAGGTCGGCATGTTGGATGAATAAATCCACATATATCTCATTGAATTCTTTTAAGAAAAGATGGTGATTCTATAACAACCTATTTTATGGATATGATTTGGTAATTAATTTATCTTAAGAACATCTAGCAAATGGATTTTCACTTGGTAAAACAATCTCCAGATTCTTTAAAGGATGCACATGTAAATTTTCAATAATTTGTCTCATCGTTATTGATCTCAGATGTTCAAGTTGATCATGCCAAAGCATAAATATTTTTAGGTCAGAGCACTTCTAGTATATTTGTTTCGATAGATTTCATAATTGTATAATAAATTCCAAAAGAGAAAGCAAGTGATTTTTCAAATACAAGTTTCTTGCCTGAAATATATGAAATAATCTATCACAATATTTGTTTTAATAGGTTTCATCTATTATTTCAATATGATAACTATTAGCACATATATCTTTAAAATTGAGTAAATTCCTTCTGGACTCATATAAATATAATGCATTTTTTATGCCCAGTTTTGTTTTATTGAGTAACATAATATTAGCTCTTTCGAAGCCTTTAATCATGTCTATTGGACCTAGTGTGTGTTTGGGTGAGACGTGTGGTGGCTTCTTTTTAAAAGTATAACCTTTTTTAAAGCACGAATCACATCTCATAAAAGCAAAAAATAAATGTTTTTTTTTTAAAAAATCATCACACCTCCCACCCAAACACACACCTAACATGCCAGATACAAATCTTTATCATGAAAAGTCACATCTCTATTCAAAATATAATTAAAGTTTATTATTTAACTTAAATAAAATTGAAATTGTTTATTGAAAATACAATAAGATAAATATTCTAAAACAAATGAAAAATATTAATCATCTCTAAGGATTTCACTACTATGCATGTTATTTGTTTTATCTAGGTTTTCAAAGAAATCATAAACATCAAGATAAGTATTATGATCTTCAAAATCATCTTTATGAATAAAATTAGTTCATGTACATTTTGTTTTAGAGAGACTTGATATAAATTTATAATATGTTTTGACGTGTGACAAATATAAGACCAATGATCATGCATACCACACTCATGACACTTATCTTCAGATGCATGCAAATTCTTTCCTCTCTTTTTGGGTTCATTATGTCTCCGTTTTTGGTATTATGGGTTGCCTTTTGAAGGATTATCTCTTCTCTTTTTCCATTTATTTTTTTCATATCTATATCCTTGGTTCTTTTTTGTCTTTTGGATAAAAGTTTCATTCACTTTAGGGAATGGTTTAGAACCTGTGAGATGAGATTGATGGTTTTTCATCAAAAGCTCATTAGTTTTGTTCAACCATAAGAAGACATAAAGTTAGTTTCGAGTACCTCTTGAAAATTACATTTTCTATATTGTTGCAATAGGACAATATTTGAGACATGAAAAGTAGATAATGTTTTCTTTAATATTTTGTCTTCTATGATATTCTCACCACACAATTTCAGTTGTGATATAAATTTAAAAAGAGCAGAATTATATTCATTAACCAATTTAAAATCTTGCAACCTCGAGTACAATCAATCATGACGAGTTTGATGAAGTATGGTAAAATTTTTGGTGGTCATAACTTTCCTTTAGATTTTGCCACATAACAAGATGATATTTTATTGTGAGATAATCAACTTTTAATTCTTCATGGAAATGGTGGCGAATAAAAATCATTATTTTTGCTCGATACTACAAGGACGCGTTATTTTCTTTGATGGTGTCTCCAAGATTCATAGCTTCTATTTGAATTTCAGCATCAAGGATCCATGACAAATAATTATTCTCAGAGATATCAAGAGCGGTAAATTCAAGTTTCGTCAGATTTGATGTTATCTGTAAAAAAAAAAAACTTATTAAATAAAATCATAAATATAAAAGAAAAAAATAGTCTTTTAAAACTGCTGTTTATTTAGTTCTTTAAAAATACTAGTTATTCAAGAATTATATTTAATTTATTTAATTCTTTAAGAAATTACAATACTAGTTCTTAAAAACCTTTAAATCTTGATGAATAAAAAAGAAATTTTTTTTATTAGAATAAATCATAAAACCAAATATATTTCACAAAATATGAACATTAATGAAAAGAAATTTTTTTTTGAAATTGATACAAGCCACGTAAAATAGAAGTTTATATATTTTAAGATTTTAATATAAATTAATTAGAGTGAACATGCTATAATTTATTAAAAAATAAAGAATAAGAAAAAAATATATATTTAAATAAAACTTAAAGAAAAAATTAATATATTTTTTTAATATTTGAAATAAAAAAATATTAAAACACACTAAAAAAAATTTTAATATCATGAAAATCCAAAAAATTAAACCATTAGCCATAAGTCTAAAAAATTATAATTGATATTCATATATAATTACAGATTTTATATCATAATAATAATAATAATAAGTGGGACCGACAAAAGAAAATGACCTGAAACGCCGTGAAGAAACAGGCCAGCCGAACAGCTTCACTCCTACACAAGAACATCACGCTTCGGGGGAAATAAAAAAATAAAAAAATAAATCCCCAAAACAAAACCTGCCCCTCTCTCTCTCTCTCTCTCTCTCTCTCTCTCTGTATTCTCTCGTCAACGTGTCCATCATCAAAAGCCCTAATATCTGAATTCGATCTTCCTCGATTTGATTTTCACAGGTCTGTTTCTATCATTATCTCTTATTGAATTGAGTTTGTTGTCGATCGATCGGTCTTGATTCGTGGAATTGGGGCTTGATTTGACATTCCAACGTTGAATTTTGTGTTTGCATTATAGTAGATCGCGAGGCAGACGGGCAGGCAGGGTTCTTAAACCTAACACAATCCACCATGTTTAACCGCTTATTTGGAAAACCTAAGCTGGAAACCAGTGCCCTTACTTCGTTAGACAAATTAAACGAGGTTATTTTCCTTTTATTTTTATGTTCTTTTTCCCCCGTAGTTTGATAGATTTCATTTAAAAAAAAAATTAATTATTGTTGTGTACATGTTTTTATTATTATTAGTTTGTTATTGTTTATGATTGATTCAACCAGGTTTACTATTTATGTGTTGATTGGATTTTTTATTTGTACTGTAAAAATATTCTTTTGTTTTTTTTCTTTCAACTAAGCTGTCAATGCTCTATACAGACACTTGAAATGCTCGAGAAAAAGGAGAAGGTTCTAGTTAAAAAGGCAGCGGCCGAAGTTGAAAAGGCTAAGGAATTCACTAGAGGGAAGAACAAAAGGGGTATGATAATGCTACATCATAGTAACCATTTATGGTTGGTTTGATCGTTTCCTTTAATTATTATTTTTTTCCTTTGTGTTATCCATTTTACTTTACAATGCATATGCAAGTCTACTTGGTGGGCTACTGAAAATTGGCAGATATATGCTGCTGTTTTATATCTTTGCATTTTTATTGCTAAATAGATACTTCATCTGCTTTTTTTATCTGTCATTGTGCCCTCTTTGTTTTTTCACGGAACATCAAGAGACGAAGTTATCCAACTCTAGATTTCATATCTTCATTGATTTTCATGTTTCTGATATTCACATTGGACATTGATATTTCTTTTAATTGTACTAAGATAATATTGTCTTGGAAAAAAACTCCTTTATTGAAATTCGTATTTCTACTGAGCAGTATTAGAATTTGACGTGCTTCTATGTTTTAGCATCGTGGATTCTTGAATCTGTGACTATGGACGTGGAGTATCATCTTGATACTGTAATCAAGTGAAGAACCATTGTTAATGATTTCCCCGTACAGACATCGATTACATGAATATATAACTTAAAAACAAATCCTTGTGCAGCATTATTTACAGAATTTGGGTTCTTTTCAGTCAAATACTGATTGATGATGCTTTTTTTCCAGCTGCAATTCAATGTTTGAAGAGGAAGAGGCTGTATGAGCAGCAAATAGAACAACTTGGAAACTTTCAATTACGTATTCATGATCAGGTCAGCTGGTGTTCTTACTATTGCTTTTGTTTTCAACTGTATCTTAATAAATCTGTTTAGGTTGAATGGTAGAGCCTTAAATTTTGTGCTCTGGATGTCAATTTTACAGATGATAATGCTAGAAGGTGCAAAAGCTACTACTGAAACTGTAGATGCATTAAGAACTGGTGCATCTGCTATGAAGGCGATGCAGAAAGCAACGTATGTACCAATTATATCAGTTTAAACTTATTAGTGGAATCTTCATTCATGGTTTGCTTATTGTCTTTGGTTGCAATATTTTCACTTTCCTGGTTGCTGTGCCCAAATTGTAAATTTATAGTGTTTGTTTAACCCTGAAAATATTTATGATTCTCGTTCTCTTGTCCAATTTAAGTGTTTCTTTTTGAATGACTGTTAACAGGAAACACCATCTTTATTTGGCTTCAACTTGGTGTGCCATTCCATTTTATTTGCAGTTGTAATATCTGATTAATGAAGTTGTATGGTACATGTGATTAATATATGTGAAAATGATGGATTATAGGAATATTGATGATGTGGACAAGACAATGGATGAGATCAATGAGCAGACAGAGAACATGAAACAGATTCAAGAAGCATTATCAACCCCCATTGGTTCTGCAGCTGATTTTGATGAGGTCAGTGTCTTACAAGGAAAATTTTAATTCTCTCAATTCTAAACCCTGTTATGAGAGCATATCTCTCCAAATTGCACACAAGTTTTCATCTGGCAGAGCATCTAAATAGTTGGACCTTTTCAGGATGAATTGGAGGCAGAACTTGAAGAACTGGAAGGCGCTGAATTGGAAGAACAGCTTCTTCAGCCAGCAACGACAGCTCCAGCGGCTCCAGTGCACGTCCCAGCTGGCAGGAAACCAGCTCCTCAAAAACGCACAGCTGAGGAAGAAGAACTTGCTGACTTGCAAGCTGAGATGGCACTCTGAGCAGGTATACTTTTTGTTTGCTCGTAAACTGTGATTTGATCCTTCTTTTCAGACATTATACACTACCTAGTAGTTGATGGCTAAACCATTAAGAAAAAGTAGACTGCAATTGGATGCACTGAACAAAACATGTTGGAAATTATTCCGCTGAACAAAATAACACATGAATGCAGTTGAATATTGCTGCAGTGTGAGCAAGTACTTGTAGTGTTGATTTTCTTAGTTGGCTGTTGCAGGTACCATGTTCCAGAACAAAGAGATTATTTACTTTGCGTAAATTAAGTTTGTGCGTCCATCTTCTTCTTCAGAAGATTGTCCATGCTGTATTATGGAGTTTCTGCTGCTACTCCCACGCATCCAGTGTCAATCGAGGAGTGAATAGACAATGTATATAAAAGATTGCGTAAACTGAATCTAGTTCCCCTTAAAATTTGTATCCTGACGATTGAAGCTTTTTGGTTGTGTTTGGTATCACTTTTACTCGATAACATTTCTTTCTGAGCAAGGGGATTCTTTGACTAATTTTCTCTTATTATGTGTCACCAACTTGGTTACCTTCAAATATCGTTTAAAATATAGTGAATAAATGCATATAGTGTCCTTTTGGGTAGTATTTAGTATGTGGTATCATAAAGTACTGGTTGGACCGGATAGGACTGGACAAATAACTGTCTAGACTGGTGTTTGGTGTGTCTTGACCTGTGTTTGGTGTGCTTTGGATTAGACCAGATAATTTGCCTGATTTTCTGTTTGATAAACATTAGGCAAGACTCGATGACTCGAGGTTTGAACTAGATGACTCGAGGTTTGAACTAGTTTGAGTTTAAGAAATAATAAAAGAAGTATTGATCCGACTTGACCCAGTTAAAAATTCAAGTAAATCAGTGACTATCAGCCTAAAAATAAAACAAAGTTAAAAATTCTGATGAGGCTTCTTTGATTTTTTTTTTTAAATTGGGTTAACTCGACTTGACATGGACCTTGTTTCAGGTTGATTTCTTAGTTGAATTTTAAAACTATAATAATAATTATTTATATTTTTATGTTTTCTTAGTTGAATTTTAAAACTATAATAATAATTATTTATATTTTTATGTTGATTCGGATTAATGATCCACTCAATCCATGACTAGAGTAGTGCTTCGGGTCAATCCTTGAGCAGGATTTTAAAAGTATAATAATTATTTTTTTTATGTGGACTCAAGTTAATGGTCAATTTAGCTTTGACCCAAATTAACTCTCGAGTTTTAAAATTATAATAATTATTATTTTTATTCTTATATTGACTAGTATCAATGGTCAACTTGAATCGTGATCTAGGCCTGACCTTGAGTTAATTTTGATGTCTGGTTTTAAAACTATAATAATAATAATTTATATTATTATGTTAACTCGAGTCAATGATCAACCTAACTTGTAACTCGATCCTGGTCCCGGGCTAATTCCTGAGTTAAGTTTTAAAATTATGATAATAAATATTTTTATTTTTATGTTAATTCAGGTTAATGATCAACTCGACCCGTCCTTGAATTTTTTAAGACTAATAATAATTATTTTTATTCTTACCATTGACCCAAGTCAATAATCAACCCGACCTGTGACCTGGATCTTGTCTCGGGTCAAGTTTTAAAACTATAATAAATTTTTTTATCCTTACATTGATTTAATTGAACTAGATTAATCCTTATGTAGAAAATTAAACAAATTTATCCTATTATTTTTAGTGAAACAAAAAATTTTCTATTAGAATAGTTTTGGATATAACAAAAAAAATTTTAAAATATTCTTTTAAATTATATTATTTATAACATGTATGTATAGCCTATATTCACATTAATTTTTTTTTTAATTTTTTTAAATTAACCCGGATTGACCCATAAAACCCGGGACCGTGGCTGGGGTTGATAACTATGCCACTAAGTCATAAAACACCCAGCAGCATATAAACTACTGTAACCAACTACAGCAATAGTTAAATTTTTCACCAGGAGCTACGAAAGATTATTTATCGAGAAAGGATGTGACTGGATATTTCCAGGGGATGTGGCTAGATATTATTTGTGAAGGTCTTTGAATCCCTAGATTTTTAGAGAGGTGAAAAATGGAGATGCAATCCCTGG
>Ga0325403_1005279_pt1 | contig 12161 bp, 7 predicted proteins | sample PopdelMetagenome_19_FD_205665 | JGI IMG/M metagenome (GOLD analysis project Ga0325403, IMG submission 205665) | Populus deltoides microbial communities from Bellville, Georgia, United States - Xylem-PdKOR-R4 | ecosystem: Host-associated > Plants > Phyllosphere > Stem > Wood/Secondary xylem...
TCGTTGAGTAGTGCGTCCGAGTGGAAATGAGTTAGCAAGATTTCAAGAATGACAAAGGATTGTAATTTAAGGAGAGAGGGGATCGAAACGGAAGCGTTTTAAAATAACAATCATGGAGATGGAGGGAGGAGAAGGTTTTGTTTGTTTACAGGTGGAAACACAAGAGGGAATGGAGGTTCTGACTTTTAGCTTACAGGTGCTCCTCCTCGAACTTGTTTCGTTTTTTATATTTTAAATACTATGAAGAATTAAGTTGGTGTTTAAAAGTGTTTTTTTACTAGAAATATAATAAAATAATATTTTTTAATTTTTTAAATTTATTTTTATATCAACACACGTTTCAATATCTGATAATGTTAAATAATTAAACACAAAGACAGTTGGCTGCTTCTGGGCCATGCATTTGGCAATTTCATGTGGTCCATATTGTTCTGATGGCTCTGCGGTCACAGTTTAGGTTTAAAAGTTTCCTTTCTTTTTCTTCCTTCTGGGACAAGAGTTACGGTTTTGGCCTTCACAAGAGATATTTTGGAGCTCCAACTAGCGAAAGGGGTGCGCCTCGGTTCGGGTTTTGATAATAATAATAAAAAATAACAGATAAGAATATATATATATATTAATTAACAATACTCTAAAAAGGAGCTTTCCCCACGCCTTCTGTTTTCCCCACGCCTTTTGTTTTCATTATACTAATACTTTTTTTTGTTTTTTTAGATGTTTGTTTTTTTTCTTTTCTCGTAATTGACTTCTTTTAAAAAAATATTATTTGTTTTTTTTAAAATTATTTTTACTAATTTTTTTCTAATATTAAACTAGTTGGGAATTTAGCTCTGTCATTTAAAAAAAAACATTGTGAATTGTTACAATGTTTTCCTATATGATTTTCTTTCTTTCTTTTTATGATTTGTTTTTTTTTTCAAAATGGTTATTTTCGGTTTTTTTTTTCATATTGAATTAGTTAAGAATTTAGTTTTGTAGTTTTTTATTAAAAAAACATTGTATATTACTACAGTATTTCTCCTAAATGGTTTTTCTTTCGGTACAATATTTCTTCACGTGTTTTTTTTTTAAATTATCTTTGTTGAATTTTTTTTTAATATTGAGCTGGTTGAGAATTTAGCTTTAGCTTTCCCCGTATGTTTTTTTTATTTTGTTTTTGTTTTTGCTTTTTTCCCAAAATTATCTTTTTTGTGTGTTTTTTTAGAATTATTTTTTATCAATTTTACTTTTTAAATATTGAGCTGGTTAAGAATTTAGCTTTGTAGTTTTTTTTTTAAAACACTGTTGATTGCTACAACAGTGTTTTCCCATATGGTTTTTTTTCTTTTTTCTTTGTTTTTTTTTCAGAATTGTCTTTGTCAATTTTAGTTTTTTTTTCATATTAAACTTGTTGATAATTTAGCTTTGTAGTTTTTTTCTTGAACAAAAAACATTGTGGATTGCTACTGTGTTTCCCCACATGATTTTTTCTTGCTACAGTGTTTCCCCACATGTCTTTTTATAGATTTTTTTTCCAAAATTATCTTTGTCGAATTTATTTTTTTATACTGAGCTGGTTAAAAATTTAGCTTTGTAGTTTTTTTCTTTAAAACAACGTTGATTGCTAAAGTGTTTTCCCACATGATTTTTTTTGTTATAATTTTTTTAAAAAAATTTTTTATCAATTTTATTATTTTTAATATTAAACTGGTTGAAAATTACAACTGTAGATTTTATCATGAAATACTATAGATTGCTAGAGTGTTTTCTTGCATAGTTTTTTTTCTCTTTCATTTTTTTTATGATTTTTTTCAAAATTATCTTTATTGATTTTAATTTTTTATTATTGAGTTGGTTGAGAATTACAATTGTATATTTCCTCACAAAACACTATAGATTGCTGCAGTGTTTCCCTATATGATTTTTTTTCCTTTTGTTTTTTTATGATTTTTTTTCAAAATTATTTTTGTCTATTTTATTTTTTTAATATTTAGCTGGTTGAGAATTTAGCTTTGTAATTTAATTTTTCTTGAAAACATTGTGAATTGTAATAGTGTTTCTCCATATAATGTTTTTTTAAAAAAACAATTATGATTTTTTTTTACAAATCCATGACAACACACAAGCATGTTATAAGTCGGCAGCAACACGCGGGCATAGCAACTAGTATATATATAGAATAGGAACTAACCAAAAACTAGTTTAACTATTCGTTTTAGTTTGGTATAATTTGGTTTTTAAAAAAAAAAACTGGCAAAACTTACATGTTTTTTAATGGGTTTTTAAAATTCAAATTCGATTGATTTTTATAGAATCAGAGGTAAAACCAAAGTAAAATAATAAAATGGATTGGATAATTTTAAATACTCAATAATATATATAAATATAATCATAAAAAAAGAAAAAAAAAGAAGATATGAGTTTATTCAAATAATATATATATATATATATATATATATATATATATATATAAAATCACAAAAGTTTGTTGCATTTAAAATTTATCCAAAAACACTAAACATGTTCTCTTTTATATATTAGAAATAATATTAACTTCATGTTTTAAGAAAAGAACGCAAATCTTAAGGGTGGGCAATGGTGGAACAGTGGAGGAGATCAAGAGAGAAGGGTGGAGAGGGGGAAGGGGACGAGCGACTGTAAATGTGAATTCTAGGGTTTAAGTCTTTGGAAGAGAGTTTTCTATCAATACCCTTATTAAGTTAATATAAATTTTAATTTTTTAATTAACTCAGTCCGGTTTGATTTGGTTTGGTTAAATTCATTTCAAAAACCTTAAATTAAAATCGAACAAAACCTTTTTTTTTGTTTTTTAATTAAGTGTTTTTGTTCAGTTTTTTCATTTAATTTTTTTTATTTCTTGATTTAATTGGTTTTTTTTTAGCTCACCCCTAAGCAAAATGTAACAACCTTTATTTATTTATTTTTTACTTCATATTTGTCAATGTAGCCACATGATTTCATTTTCCCTTTTTGAAATTTATTTTTATTTAGTTATATAAAAATTAAAATAAATATTTGTAAATAAAGAGATGGTTGAAGTTTTGGAGAAAAATATATAATTTAATCAAAATTATCTTTTCTCATAATTTTTTTAATATTTAATAACATGTTTTTTTTAAGAAAAACTTCAATTCGCTATCTCATATTGCTATAAAAATAGATTAAGTTTCAACTGTTTTTCATTTGAGTTTTTGTTTTTGGATTTTTAACTGATTAAATGTTGGTTCAAGGCTAGAAATGAAATTTTTTAGGTCTATGAGATGTTTTTTGGAGTGTTTTGAAGTAAGAAAATGATTGAAAATAGGTTTTATATGTCAAATTAATTGGAGCCTGATATTCCATCATCTCTAATGGCCAAAATTTGCACAAGCAAGTGACACATGGTTTACTACTATAGGTACGTTGTTCGCCTCTTAAAAAAAAACATAAGATGGACGTCATGTCTTCCATTTTAATATCACCTTTTTTTTTGTCATAATACCTCATCAGAATACATGGAATCCTAATTGTAATATTCCCTTTGCATTTTTTGTTATATATAAGAATCTAAAATGAAAGCTAATGACAGTAAAGAAAGTAAAAAGAAACTAAAGACTGAAAACTGACCCAAAATTACATGGATTCTCAATTGACGAATGTAACAAACCCTTTGAAACCCAAAAAAGACCCTAAACAAAACGACTTCCAAATGGTATGAAATTTGATATTTAGAGCGAACTCATGCTAAAAAACCAGAATTTCAAGTTTGATTTAATTCCGAATTAATTTGATATATGAACGCGAAACTGACATGAATTTGGAACCTAAACAAAACAATGTTCAAATGAGTTGAAAATTAATATATTGTGCGATATCACCCTAAATAACTAGAATATCAATTTTGAGACAATTACCATACAGTTTGATAAGTGGACACAAACAGAAGCGAAACAAACCCTTTTGCCCTAAATAATGTTTTATGATTTTTTTTACTCTAAAAAGAAATTCTAGAAAGAAAGAATAATATGACACCTTTTTTTTAATCCCAAAAAACTCAATTCAATGCAACTAATCAAGAATAATGTAGGAAGAAGACAATCTGACCAAAACTGATTTTAATTAAGCCTACCTAATCCAAACAAGCCTTGGATCCTAACTCAAAAACAAAGTTTTAATTAAGCCCAAACATGAAAGAAAATAATAAAAATAACTAGTCTATCATGAAATAGCACCAGCTTTTCTTTCCTTGTGTAGCTAGGATGAATAAGGAATCCTTATAAGAAAAGGATTCTTGAACATTAATGAATCATTGCCACTCTTGAAAATTATATTTCAGCTCATTAAAGATTCTTGTAGAACTAGAAAAATCCTAAAACAAGTTGTCACATCCTTTTAAAAAAAGGATTATTGCCAAATAGGAAGTCCACAGGCCAAAAGGAAGTAAATAACAAAATTCATACAGCTCATTCTGACCTAAATCGCAAGTCCTTTCCAAACTCCGATTCACCTGAAAATTTATCCCAACATAGAAAATTACCTTTGAAATCTTTTAGTAAAGTTTTAGCTCAATAGCGTAAAACTGAACGGTAGAAACTTTTACACCAAAATTCAAATCTGACCTTGCTTGAGTCGTATCACAAGGTTGAACCGTATCAAAAGGTTATTCCTAAATTTCTAACTCTTTTTGAGAAATGCCTCGAACAGATTCTCCTAGAAAAAAAGGTATTTTTTAAAGAAAATATTAGATTCCAAAACAAGAGTTTTGACTTTTCTAAAAAAGAAGGCACCTTACTTTTTGTTATGTTGATTTTTCTCATTTAATGGTAAAAACCCATGATTCGATGTTATAAAGAATGATATATAGCATATAAACAAATCATGATTTCATTTAAGAAATTTGTTTCTTCTCTTTTTAAAGGCTGAAACTTATTAACATAAACAATTTTTTTTTATCAGAAAGGGATTTTAAAAGCACATAACATAGATTAAGATTCAAGTCTATGAAAGAATTAGGTATCTATGATGCATAAATGATGTTTAAAGGTGAAATGACATAGAATCACTTATCCAGTACATAGATGTTCTAGGATTGTCGCCTTGATTTTGATATTTTAGTAACTAATTGCACCTCAATCTTAATTCTCCAAGTTTTATCTCATTTTTTGTCATTGAAATTTTATTTTCAATTCTAGACTTTGCAACATCATTAAGGACATTTTAGGAGCCTTTCATTTCATTTTTTTATTCTCTTTTATAACACTTTTATTCTATTCTCTTCTAAAAGGCTGAAACTTATCAACATAAACAAATTGTTTTTCTTTTTATCAAAAATAGTTTTTAAAAACACGTAACATAGATTAAGGTTCAGGTTTATGAAAAAATTAGGCATATATAATGCTTGAATGGTGTTTAACGGTGAAAAGACAAAGGATCACTTATTCAGTACATAAATCTTCTAGGATTGTCACCTTGATTTTGATATTTTAGTAATTGATTACTCCTTAATCTTAATTCTCCAAGTTTTATCTCTTTTTTTTTGCCGTTGAGATTTTATTTTCAATTATGGACTTTGCAATATCACTAGGAAAATTTGGAGAGCCTTTCATTTTATTTTGTTTTTCATTCTGTTCTCTTTTATAATACTTTCATCATTTTCATACTCTTCCTGTTTTAGTGTAATTAGAGAATTTCATCAATCATCTAAGATTAAAACATGCCCCCAATATAAGAAATTATCCTAGCCTTAGTTATTCTCCAAGAAATATTTAAGGCTTAATGAGGGATGATAATGGATATATTTTAATTTGTGAAGGATACAACGAATATGATTTTTCTTTATCTTAAATACATACATGCTCATATTGATAAATCTTAGCCTTATTCAAATATCATTATTAATTAAGAAACCATGAGATTAACCTCATAGAAGAAGTTGTTGGATTATGACCCATATATGCACTGTTTATTATTATTTAAGTCATAAAATCATTTGATTCTATTTTGAGCATAACTATGTCATTTTAAGCAAGGTTTTTTTTTTTAAGGTTTATTAGTTGTGAAATGGTAACTTTGTTATTAAAAAAGAAGGATCGTTAAGACTTTATATTTTAAGATATATCGAGGATGGAATGGATATTTTAATAGTAAAAAAGAGAGATAAGTTGGACTCTATCTTTTAAGGTTTATTAAGATTAGAAAAGGAGATTTTAGAATTCAAATAAAGATTGCCCTTAACATTTGTATGATATGTTTTGGATTTTGATTGATGAATTTGTTAAATGTTACTTTCATATAAACATATCTTGCTTCTCAAAACAGTAATTGAATATAAAGAAAATAGCACAATTAAAAAGATATATGATGTAGTCCTAAAATAACAAAGTTTTAAACATGCAGGATGATTATAGTTTCAAATTTTAGGGACCTATTTCGCGATAGCCATGATATATTTGTTCACCAAATCAAAATTCAATTTGAAATTCTCTGTTTTATAGGGTCAACTACTTGATCCATTAATCATCAAGATAACATCATACCTTGGTTGCTCGCTTCAACTATCCCAAAACCTATATCGACTATGTTGTATTCACTGCTTTTCTCTTCAAATGATAATTACCCATGCTTAATTAAATTGTTTATATATTTCTTATACCTTTTAAGATGATTTATGGAGTAGCCCACAACTCCTACATGATACTCATATTTAGCATTTTTGTTTATACCATTTAGGAAAGATGGTTGGATGGGTTCGAGTAGTAGAGGTACTATTTTATAGGCATTCATAAGGTGTTTATAAATATTAAAGAGAGAAACTGGGAGTGGAGATTTTTCATAGCGTTTTCTTTAATGACTTGGACTTTGTGTATTTTTAAAAGCATGATGATGAGGTTAAAATAAGGATGGTAGAATTTATCATTTTACATGGTTGAAAGAGGTCCGTTACTGGTTAAAATTTTAGGTGCTTGATGGTGAGAAAAATTTGGATGATGTGACCAAGTTCTTAGGTCATTTCGTCGAATGCTATTAACTCGTAGATTTGTTCCAGTGGCATTCTCTTCAATAATTCCTTATCGTGCCCTCATATCATCTTTCTTTCTCTTAGAGCTCGTTCAACTCTTTCAAACACAACCACAATATCTAAGAATTGCTTTAAAGTATTGCAGATAATACATTCAAAATATAAAGCCTTGAAAGTGTTTATAAAGATGGAGATTATTTTATTTTCAGACAGAAGAGGATTGACTTGAACAACAATTCATTGCCATCTTTGAGCATATTCTTTGACAATTCCATCTACTCTTTTCTTTGTATTTTGCAAGGTAATTCTATCATGGGCCAATTATATATTTAGTCGGTACTGTTTTTTAAAAGCTTTAGCCAAATGACTCTATTTCTTAATTTTAATTCTAATCAAAACCCATGTACCAATTAAGAGCAAGATCATCCAAGCTTTCATGAAAGTGATGCATCAATAATTTTTTTTTCATGGATTACCTTAACAATTATGGTATGATGAAGCCTCAGATAAGTTATAGCACATTGAGATCCAGTAAACTTGTTGAATTGTGACACCTTAAAGCCTTTAAGAATAACAACTTCGAGTACCAAACACATCTTAATATCCTTAAAAGGACCATATCAATTTATCTTTTTAATGGCTTTCAGTCACTCTTCAACTGAATGATACTGATTTACATTTACTTTTTCAATATTCATCTAAAAAAGACAATTTGATCTTGGAAGGGGTTCAAAGTTGCTAAATATTTTTTTTTAACAATAGTGCCTGATCCAATTTGGTAGATTAAATAAGAGCTAAAAGTTTATTTTTAGCAAGTCGACACATTTTGAGTGAAAGAATAAGGTACTTCTCATATGATCCCGGTTTATAAAAGATCATGAGAAGACATCCCCATAGTGAGTTATATCGTAGGAACTGGAAGTCTTGTGCTAAGTTTTATGGATTGTAAAGTCGGTTCAAGTAAACCAGCTAATTGATTCATTTCACCTCTTAGAGAGTTGGTTTATTTGGTATGTGCTCTTTCTCTCTCTCTCTCTTCATCTCTCATAACTTGGTATAGTGTAGGCTTTCAAAGAAAATTAAACTTTCAAAATATGAATTGTACTTGTTTCTGTTTTCAGTGTGAAAACTAGAAAATAACTTATGCAAAGTTAAATATTCACATAAAAGAAAAAAGATTGATTGTATATGATAATATAAAGAGACATCATAGGAAAGGTTCTAGCCATTATGTGTGAGTAGATTGGCTAACATATTGATCTCAAAAAGGATCCCTCATCGTTCAGGTAAACAAACCTTAAAATTCTTACTCGAGGCCTCCAAAGTGTAAAGAGTACCAGGAAAATTCAATTAACTACTAATCATAATCTTGTAAACTTTTGACAAGAGTCTTGACTTTAACGAGTGCTAGCCCGAGATGAAATCACATCGGGACACTACCAATTCCTTAAGCTAACCTAAGACAATTTGTATGCCAAATAAGGTGTCGTGTCATGGTGTATGGGCACAATCATGTCCAATCTATAAAAATAAAAATGATGGATGAGATGCATGTAAATGAGATATGTAAAACATAAACAATGACAAATATATTGATTAATTTAATCAAATACTCATGGTATGAACATTAAAAGAAAGTATCACAACATAAAAAAAAAACATATTATCTGACAATCAAATGCACAAAAGCTTAGCCCTAAGGTCCCTAATAGAGTTATCATTTTGTCATATAGGACATCTCTACAAACTAATTATGTAAAAAGGGGTTAAAAAAAATCACCACCTAATTTTAAGGTAACTAAAAACTTTAACTGGTCTTTCAAATATTTTTAGGTAAAAGGTTGATTGTGCTAAAGAGAAGATAAAAACCACCCTAAATTATCCTACCTAAGGTAAGTTGTTTCGTGTTTGTTTTTAATGATAAAAATGACTATTGTACTTACATTCTAAGAGTTTGTATAAATTAACCCATATGTATGTGTTTTTAAAGGTAAAATTAGGCTTAATCCTTACTTTTTAGAAGATCCAGAAAAAAATGGTAAATGATAATTAGGCTTTAGCCTGTTTCCTTTGGTTATACAATTTGTATTTTTATTTTTTATGAAATCTGATTTCATGAGGACAAAACTCTTTTAAGGATTTTACTATACTCAGGTCAATTCTTTGATGAAAACAAAACCTCGTATTTTTATTTTTTATGAAATCTGATTTCATAAAGACAAAACTCTTTTAAGGATTTTACTATACTCAGGTCAATTCTTTGATAAAAACAAAACCTTATATTTTCCTTTTGAAAACCACAAAGTATTAACTTCTCAGGAATAAAGTCTTTTTAAGGATTATGTCACTCACATGTTGACTCTTTGATTAAAATAAAAATGAAACTTTTATGTGCACATTTTTTTTAGAAAACAAGGTTATGTTTATTACTTTTTTTTATAAAAAAAACCTCAATTTCTCGAGGACAGAACCCTTTTAAGGAATATCATCCACGAGTTGGTTTTTTTTTATTAAAAAGACATTTTTTAGCAAAAACAAAATCACACTTTTAGATGCAAAAAACTACTTCCTCGTAACAAAATTCTTTTAAGGATTATACCGTCCTCATGTCCACGATGACCAATTAGCATACGTAATGAAATCTATGTAATTGTCATCAAGACACAAGTCTCAATATAATCCAATAAATTCCATACATGAGCAAAAATTATCCACGTATTACAAATAATTCGACACAGTCCAATTAATACAGGTATGTATAATCTAATATAAAAATCATAACATATTGCAAATCAATCAAAACAACATAAATAACAATATACAACTAAACATGTATTCACGAATAAAAAAGCTAACATATACATTCAAATTATATAAATAAATAAATAAATCACACATTGGGGTTCAAAATTGACCTTCGTGAGTTACTAGAGTCATTTGGAACTAGACTGAAATAGCTAGAGTGAAGAGATGCAGTGTCGGCATGTGGGCTATACACGTGGAGGGACCAGTGGGATTCCAGGGCATCATTTTGCGTATTGACATCGTGGGGAAACTTGTGGACTTATGGATTAGTTGCTCCTCTTTTCCTTCTTGTTATCTACTTCGACAGTGTAAACCACCACCACTTGCGTAAAAAGATCAGGGTGGAGAAAGATGGTTGTTGTTGTTTTGATAAAGACTAGTTCGACCAGGGACATTAAGGTTATCGTTGTCATGGTTAGTGCTCAACAAAGAAAGAGAATGATACATCGAGCCTTATAGTGTTGGCTAGGAGTTGCTAGTCAACCTTTTTAAGATAGCATTTGGTTATTATCCTTAGAAAAAAAAAAGATAGAGAAGACAAGACAAAAAATGAGATTAAAACATAATTATATTTAGTAATGATGTATAAGACAAATTGACTGTCTCTATATCTTGTTTAGTTATGGTAAACAAGACATAATAAAATATAAAAAGTCTATTTTACCCTTAATATGTATTGTTATCAAACTTACATATTTAAAAAAAATATCAAATATTTTTTAAATTTAATTTATATCAAGTGTTGAAATTAATAATATTATAATAATCATAGTTATAAAAACTGGACTGACTTAATGGATTGATTTAGGGCCTAAATTGGTCTGAGTTTAAGAAAAATAGAGGAATGATTGACTCAACCTGATCCGGTCAAGAATCCAGGTCAACTTGGGATAAAAGATGAGTAAAAAATTCTTTGACTTTTTTGAAGAAAAAAATTAAAAATTTTAGGTCAGCCGAGTTAACCCTCCCGGCCCATGACATGAACTTTGTCTCGAGTCAACTTCCAAGTCAGGCTTTAAAACTATGATAATAATCATTTATATCCATAAATTGACTCGGGTGCTGACTCTCTCAACTTGTAACCTAAGTCTTGTCCTGGTTGACCTCCGAGTCGGGTTTTAAAACTACTATAATAACAACTTTTGTTTTTATATTGACCCCTAAATCAAGTTTTAAAACTATAATAATAATCATTTTTGTTCTTATGTTAACCCAGGTCACTGGTCAACTCCACTTTTGACTCGAGTCTTATCCTGGATTGACTTCTAAATTAGATTTTAAAACTATAATAATAATTATTTTTATTTTTACATTGACTTAGTTCAATGTTACTTATGACTTAGGTCTCTCGACCAATAACTAAAAATATTTATTTTTATAGTTTTATCTTTTTAACTAAATATATTTCTTTCTTCACTGTTTATATCTTTCCTACGGCAGAAGAATAACCAATTACAATCTAGAAAAAATTTACGGCTACTAGGTATCGTTTGCATGGACTAATGACTGTTGGGGTAAATTAAAGTTGTCCTTTGCTCTCTTCTCTTATTTGCTCGGTGGTTTCTTTGTTACTATCACTCTAAGAACGGGTATTCATCCTAGGCGAAGAAAGTCAAGCAGGATCGGATTCAGTTCCCCTTCTAGCGGCGGTTCCTGATTCAATTGGAAGTGGTACTCTTGATTCAATTCCACCAAACAGTTCCATAGGAGCTTGCATTCGAGTCCTTTTATTTATATGGGGTTTTATTTTTTTTTTTTGTTAATGCCTGTATTTATATCGTGTGCTTCTCTGTGTGGAATAAGATAAAAATAATAAACTGAAAAAATAATGAATCTTTATATTATTTCAATCTGATTTTCCAATTTTACTTAATTTTCTATTTTCTTTTCTTTTCCCTCTCTTGCATAATTTTGCTTTATAATTTTTTCCCTGATCACCTAGTTCCTTTCTTTCTTTCTTTCCTCCTAGTTCATCCCCTTTATTTTTTATATCTTTTTTTATCACAAAATAAAATAAATAAAAACAAAAATTAGTTCAACATTATTAAAAATGAGTTATGACATAATATGTGAGACCGAGGACACATTCGGCGACTCTGACTTGAGGACTTCAGTCCAAACAAAACAGTGCCTTCCTCCTAGAATCCACCTGCATGTGGAAAATAAATTAGCGACATTTTGTAACGATCCTTTTTTTTTCCTCACCAAATCCTTTCGCACACTACAATTCAAAATGCGAGCATATTCCAGAAATATACATGGTTCGAAAATCCAAATAAAGCTGCACTATATATATATATATATATAGCTTTTCTGTCTCAACATCGACTAAATTACCCATGGCAACTCTGTGGACATG
>Ga0325403_1005281_pt1 | contig 12159 bp, 5 predicted proteins | sample PopdelMetagenome_19_FD_205665 | JGI IMG/M metagenome (GOLD analysis project Ga0325403, IMG submission 205665) | Populus deltoides microbial communities from Bellville, Georgia, United States - Xylem-PdKOR-R4 | ecosystem: Host-associated > Plants > Phyllosphere > Stem > Wood/Secondary xylem...
TATATATATATATATATTCCATGTCAAATATTTTATAGAAAAACTGGTAAATTAAATTATTATAAAATCAACTTTAAAACTTAGTTTATTTGCTGAAAGATATTTTTAGTTAATGAAGTTTGATAAAATATTTTATAAATATTAATCTATTTAATGAATGATATTATAAATAAATTATTATTCATAAAATATTTCATGATATTTAATGAATTGAAAATATTTTCCAGTAAATAAACATATTTTGAATGCTGTCTATAATTTTTTTTATTGATTAATTTTCATATAAAATGTTTTTTAAAAAACACATAAATATTTATGGAAATGTAATTCAAAAAAAAACACCCAAAAATATCTTAATGTAAAATATTTTATGCAAAACTGTAAAAATCAATATTTTTTTTTTAAAAAAAAAGAAGAGAAGGGCGCGCGCGAGAATGAAAGAGAGAAAAAGAGCACGCCTTGGAGGGGGTAGTATGGTAATTTAACTCTGGAAGGGCCGATCCGGTTGTTATCCCAAAGCAAGGCTTGAAGGGAGCACATGAAACGGACGTGTAAGGTGTGCCAATCGCTAGGTGGCACAAGACATGCCCGTGCCATCGCAAGACATGTCTCTCCTCTCCTAATACTTGGAGATTCTCGTTACTTTTCATCCACGAGACCATTTGACTATTCATTTGTGTTATCCTAAATTGTAAAAATTCAATCTAACTGGAGGGTATCAAAATAATTCTTTTTTTCAGATGAAAAACACTCATCAAATCATTTTTTACACATTAAAACTTTTTTTTCCGATGGAGTTTTATATTAACAAGTAATTTATAGACAACTCACACAACTTTTTTTTTAAAAAAACAAATTTTAAATGATAACTTAATTGAAAAAATCATGCTCTAAATAAAAATAATGATGTGATTACCCCAACTATACAGATAGAGTCAAATAAAATAAATCTTCCACATCTTTTAGAAGAGCAAGAACAGAAAAAAATAATAATCTTGTAACGCAAAATTAATGTACCCTTTTCCTTTTCCCTTTCTTTTTAAATTATGTGAATGTATTTAAATAAAATAAAATATATATATATATTTTATTAATATGGGTGTTCAGGTCAACTTGTGTATACCTCAACTAATCTTATAGGCTTTAAAATTAACGTCATGTAAACTTTTAACAACTATCATATTAGTAATTACATGATTTAAATTTAAAAAAAAAATTAGTTACAAACTTTTCCTACTAATTCACCCACTAAAAGTTGAATATATGCCTCCCTTGTTTAGCTTAGTTGGCGATAATAAAAGGTGGGCCTGTAGACCAAATTAATATTACATTCTTGAAAGGAACCCGCGGTTGTACCTAAGTGTTTATATATATATATATATATATATATATATATATATGTCAAGAAAAGGACAAAAATTAGATAGCGGATTACTCTAACAGGACAGGCGTCTTTAATTTGATCAGTGATGTTCTATAGTTCTGAACAAGAATCTATAGAAAAAGTTTAAATGATCTCTGAGGGTAGAGATCATGAAAAAATAATAATGTGATATTGATAGTGTCCAACCAACAATATTAATTAGTTTATAAAGATGATGGCTTAAGACTAGAGCAATCCACCCCCTAATTGTATCCATCAGCTTTAAACACACGCAACATCTCCTTAAACTTTGATTTATTATCCTTCTTCTTCTTCTTCTTCTTCTTCTTCTTCTTCTTTTCCTAGTTTACCTGGAGGTGTATCATAACGTACCATGGAACATTGCCGTCACCCGATATATACAAAGAGAGCGAAGGGGTTTGAAAACTCTCGACGAGAGCTCCTGCCGCGTTGAGTGCTCGGCCACTCACCAACGAGACATGCATTGTCATTAATTACTAGCTGCTGCTACTTATCTTGTGCTTCGTTTGCGTCGGCCGGAAATAATCACAGGCCAAGTACTTAATATTACTCTTGACACACAAGTGTTAAAGATCTTCTTCTCCCACGGTAAAGTTTTGTTCTAGGTAAAAAAAAAGTTTTCTTCTTTGCACAGAAGTAATCAATCAAATCTCTCCTTTTAATAAACCACCATCTTCTTCTTCCGCGTGTATGGTACATGTTTGGAATCCAAACATGGGGATTTTAAATTAATGGCATGATTAAATGGATGGAGAAAGGAAGATTTTCTGGGAAAGTTAGATGGCATTATATGCCTACGACTGGTCTGATATACCACAAATATTTTTCTTTTCTGCTTTCTTTATGTATGAAAGAGATAAATTCTTTTACGTGGATGCGATTGGGTAAGGCACTCAACCATGCAGGCGTTTTCCCTGTGAGTGGATGACCGTGGAAAACCAATATAAATAAATTGGTCACATGGGTGAGTGTGCATGTTATGCTTATGTTTGGCACACATTCTTCAATTAAACATTGTCCCACTAAATATGGATAATCCACCATGGACCCAAAAGCTGCCACTATAATCTTCTCCAGATGAGGTGCTGTCAATTTCACCTACTTTTTTTCATTTTGATCTGTCCAGAGCACTATCCAGACACTTCAAAAAGTTTCCCACACTAAGCATATAATATTACCATAATTTACTTCTTTCTACTTAAGTTAAAGACTAAAATTTGATATTCTTTGCAAGCAGGAGATGCAAATGCTTTTTTAAGTATGGATTAAGGAAACCCTTCAGGCAATGATCTTATAATAGAAAATTTGGTATCCACTACCTCAATTTATCAAAGCGTCTACAATGGCATCCACGTGTGTTTTGATAAAAATAATGCCACCAGTCCAACAATTATTTGCTGTGGATAAATATTCTGAGCATCTTTTATGCTTCATGAAAAGCCAAATTCCATGTATTTCCACCCAAATGCATCGAACCCATGCAACTCGATATAGACCCAGAAAATCCTCACCATAGAGAGCCACTGGGAGGAGTATAGCGTAATTGGCACTAACCCTTCAATTGAAGTTGTGATTTCTGGGGCAAGGTCCTGAACATGGATGGTTAATCTCAGGAAATTAAGAAAATCTTATCAATTCCTATCAAAATATAAGTGAAGAACTAACATTAAACACATTACAAGCCCTAGTTAGTGCAAGCTACAAGAGGGGGTCTCGAGCAGCCCCTGGTGCAGCTACCAATAAATTTCTCTATTTTTTTTTTCCTCTGGAAGTTTGAATGCAGATTGACTAGACAAAACACTGCCCAGTAACTTTTCCTGTTCACTTAGGGGACAATTGACTTGGGTAATGCAGGCCAGATGGAGTGCCCCAAATTTTGGTCTAGCACCGCTGCTATTCTGCATAGCATACACTCAGCACTTCAGTATTGTGTGGCTTTTGGAGTTCATGCCATATGCATATGCCTAATCTTTGTGACATCCTCCATTTCCTCTTTACTTGAATAATTGGTTATGCAACTTTTACATCACGGACAAGTCATGATCTCTTCCAATGGTTATGCGACTTTTACATCACGGACAGGTCATGATCATGATCTCTTCCAAATTTATACATAAATTAATGTTGAGCAGATTTTTGTGTTTTTTATTTATTTCAAACTAATATTTTTAAATTATTAATACAAATTATTTTAAAAAACAATCATTATTATATTTTCAAAAACTCCTATAGTTCACAGCGTGGATGACATGTTTCTTTTTGAAGCTAATATTACAAATTACTTTACCATTACTGTTTCTAAGAAAACTAAAGGGTATGACAAAAGTACACAGCAAAAAAAAAAAGAAAATTATGGATTGTAATAGTATTTAACGTTTTTTTTTTATATATAATAAAAAACAAATCTTTCTGGTATGTTGCAGGTAATTTTTTTCTCTTTCTCTCTCTTTTCTCTATCCTTTGCCTTGTCCTAGTACACAATTATTATTTTTTTGGCTCGGTCGGTTGATTTGTATAAGAGTTTATAATAAGAGGAAAAAAGGAAAGTTTATAATAAGCTCAAGAGCCGTAATCACTTATATTTGACTCAAAAATTATTAATGGGCCAGGCTTCATATCTGGGCAACAGCAAGCCTTTTTCTTAATTCAATTGTTGGTATCCGGGCTTGGCTCGCTTAGCCCAGCTCCCAGTGAAATTTATTCCCGAGAAAAAGAAATTCAAGATCAACAGCAGTTCAGTTTGACCCTCCTCTCTTTCTTTCTTCACTTACCAGTCCAACAGAAACTTCATATGATTTTCTCACTCGCTAATCTGCAAACAACATTTTTGACGGCAAAGACCAAGGCCATTTATGTGGTGTCATTTCTGACTCCAGCCTATGGAGATTTTCTCTCTTGGAGAATAAGCCCACGGAAAATGTAATACTAAGGCAAACCAGGATCGAGCCCATGTCTAGTCCTAACCCAAACCAATTGAAGAACTCCATAGCCCAAGTATGAAAAAGCAATAACAACGTAGCTCGAGAAGAAGAATAGCATGAAGAAACTTAGATGAGATTTTAAATTTATTTTTTAATAATTATAAATTTGAGTTTTTTTCATGATTATTCAAACCTTATTAATTTCAGAGTTTATAAAATTAATTGAAATACGTACATTACTAATCTAAATATCCATATTAATAATAAAAAAAATAATAAAAAAAACAAAAAGAGAGAAAAAAAGTTGAGAATGCCAAGTGTAAAAAAATATGGGAAAGGATTTTTTTGGATTTTGTTGATGAACATAAGCACATATCATTGCTATATCCATAACTTTCTTTATGGCCAGACAAGGAACATACCACAAAAACTATATACGATCATATTATTTTACGGTCAAACAAGAGGAGCCGAGTAGAAGGGAATACCATCGTATTGTTTTATGGTTTGCTTCCTTGGATCTTATCTCCTCCGTGACGCCTCTTCCACTCCCTTTCAGGTGATGTCTCAGAGAAAACAGCCTTCTTTTATCAACTCTATGCCATAATTCTTGGATATGGATCTCACTGCAAACTTTTCTCTAGATTTCACCTTTTTTGACGGCCGTCTAGCTAAGTCATATCCTGTGATTGGCAAAAGAAATCAAACATGTGTGTTGACTTTATTAAGAGCTAATTTTTGTATTTTTTATACTAGAGAAAAAAAGTTTAGATGGAGACTTATTTGTATTGCGAAAGAGATCAAATTTAGTCACAAGAAACTTAGATATAAAATTATTTAAGAAGAAAAAGAAAAAAAAAAGAATTGAGAAAGAATTTACTTGTTTCTTGTTTTAAAAGTGCTTTTTTAAAAAAATTAATTTTTTTTGTGTTCTTAAATCATTTTAATATATTAATATAAAATATAAATTTTAAAAAATAAAAATATATATTATTTTAATATATGTCAAGTAAAAAATATTTAAAACCATAACAAAAAATATAATTTGTCTGCCTTTGTAAAAGTCAAGGTTTTTCTTTCGAGGGAGTCCGACAATAAAGTTTTATTGCAAGTATTAATTCTAACCATCTTTGCATTAAAACAAATAAATAACTTGACTTTTACAAATAGTCTTATACTTGTATTAGTTTTTTTTTTTTCATTTTATATAACACGGTGAGAAAATTAAATGATATTAATAATCACGACAAAAACTTCTATCAAGAAAAATATCATATACCAAAATCAAACAAAATATATTCTTCCATAATAAATTAAATATGGTGATATTAGTACACTAAACAAAAGTAGTTGTCCTCTATTAACGATAACACCAACCAAAACCCGCCGTGCCAACTGTCCCTTCAATAAACGCACCCGCAGCTCACCATTATTTCTGTACAACCACCGCATTAACTCTCCATCTGTCTTTATTTATTATCAAAACCTAATCATCCATCCCTCACTGCTCTCTCCCTCCTGAACCTCACTAAGCTAATCCAACAATGGCAACTTACAATCTCGCTTTAATCCTCGGAAACCCCTTAAACGACGCCGAATTCCTCCTTGCAAAGCAAACCCCACCTCCAAAATTCGGAATTGAAGAGTATGATTCATTCGTTGACTCTGGTCTCTGGGACTTACCCTCAAAGAAGCTGGACCTTGTAGAAGGAGAATTGGGGCCTGGTATTTTTGTTATCGAAGGCCTAGAGAGGACCAGTCTGCGCAAATTTGATTTTGATTCGGCTATTAACAAGGTGATTTGCAAGTTTAATTTTGTGTTTTTAAATTGTGGGTTTGTGTTGTTTTACCGGTTAGTAAATTGGGTTTCTATTTTTTTGTGTGCTTTTGTAGGTTTTGGAGCAAGTGGGGTTTAAGGCAAATGATGGAGGAGAGTGGAGATTTTTGAAGCATCTAGAGGAAGCTGAGTTTGGCCCAGGATTGCCAGTTCATACGGTGTACATTTCGGGAAAATTGTTGAACCGGAATCAGAATTTGCCAGGTTTGTTTTTAGCTGTGTTAATTCTGTTGACTGGTAATAAAAAACTATGTTGTTATTGATAAAATAGATTAGGGTTCTGTATACAGGATTCTTTTTTGGATAGGTTCCGCTTAGGATTTTTTTATTTTTTTAATATTCATAACTTGAGTTTCTATGAGTTTTACACTGAAGCCAAGTTAGCTTTTGTGATGATGCTGTTGCTAAAGAATTGGGGTTTAAAGTTTGCTAAAGAGAGAATTTGGTGAAACTTTAATTGATGGACTTACATATTTGCCTCATAAATATATGGACTTTATCATGTTTTTAGTTATTACTAGTTTAATGGCCCCGCTATCGCTGCTGCTTGGATTGAAATTTTGAACGTAGAAAAACAATATCTAAATTGTTGAAAATTTTTATGCATGGTCGTTAAACTTGTTATAACAATTCAAACATGAAAAGTATAAACTTGACTTTTTAGCTTAGTATTAAATTAAATTACGTGAGAATTGTCCCGATGTAATTTTGTTAACCAGATAAAATCAGAAAAAAATAAGAGAAAATAAAGAAATAGATCAATTTTACTCTAGTCAACTTACAAAAAATACAATCTGTTTTATGAACTCTACCGAGTTGATTTAATTTTTTTATTATATAATAAAAAATATAAAAATTAATTTATTATTAACACAATAGAAAATGATAAAATTCAATAAAAATTTAATATTAAAATATGAGATTGAAAAAAATAAAATAAAAAAGAGAGCAGAATAAATAAATAAAGAACCAATTAAAAAAAAATTATAGGCATGTTGCTAAAGAAAAAAAAAAAAAGAAAGGCTAAGAACCTGGAAAATTTTTTTTTTTAAAAAAGAAGAGATAAATAAAAGAGGTGCAATAACAACCCCCAGGCTTGTTACAACAAAGCCTGTGTGGGCCTGAGAGAGGCCTGCGGGCCCTGGGCCATTATTTTTTTTTCGCCCCCTCTTTGAAAAAGGAATTCCATAGTCAGTCTATTGTCACATTAAACATAACATCCGGCTTAACCAAAGATCAAAGAAATATATCAAATTGTTTCATTTTTTATATGAACAATTAAATCGACTGCACGCTATTTAGTTGTTTTGTTAATGTTAACTAGGCTATGGTGAGTTGCTCAAAACTAATTTAAATCGCTTGTAATTACATTCAGGGCTGTGTAAGTGGATGTCTATCCAGAGTTGTTTAAGCTGGCTTGTGGATGTAAAACCAAGTAGTGATCGCGTGGGACCCTTGGTAGTTCTTGGTCTTATTAATGATTCCGTGCATTCTTCAGAGAAAGTGAACACTGCCTTGGATTATCAGGTTTGCTAGATGCACTTCTGGTAGCAAAACGTATCATGAAGCTTAGTGCATGTGAAAATAATCTTTCCATGTGGGAAATAACAGTTGTGGAAATGAAAACCTACTTGACTTGGATGCTTGCTATTTTTATCAGTAATTCTCTTAATGTTCAAGCAGTTATTATGCTTAAATGCTTCACCTTAATGATAGCAAAAAGAAAAAAAGAACATAACTGTTAAAATATTTTTGTAGAACAGAATAGTGTTCTAGAAAATGTAACACGGAAATGTATACCACCAGTATTCAATCGACAATTTTGTCACAAGAGGTTTATTTATAATGTTCCTTTCAATTTTTTTTTGTTTGGGATGTGCCCTATTCTGATTACTGCATTTGTACTTGAAGTTCAACTACTGATTCTGTATCTGATTTTTACATTTCTGAGATTTATGTAAGATATCGGTATCTGTCCCCTTAACTAAAATGAAGACTTGTATTTCTTGTTATTAAATATAACTCCCCCCCTTTTGGTGATGCTTATTCACATTTTCAGGAATATCCACCTGGTGTTATAATTGTGCCTATGAGAAGTAGAACAGCCAAGCCTTTCCACACAACAAACTTGGTTGTATTTGCGCCTGAGAGAGTAAAAAATAAATGCAAGGATTACAATTTTGTAGCACACGGAGATGCATTGATAGTGGACCCAGGATGCCGTGCTAATTTTCACAAGGAGGTATTGTCAGTTTGTTACTTTGTGAGCCACATTTTGCTCCAAAATCATTATAGAAGTAACTCTTTGTGAAATTGGGCATGCAATGTGTCTTAATGCTATCTTCACGCAATGCAGACTGCATTTTCTTGACACATTGGCAACAACAGCAATTGTATTTAGGATGACAAGCTCATATTGGAAACAGGTTGTAAGATGAAAACAATTATTTGTCCTAGATCATACTCTCAAGATCTCCAAAATTCTCCCTCGGGCCAATTATCTTTGTGCATGATTCATCTTGTTGCAATGCCGTAATATTTCTTGTTACACAATAAAGCACACAAACTGTTCTTTTAGTTAGCTTATAAAAGACAGTTCCCAAGTATCAACTCCAATGCTGTTAAATAATATTCATCTTTGAATTCTTTGCACAACTTTGTCGAAAGCCATAGCTGTCACACAGGACATCTAACCCTCTAGTCCAATCAAATTCACTCTAGTGCCCTGAAAGAAAAGAAGAAGAATAAAATGAAGAAGGTACATACAGAACTGAATTGAACTTGATAACCTTTTACAAGTGCATACCTTGATTTGGTTGTGTCAGGGATAGACTATAGTCATTTTTTCTTTTTGCTTAGGCTGGTGTCTATGATGTCAGTCAAATTGCAGACACTGGCTTAAATATTTAATTCTTTTATGGCAATTCTTCTAATAAAAAATTTGATCACTCTACCATTTGCTTGATCAGCTCTTGAAAGTTGTTGCTCCTCTGTCGAAAAAGTTGGTCGTCTTTGTTACCCATCACCACAGAGATCATGTAGATGGTAAGATATGCAAAAGCATAGGAACATACTTTGGCATCATGAGACCAGCCTAGAGTATTTCCGTTCCGTGCATACAATGATCCTTATGACTTCTCTAACTTTTCCAAATGGCTGAGACAACAATAGCATACTGAATTGTGTTTTTTGCCTAAACTTTTTAAATATTAAGTTATGTGCCTCTCTCATTTTAGATGCTTGTGCCACACTTAATTACACAGTTTAGACATTGGTTCTGATTTGCTGTCTAATGGTTTCTTTCAGGTCTTTCTATCATCCAAAAATGCAACCCTAATGCCACTTTATTAGCACACAAGAACTCAATGCGCCGCATTGGGAAAGGTTCCAATTACTTTGGCATAGTGATGATATCATTTTGTTATGGAGTGTTTAAAAAACAACGTTTGTTAAAAAATCTCTTTTCTTAAGGCCATAATCACCAACTTTAAGCGCAGTGATTCATGAAATAACTTTTTTCAGGTTAATGAGCTTTGTTTTCAATCTCGTTAACTTCATTGAAGCTTAGTAGATATCTTATATTTTGCAGGTGACTGGTCTCTTAATCACATCTCAGTTTCTGGAGGTGAAGACATTTGCATCGGTGGTCAGAGATTGAATATTATTTTTGCTCCAGTAATTCTTTCTGCATGATTGTTTGTTTTGGAATTTATAGTTACAAGATGAAAACCTAGTTTAACTGAAATTTGTAATGCCTGTAATTTGTGTACTTCATATTCCGTACTTGTTTGTGAAACTGGTTAGTTATTCACCCACCCCCATAAAGAAGGCCTACTTTTTAGTTGTTAGCTGAAATATAGGGTTGTCTTCAATCAGGGACATACAGATGGGCACTTGGCACTGCTTCATGTTGATACTCACTCGTTGATAGTAGGTGATCATTGTGTGGGGTAAGATTCTTAGAAGACTGCAATTATCATTGACAATAGATTCTTGACAGAACTACATTATCATATTGAGGGCAGTCTCAACCATGTGATTTATAAATTAGGAAATGATGCTATGATGGAAGAGTGAAAGGCTAATCGTTTCAATGTCATGAAATAATATGTTCATATAAAAAGGAAATCACAATTAGTTGGAGCCAAAAGAAACTTGCCTTTGACATTTGTATATTTATGCATTGCATTTTTGTGTAATTTCAAAGAAAATGAAGGCTATGGATAAAGTTTATATAATCATGTTGTCTGTATTTTCACCTCCACATTATTAAGTGTTTGCACATGTTTGTGTACGAAAGCATTGATGGTGATCATCTTGCAGTTACGTGATAGCCAAAAAGTTGTGTCAAATTTTCTGGAGAGCTGTAATTGAGACTTGAATGGATTTCAACCTGTCAAATGGAGTTTTTTCCCTCTTTCAAGTTGCCCCATACAGTATTCTAAAATCTTCAGATGAACAATGCACTCAGTTTCAGTTGCATATAAACACCAAGCAGCCCCCTACTTGTTTACCTACCTTTTCCCCTCCCATTTTTCTGCAAGTGTGTGTGCTCACCCACACAGAAAAGCCTCGCATCACTTTAGTTTTTATTCTCATTCTTTCATATTGTTCTCTAGGATCCGCATTCCTAATGCATCTATGGGTTTGTTGCAGTCAAGGAAGTGCCCTCTTGGACATTACTTCTGGTGGAAATATGACTGTAAGTAGATAAAGAAGCTGAAGTGAATACATTATTAATCTTGAGCTTTAATATATGCACTACCAGCAGCTGTTAAATTTGCTTGTGCCATCAAACCTATTCTGTTGTTGGTATCGGTATGTATTAATATATTATTTTGTATTACGATGGTGTTGGACTAAAGAATATGTGATATAGAATAGCATTTGAAAACCGAGGGTTTTCTGCAATCAATATGGGTAGACTAATATTTGAGAAGATTAGGGATATGTATTTGGAGGGATTAAGGTTGAAAATAGCTCATCTAGTGCAGGAGTGGGGCTGGAATAGAGCTGAACCTTTGAGTTTCTCTGAGCCTTCTACGAGCCTTGTGGAGAATAGAAACTGTTGTCGGTCAATTCTTTTTAAACTCTTGGTATGCTGTCCATGGATATGCTATCAGTCAAACTGTAATAGAAAAATGGAATATAAAATAAAAAAATGTTCAAATAAATTACTGCTGTCCGAGTTTTTATTTTCCTTGGATTAATTTAAACATCTTACTGTAGAAGTTTATTGTCTATGCAGGATTACTTCCAATCGACTTACAAATTTATTGAGCTTGCCCCACATGTTTTGATCCCAATGCATGGAAGAGTTAATTTGTGGCCAAAGCGCATGCTTTGTGGATATCTAAAGTATAAAACAAATCACTTTTCTTTCTTTAGCCACAACTCTGTATCATTGTTCTTTTGGTTGAACTGTTAAGGAAGCAGGACCTTGAAGAATTATTTTTACAGTTTCAGATTAGGATTTTTCTTTCAAGTTCAGGTGGTCCAACACTCTTTTCTTTTTTCTATACAGTAGGAACATCTTAGGCTGGACTATTTTGAGCCAAGAAATAAATACTATTACCTAGTTTAGACTTGAATTTCATATAAGTGCGCATGCTGTTCAATTGTGGTTCACCAAGCTGTATAACTATAAATCGACCAATTGTCTTACTCTTTAGTCAACTCGATGTTCTAGCTCACTGAACAATAATGATTAGGAGAGTTGCACGATACTGATTTGCACTTGATTTTTACCTTCTCATGCAGGAATCGTAGAAGTAGAGAATTATCCATCTTGGAAGCAATAGAAAATGGAGCAAAGACATTAATTGACATAGTTGCCAGTATATATTCAGAGGTTGATCGCAGTCTTTGGTTTCCTGCTTCATCAAATGTTAGGCTTCACGTGGAACATTTGGCTCAACAAAATAAGTTACCAAAGGTAATTTCTGCCATGTTTGTGTTACAAATTTATTTTCCTTCCAACAGTAAATAGAAACATC